>ENA-UEPJ01002121-UEPJ01002121.1-human-gut-metagenome-genome-assembly--contig:-NODE-2121-length-21407-cov-6.098687_pt1 | contig 21407 bp, 20 predicted proteins | sample MGYA00242890_ERZ507896 | MGnify/ENA primary metagenome ERZ507896 (study PRJEB26167, sample SAMN06115508) | human gut metagenome | host: Homo sapiens | place: China:Qinghai | collected 2015-08-20... | reverse complement strand
GGGAATCCTGAACCAGTATTTCACGCTCAACTTCGAACATTCGGTAAACGAGGATATAAAGCTCGATCCGGGGCGAAGAAATCTGCCAATCCATCTTCATGCAATGCTCCGGTCAATAAAACTCGGGTAATAATAGCTAAAATACACGCCACTTCTAAAGGAACGACTTGAGCAGCTACCCATAAAACACCTCCCGTTGCGGTTCCCGTTAGGAAACCAACTAAAGGCCAGTATTTAATAACATCCGTGAAATAACGCTTGTCCACGTTCACGATCCGCCACAAGGGCAGTCGGGTAAACATCATAATCGCCGCCAAAAGAGAACGCATACTAATTTTAGATTTAATGATTTCAAATTTTAAATTTCAACCGCACAAGACAGACACATAACTACCCCCTCCTGTGCAAGGAGAGTTAGAGGGGGGGGGAGTCTTTTCATTTTCAACTTTCAATTACTTAAAGTATTTCGTTACCGCCGCTGCCTTGAAAGAAGCCATTTCATTGATCATATTTACGGCTGAAACGAGCAAGGGATAAGCACAAATGGCTCCCGTTCCTTCTCCCAAACGTAAACCAAGATTCAACAAAGGTTCAGCACCCAAATAATCCAACACCAATTTATGCCCGCATTCATCCCCTTGGTGACCGTAAATGCAATAATCCGTTAAGGCTGGATACAAAGCTTTCCCAGCAAGTACACAATTTGTCATGATAAAACCATCCACGATAATTACCATACCCAACTCGGCAGCACGCAACATACCTCCCACGGCAGCCACCATTTCGAAACCTCCAAAATAACGGATAATATCTTTCGGAGTTCCATCCCCCTTGTAATTTTCCATACAACGCTTCAACACATTATATTTGTGTTCAACGCCTTCCCGAGACAATCCACTCCCCGCACCCACGCAATCACTCAACGGAATACCCGTTAGGTAAGTCATCCACATGGAAGAAGAAGAAGTATTGGCTATTCCCATTTCCCCGAAACTCACCACGTTTGAACCCTCATCATGCACCATATCCACAATCTCCACACCGATCTCGATTGCCCGATCAAATTCTTCCGGGGTCATGGCAGCCTCGTACAAATAATTTGAAGTTCCCTTACGGATTTTACGATCAATCAGCCCCTCCATAGGTTCGAAATCCGCATTTACCCCACAATCTACCAATTTAATCTCGAAATGGTGCTGACGAGAAAACATATTCACCCCGGCACCTCCTTTGATAAAATTAAAAATCATCTGAGCGGTCACCTCGGGTGCCGAAAAACTAACCCCTTCTTTCACAATCCCGTGATCGGCAGCAAAAATAATATTCTGGGGGTTCCTCAACTCCGGGGAAAGCGTTTGCTGTATCAACCCGATCTGGTGTGCTGTTTTTTCGAGTAATCCCAAAGACCCTTTGGGCTTGGTCAAATTATTAATCTTATCTATCAAAGCCTCCGACAAAGCCTTGTCAGTCTCTTTTATTGCAAAACTTCTCATATAATTGAAAATTAAATTACCATTTTATTTTACTCGCATAGCTATTCCGGAAATCATCAAGACAACTTCGTCCGCTCGACTTCCTATATATTGATTCACCCATCCCTGCAAATCTGTGAATCGTCGCTGAACAGGGTCAACAGAAACTCCCCCCATTCCGATTTCGTTCGTGACAAAAATAAACGTCGCCTCCTGCCCGGTGAACCGGTCAAACTCTTCCTTTATCTCTCGCAAAGACTTATCCACGTCGGAATCATTGTCAAAAAAGAAATTGGTACTCCACAAGGTCACGCAATCAATGACCACGACCCGCCCCGACACGTCACATTGACTAATCGCTTTTTCTTCTTCCAAATTGGTCCATTGCGGTCCCCGGTCCTGTTGATGACGTCTCACCCGTTCCCGGAATTCATCATCCCACACCCTCGAAGTAGCCAGATAAACGGGATTCTCTGCCAACTTTAGCGCAAACTCTTGAGCATAACGACTTTTCCCAGATCTTTGTCCTCCCGTAACTAAAATTATTTTTCTTTTCATCATGACGACAAATTTCTCTGTTTTTTCAAGAAATACAAAGTAATATTACGAAAAATCTACAACTTTATTTCCGGCTCCATCCCAACAAGCCATCCACGATGATTCCCAGCAAAACTCCCACAGTATAACACAGAATATCACTCCACAAAAAACCGAATCCCAAGACCAAACCTCCTAACGCAGTCGACCGGATGGCGTCAATCCAAGGAGCATGATACAATTGGCTGATCTCGATCAGGTAGGAAAAGACCAATGCCAACACACAAGCCACCCTTTTCCTCATATTCACGAATAGGAAACGACACCCGAAATACACCATCATAGCCCATAAAACATCCCCTAGGTATAATTTCACGAAATCAAGCGTGCAAGCACTCATTTTCCGGGAAAACAATCCCAGCATAACCACGAAAAGGGTTAACAACAAATATTTCAACCGTTTATTCTTCATCCCTATCATACATCCAACGTTTCCTTTTGACAACAAATTTAGGAAGAATCTCCCATAATACCACGCCACACACAAAAACAATCAAGCACCCCGACAAATACTCTAAAGATTCAAAATTGTTTACTAACTTTGTGAGTTAGAAGTCTAAAAAGAAGTGATGATGAAACTCATATTATCCCGACACGGGGAAACATTAGAAAATCAACAACATATACTCCAGGGCCAACTCCCCGGAACCTTATCTCCATTGGGGATAGCCCAAGCCGAGAGACTGGCGGAGATGCTCCAAGAGGAAACGATTGATAACATTGTTTCCAGTGATCTGGCCCGAAGTTATAACACGGCGGTTACTGTCGCCCGGAAACATGGACTAACGCCTCACCAAACTCCCCTCCTGCGGGAAATGGACTGGGGTATATACACGGGTAAGTGCTTGGATGACGTGGACTGGACCAACCTACCCCCCAGCGTGGAATCCCTAGATGCTCTCTTCCAAAGAGCTATCGATTTCATTGCCTATTTAAAAAAGAATTTCTCCGGCCAACAGATAGTGGTTATCGGACATGGAGCATTCAACCGGGCAATTATTGCGTATCTCAACGGGAAAAAGGCTATTGACATGATCGACCTTCCCATCATGGAAAACACAAGTTGTATACGTTTTACATTAGTGGACGACAACCAAACAGTATAACCCAATTGAAAATTGAATCTCCACATTTTCAATTTTCAATTTTCAATTTTCAATTAACATGAGAATATACACGAAAGGCGGGGACAAAGGAACAACGGGAATATTCGGCGGGAGCCGGGTGGATAAAGATGATATTCGTATTGAAACAAACGGGACCCTTGACGAACTGAATGCCACGCTGGGTGTCATTCGAGCCTTATTGGACGAGAAGGACGAACGGCAAGAAATTCTGGCATACATACAGCGTACGTTAATGATCGTCATGTCACAAGTGGCGACCCCCTCAAACATCCGGGAACAAAACCAGAACATCCTACCGGAAGATATAGACCGGTATTGTGAACAACAAATTGACCGCATGAACAGCGAAATGCAACACCCGTCCACCCATTTCATCCTGCCGGGCGGAACGCTAATTTCAGCCCAATGCCACGTGGCCCGCACGATCGCTCGCCGAGCAGAAAGAAGATTGTGTACTCTCAACAAAACTGACGAAATTCCCCCGCTTATCCTACGATTCGTGAATCGCCTCTCGGACCTACTATTTACCATGGCCCGCTGGGAAATGGACCAGCAAGGTGCGGAAGAAGAGAGATGGAAAGCATTCCTTTACAAAAAGAAAAAACAATAAACAGCATTCGCCTTGTGCAGTTGGAATCTAAAATCTAAAATTTAAAATCTAAAATACACATGTCTTTTCTTCGTTCAATCATGTTTGTCGGGACCTGTTCAGATGCGGGTAAAAGCATCATCAACACGGCATTTTGCCGAATCTTCAAACAAGATGGTTACCACCCGGCCCCCTTCAAGGCGCAAAATATGTCGCTAAATTCATATTCCACTCCCGACGGGCTGGAAATCGGACGGGCGCAAGCGGTACAGGCTGAGGCGTGTGGCATTACCCCGGAAAGCGACATGAATCCTGTCCTGCTAAAACCCACAAACGAACAATGCTCGCAGGTCGTACTCAACGGAAAACCAGTCGGGAATATGTCTGCCAGAGAATACTTCATGTCCAACAACAAGGCCGAATTATTCAACCAAGCGTACGCTGCCTATGAACGTCTGCAAGCCCGCTACTCGCCCATCGTACTAGAAGGAGCCGGGAGTATCTCGGAAATCAACTTGCGGGAAAGAGACATTACGAATATGCGGATGGCATTGCGCACAAATGCCGCCACCTATCTGGTGGCGGACATCGACCGGGGGGGAGTGTTTGCCTCCGTCTACGGTTCCATCACCCTGCTTTCAGAGGAAGAAAGAAAATTGATCAAAGGAATTATCATCAACAAATTCAGAGGCGACATATCCCTCTTCGACGAGGGGAGAAAGATCATCCACGATCTCACGGGTATACCTGTTGTCGGCGTGATTCCCTATTTCAAAGACATTTATATCGAAGAAGAAGACTCCGTCTCACTGGAGACCAAAAACACCAAAGCCGGGAGCGGCAAGATCAACGTGGCCATCGTACTCCTGAAACGCCTTTCCAATTTCACGGACTTCAGCGTGCTGGAACGAGATGAACGATTCCATGCCTACTACACGAATAACGTGGAAGAAATTGGCAAAGCCGACATCATCATCCTACCGGGAACGAAAAACACGATCTCCGATCTGCGGAACATTCGGGCAAACGGTATCGCGGAGGCAGTCATCCGGGCTCACAAAGAAGGTAAAAAAGTGATCGGTATTTGCGGGGGATACCAGATGATGGGCGCCCGGATCGAGGACCCGGATCAGATAGAGGGGGACATGACCGCCATTCCCGGCCTGGGCATCCTTCCTCTTGTCACGATCATGGAACCTGAAAAAGTCACCCGCCAAGACCAATTCACCTTCCGCAATCACCCGGAAACCTGCAAGGGGTACGAGATACACATGGGCCGAACGACCTTATTAGACGGGGCTCCGGAAGCTCCCTTGAACCGTTTACACGACGGACGGACAGACGGCTATATCTTAAACGAAAGATGCTGGGGTAGTTACCTCCACGGAATTTTAGACAATGACATCGTCCTCAACGAACTGGCAGAAGGACTGACCCAAGCATCCCCCACAACCTTCAATTATACCGATTTCAAAGATCAACAATATAACAAACTGGCCGATCACGTACGCACACACGTTGACCTGCCATACATTTATTCCACCCTAAAAACCAAGTAATATGCTGAACGGACACGGAGATGACATATACAAATCAAACACGGAAATAAAAGCTAATTTCTCCACCAACGTATGGTATGACGCGGACACGGATATTCTCCGTTCCATGCTGATCACCCAAATCGACAAAATATTCCATTACCCGGAGCCTGCCGCCGAATCATTCGTGCGGGAAGTTGCCCGGTTCCATAACCTGCAACCGCAAAACGTGATTGCCGGAAACGGTGCCACTGAACTGTTTTACTTGATCGCACACGCTTTCGAAGGGAGTAAAACCATCCTTCCCATTCCCTCTTTTTCAGAGTACGAAGATGCTTGCACCCTTTACAGGCACCAACAGATATTCGTACCCATAAAAGGCTTTCAAGCAGGCCCCGCAGACCTGATGTTCATCTGTAACCCCAACAATCCCAATGGACACGTATGGAAACTGGAAGAGATTGAGAATATTTTACAACAATACCCTCAAATGACACTTGTCGTGGACGAATCGTTCATTGACTTTGCCCCCACGGCACAGCCATCCGAACCGCTACTAGCTAGCTATCCCAATCTACTGGTCATTCATTCCATGACGAAAAGTTATGCCATCCCCGGATTACGCCTAGGCTATATGCTCGGTAACGAAAGTCTGATAGACCGAATCAAACGATTCACTCATCCTTGGAATGTAAATGCCTTGGCTATCGAGATCGGGAAATTCCTACTGCAAAACGGTAAGTATCTCCTACCCGACACGGGCAGGCTACTCAAACGTAAAGAGAATTTTGTCCGGGCTTTCGATGAACTTCCCGGTTACTCTCCCGTTCCCTCGGAAACCTCGTTTTTCCTTATTCACACAATACATAAATCCCACGTGTTAAAACAAGAACTATTGAAACAATTCGGGATTCTGATACGGGACGCCTCGAATTTCAGAGGTCTGGACGAACATTACTTCCGGGTAAACACACTCTCGGATGAAAAAAACCAGATGCTACTCCGGGCGTTGAGATTATTATCCATCAATGATTTATAATTGGTTACCATGCTCTCGTTTTCAATCTTCACCGTTCCTCTTATCATCGGGTATCTTCTTGATCTCATTTTTGGAGATCCCCGGAAACTACCTCACCCGATCGTAGCCTTTGGAAATATCATCGGGTGGTGTGAACGTCACTTTAACAAAGGTGGTCACAAGAAACGAAACGGGTGCCTGATTGCCATTATCCTGCCACTTTCCACCCTCTTCTTAGGGGGACTTCTCGCTTGGGGAAGCTGGATTCTCCATCCTTTCGCGTATTACGGCATCGCCTCCGTGTTCGTTTTCTACGGCTTGGCGAACCACAGTCTTATACAAGAAGGCGGAGAGGTTATTCGAACTCTTGAAGAACAAGGATTGGACGCCGGACGAAAACGCCTGTCATGGATTGTCGGTAGAGACACCAGCCAACTCTCCCCCAAAAAGATATATACCGCCGTATTGGAAACCATGGCGGAGAATTTGAGTGATGGAGTCGTCGCTCCCCTGTTTTTCTATGCCCTAGGAGGATTTCCTGCCATGATGGCTTATAAAATGGTAAACACGCTCGACTCCATGATCGGGTACAAGGACGCACGTTACAAAGATTTTGGGTGCTGTTCGGCTCATCTGGATGATGTACTGAATTATATTCCGGCCCGGTTAACGGCATTTTTGATCGCCTTATCCGGCTACCGGAAAGGAATCTTTTCCTTCATCCGAAAATACGCCCGCCAACATGCCAGTCCCAATTCCGGCTATCCGGAATCCGCTATGGCCGGAATACTCGATTGTCGTTTCGGGGGACCGAACATTTATCACGGAATACTCGTGGAAAAGCCTTACATCGGAACGAACAACAGGGAACTATCGATTAACGATTACAAACGTGCCGCCCGCATCAATCAAACGGTATGCCTGAGCACGGTAATCCTTATTTGCCTTGTTTTCATACCATTGATATAAAAAGGACGAGGGGACACCGATGAAGTGTCCCCTCGTCTTTTTTCGAACTAATTTATTTCCGTTCTCCTAATTTATCATCCAGATAAATCAAGTTATGACCGTTCATCATCTTGATTCTGTCAACAATAGTCTGTGCAGTAGACTCTTCTTCCACTTGCTCATCTACAAACTTATTGATAAAATTCTGGGCCGCTTTGTCATTCTCCTTGATAGCTACATCCAATAAATCATCAATCAATTTAGAAACATGACACTCGTGTTGATAAACATGCTCGAATACTTCCAAAACAGAACCCCATGCCGTCGGAACCACGTTAATCTGACCGATTTCTACATTTCCGTTCCGTTTGATCACAAAGTCAATCATTTCATAAGCATGATCCAATTCCTCTTTTGATTGCGCTCTCATCCATGATGCCATTCCGTCGTAACCATTCTGTGCAAAATACACAGACATTGACAAATACAAATTGGATGACCACATCTCAGCATTAATCTGAGCATTAAACGCCTTTACTAAATTTTCGCTCAACATAATTATTTATTTAAAATTTGATATTCATTCTTTCAAATCGTTTGAAGAACGAACAAATTACATGCCATTACAAAATTATGTCATTAAAAATATAGCTTAGGACATTTTGTCATTTTTGACTCATTAACATTAAAAAATGATCAATTCCACACTCACCCCAGTAAAAATGGATATAACTCGCCAACACGTTTTTATAGGTATATACCGGAGTGTCAACTACCATATCCTTGGCATTATATATCGTGCCAATCACAGGTATTTTCTCATGCCCAGGCAATATTCGGGAATAGTGAAACTCATGCCCCCGAATACGTTGACCGTTTACACGAACTTCCCGGTAGCCCAATTTCAATTTCATCTGCTCCATCGTCGCCCCTTGTTTCAACACGCCCGCCATAGGATAAACCTTCCCGTCATCACTTGTAATCGTGTCACACAAATACATCATCCCGCCACATTCTGCCAACACCCGCCCTCCGGTCTCGCAATACTTCCGGACAGCCTGCCGCATTCCCTCGTTAGCTGCCAACTCCGGCAAATATAGTTCCGGATACCCTCCGGGGAAATAGACCAGATCGGCATCCGGAAGACGTTTATCATGCAGCGGACTAAAAAACACCACCTCCCCGGCTCGTTTCAACGCCTCCACGTTCTCCCGGTACATGAAATTAAAAGCCTCATCCCGGGCAATAGCGATCTTCCTGTTTCCGGAACAAATGACACCTCCTGTCTGTTCTCCGGAAAATTCCACCGTACAAAGTTCCAGTAAACGATCGACATTCACGGTTTTGTCTATCACCTCTGCCACCCGATCCGCAAATGCATCAAAACAAAACGTCTCATCAATCGACAACCCCAAATGACGGGACGGGATAACAATACTTTCATCCTTTGGGATATACCCCAATGCCTCCACTCCGGCATCCACACAAGCCTGCTGCAAATAAGCATAATGCGCTACCGATGCCACGAAGTTAAACACGACCCCGACAACCCGGATTCCCGGATAGAAGTGTTTAAAACCATACAACACCGGGGCCACAGTATAAGCCGTGGACTTCGCGTTAAGTACCAACACGACGGGAATACCGATTAACTCGGCAATCTCCGCACTACTCCCCTTCATCCCGTCGTACCCATCAAACAACCCCATCACCCCTTCCATCACGCAGACATCACTCGCTGCCCCGTAGCGGGCGTACAGCTCCCGCACGTGTGCCGCCGACGCCATGTAAGAATCCAAGTTCACAGATTCCTCCCCCGCAGCCATAGCATGATGCTTCGTGTCTATATAATCCGGCCCGCACTTAAAAGGTTGTACCTTCATTCCCCGGTTCCGTAACAATCGTAACAAACCTAACGTGAATGTCGTCTTCCCGCTACCGGAACTTGTCGCCCCGATCATGATAAATGGTTTCTGTTTCATTTCTTCCAGTATTTACATGCAAAGATAAAACTTCCCGAAATAATAAAAGTATAATAACATTGGATGTTTCTAATAAAAGCCTATTTTTGTAGCGTTACTATAATTGAGGTAGTTGCAACATTCATAAGCTTTCGGAATGGACGCCGGAAGCGGACCTCAAGTATGAAGGAATGATTTATGAAGGAAATGGACATGATTAAAGACATCATCCGGGCTTACAGAAATTACCCGGATCGTGTAGCTTTTGTAATTGATGATACCTCTTACACCTATCAGGAGGTATTTGCTCGAGTGCAGGGAATTATGCCCTTCGTGCAAGATTGCCCGGAAGACATTATCGGAATCATCGCGGAAGATTGCATTGAAACGTACGCCTCTATTCTGGCCGTTTTGTTATCCGAGAAAACTTACGTAATCCTCCATCCCAACTACCCGGACAGTCGGAACAGGACCATTGTGGAATCCACCGGAATGAAACGGGTATTATACGGTCACGAATCCGGTACGCGGCAAGGTCTCCCCAACGAGATCAAATGTATTTCAACATTAGAACTACGGGATGAAAATATAGACCATCTAACAAGAGAGCGAACGCAGGATACAAACAAGAATGCCTACATCATTTTCACCTCCGGAAGTACCGGGGTTCCCAAAGGAGTCCCAATCAGTCGGAAAAACCTAAATGCATTCTATACAGCCTACCATCAACTGGGCTGGCAACTTGGGCCAACAGACCGGATGTTGCAAATGTTCGAACTGACATTCGATGTTTCGGTTGTGTCCACCCTCTACCCGCTAACCCTCGGAGCCAGCGTTTACACGGTGGGAACAAGCAAGTTGAAATACATGAGAGTATACGAATTAATGGAAGACGAGGAACTGACTTTCGTGGCCATGCCTCCCTCCCTGCTACAATTCCTGTCCCCTTACTTTGGCGAGATTCACGTTCCAAAACTCAAATACCTTATCGTGACGGCAGAAGCTGCAAATGCCGATCTTCTCCAACGTTTCAGGGCCTGCGCCCCCAATGCGGAATTCGTAAACCTGTATGGTCCCACGGAAGCCACAATTTATTGTACGGCTTACCGGATTCCTCCCGAAGGCTGCAAACAACACAACGGGATGATCGCCATCGGCCACCCTTTCACCGGGATCGACACCATGATCATGGACGAGAATGAAACACCCGTGCAAACCGGAGAACAGGGAGAATTATGGGTAAGCGGGGAGCAAGTCATGCGAGGCTACTGGCAAGACGAGGAAAAGTCTCGACAGGTATTCGCCCGGTTCAACGGGAAAAAGTACTATAAAACAGGCGACCTCTGTTCTGTCGACCCGGACGGTGACATCATCTACCGCGGACGTAAGGACTACCAAGTTAAAGTGCAAGGTTTTCGGGTTGAGCTCAGCGAGATCGAATACCGGACAAAGAAATTCTTTCCGAACGAGACCAATGCCGTCGTCGTTCCCAAGAAAGAGGATGACGGGGGATGCCAATTGCACTTGTTCGTCGGGACAACTCCCCATGAACGGGATGCCTTGCTCCATTATCTGAAGGAACATTTACCCGTCTACATGATACCGACGGCAATTCACTTTTTAGAAGAATTCCCGTTGAACACCAGCGGCAAAATTGACCGGAAAGCATTAACGACATTAATATAAAAAACTATGGAAATCGAAGAAATCTTACGCGAACTGGACACGATTTTTCGTGACATCCTAAAAAACGAAAACATCACGTTAACTACCGAGACCACGGCAAAAGACGTGGACGGCTGGGATTCACTGACGAATATGCGCCTCATCACGGCCATCGAAAAACATTACAACATTCGTTTCGGCCTGCGTGAAATACTGAAATTCAAACACGTGGGTGACCTGTGCGCATCCATCCAAGCTAAAAAGAAATAGTCTATGATGTTTCTCTCTCTACCGTTTGTCATTCTGTTTACCTGTTGCCTAATCCTATATTACACGGTAAAAGGCTGCTACCAGAAACCGGTCTTGTTACTAACCAGTTGCATCTTTGTCGGTTATTTCAACATCGCATACCTACTGATAGCCGCACTCATTGCAGCAATAACCTTCTACTGGGGCCGCTGGATCGGTATACAGGAACAGGAAAACAAACGCCGGAGAATCTTCATCGGGGGAATTGTCTTTCTCGTCCTCTTCCTCGTGGCATTTAAATACCTCAATTTCATTGGGGAAAACATTGCCGTACTACTCGGTTGGTTCGGCGTGGACTGGAAAGGAGCCATCACCTCTATCTTCTTCCCGTTAGGAATCTCGTTCTATACCTTCCAAGCACTCGGTTATCTTATTGATGTCTACTGGGAAGAGGAAGAACCCGAACGCTCACTACCGGACTTCATGCTCTACATGCTGTTTTTCATGAAATTCCTTTCCGGACCGATCGAACGGGCTTTCGATATGCTCCCGCAGTTGAAAATCGAGAAACGGTTTGACTATGATACGGTTACCTACGGTCTGAAACTCATGCTGATCGGCTTGATGAAAAAAGTCCTGATTGCCGACCGACTGGCCCCACATCTGGATAGTATATTTGCCTCCGTGCAAGATGCCTCCGGAGCACAACTCTTACTCGCCGGATTATTATACCCAATTGAGCTTTATGCTGATTTCTCCGGCTACACGGATATGGCTATCGGTGGGGCCATGATGTTCGGTTATCGTCTGTCTCCGAACTTTAATCGTCCGTTCGTGGCAAAAACAATCACCGACTTTTGGCGCCGCTGGCATATGTCCCTCTCCTTCTGGGTCAGGGATTACCTTTACCAACCCATCGCGGCAAGCAAACGATATTGGGGACAATGGGGTATCGTCTACGCTCTTGTGGTCACCTTCGTGTTACTCGGCGTGTGGCACGGGGCTGGTTGGAACTATGTGATATACGGGTTAATCCAAGGACTTATCATCAGCTACGAGATGGTGACCGTGGCCTACCGGAATAAAATGGAAACAAGCGTGGGGAAACACGTGTTCGGGGCTTACTCTATCCTCCGAACCTACCTGCTCTTCGCATTCTCCCTGCTATTTTTCCGTCTATCCTCGTTATCCGATGCCGGATACATGATCAGTCACCTCTCCTTCAACCTGCACACCTCTATTAAAGAGCTGCGATTAGGAATGACCGACCAAGAATGTATCGTTACCGGAGTTGCTGTCGTACTACTCTTCCTGTACGAATACTTCATGTCGAAACAGGACCTGTTACAAGCTCTGAACCAGCGTCACAGAATCATACGCTGGGGGGTCTACTACCTGCTCGTACTACTCATGTTCCTATTCGGACAATTCGGATCTGAAGATTTCATTTATTTACAGTTTTAGCCATGAGAACTTTCAAAGGATTTATAATAAAATGCGTGCTTTTTCTTGTTCCCTTCTTTGTCCTTGCGGGGATCTACTTCTACGATGATCCCTTCAAAGTCCTGCGTGAGTACAAAAAATATGACAACGACCCGATCTTCCTGAACGAAGATTACATCGGTTGGAAAACATACAAGAATTATCGGGACTCCCTGCACTTCGATTCCTTCATCCTAGGAAATTCCTGCACCATGGCATTTCTTACCTCCGACTGGGAAAAATACCTCAACGGGGAAAAAGCCATCCGGCTGTATGGGACAGCACAACGTCTGGCTGCCGTACACCGGAAAGTTATGGCCCTTGACAAACAACAAGATAAAATTGCCAACGTGCTTTTGATCGTTGATCCCACCCTTTTGCGGGAACACCAGTTATCAAGCGGATACATGCACCTCTTACCCCCGGAAATAAGCGGAATGAATAAATTCAAATTCCAGTCCCAGTTCGCCCAAGAATTCTTTAATCCCAAATTCATGATTCCATACATGGATTACCGGATATGCCACCACTATCGTCCCTACATGAGAGGCATTGTAAATCCGGATAAAAACATCCGTAACACGGTAACAAACGATTTGTGGAACCCGCGAGAAGAGGAAATAGCAGAATTGGGCGATTATTACTGGGAAAAGTACAAAAAAAGATTCCGTCCTCGTTCCGGTCAGGACCAGACTTATCCCCCGGTACTCATGAAACCACAAATAAAACTGTTATCAGAAATGGCAGAGGTATTCCAAACCCACCACACGAACTGTAAAATTATCATCAGCCCGGAATACAAACAGATACGCATGAACCCGGCAGACGTGGAGCAATTGAAAAATATATTCGGCAGCGAAAACGTGTATGACTTTTCAGGTATCAACCAATACACAAATGACATTCGGAATTATTACGACGGAGCACATTACCGCCCCTGCCTTGGACGTCAACTACTGGACAGCATTTATGCCACGCACGAACCAACTGACTAATTTTAGATTTTAAATTTTAATTTCCGACTACCCCCTCTAACTCCCCCTTACACAGGGGGAGGATGCGCTACATTGAAACATTAATACGATTTCTTGCGTCCGTCTCTCCCCCTGTGCAAGGGGGAGCCGGAGGGGGTAGTTAAAGTGTCAGCCTTGTGCGGCTGGAATCTAAAATTTAAAATCTAAAATCTAAAATCAATTCATTCCCAATTTTTTCCTTATCGCCTTCGGAATAGCGTTCTTGTGAACCATAATATCCATTGTCTTCAAAGCCATATAAGGATAAGATGCATAGAAATACCCACCGAATTTGTTATACTTATTCCAAGAGTTTTTCACGATGAAATAAGGAGTTCCGTTCTGATCTTTTGCTTTACCAATGATATGCATTCCGTGATCGTCCGTTGTCTGGTAACGATCGAACTCTTCCTGTCTCATCTCCTGCGTAATTGTCTTTTCGGGAGCTGGCCCTTGCTTGAAAGCATCCATCATCTGTTGTCCCTTCGGCAACTTTTCCCACTTAGCAATTTCTGCACCGCTCATCTCCTTGGTATCCGTTGCCGGGATTACGGCAACCCCTGCATCCTTCGTGGCAAATCCTTTCTCGCTCACGTCAGCACCCCAGACGAAAGTATAACCGTTATCAATAGCATAATCCATCACTTGCATTAACTCCTCCAACGGAAGATTGTAAGACTTATCCCAAGACCAGTTATCCTCAACCTCGATGGCAAACTCCGTGTAGAAAGGATGGTGCGTGAAAGAGGTTAAATTCACATAATCATCCATGTTTAAGCCAACCACCTCTTTAGCAAAAGTCTGCGGAGTATATTCTTTTCCTTGGTATTCAAACTTTTCCGGCTCCGGTCCGAGATAAGTATCCAGAATAGCATCGAAACCCCGTTTCCAAGCCGTACTCAACCGTTTGTTGTTATTCTCCACCACGGCCTGCACGTAAGCTTTCAACACGGCGTCAATCTCCCCGAACACGTGACTCGGCTCCCCGTAGTTCAATCCCTGAAATACTTCAAGAGGCACAATCCCGTATTTTTTTGCCATATTGGTAACATCCGAAGAAGCTCCCCCTACCGCAAAATTCAGAACCCCGTGCAAACGAACATACTTTTCAGCCTTATCCGAATAAGCATGTTTCACGAAATACATCGCTGACAAATTCACCGAATCTTTACCCATTCTCATCATCTCCGACTCAAGGAATGAGGTCGTCGCCCATGACCAGCAAGTCCCCGCACGGTACTGATCCTTCACGGATGTGGCAGGCAATCTTTTTACATCCGTGAATTTATATCCTTCCGGCTTTATCGTGTCCTGTTGCGCGTAGGACATCATCGTACCCATAAAAAGAAGGGCACACAAAATACATACTGTTTTTCTCATCTCTTTATATTTAATGATTTCATTATCTGTCGCAAAAGTATAAAAAGAAGCGTAAAATACTCTTACCTCCCGGTTAAAAACAGGAACAAAGCGCGGGAAATCCCGCTACCGTAAGGAAGAACAAGGGAGGCACCCCCTTTTCATTTCAGGCACCCCCTCGGTACATCTTCGGTCGGGGAGCGAAGGTGTACCCCAAGCGCACCGAAGGTGCACCGAAGTTAATCCCCTTCTTCCCCCAATATACCATAGGATTACAACACCTCATCTTCGAACAATCCCTAAAAAGTATAAGAAACCGATGCCTGGTAATTCCTAGGTTTTCCCAAAATCGTGGTTCTCTCAAAATACTCTTTATCAAACAGATTATTGACATTCAAAGCCAGAGTCACATGATTCTTTATCGTGTAAAAGATACCGGCATCCATCAGCCACAAGGCCGGATCATAAAGGCGATTATCGATGTTTCTGAATACCTTATCTTTAAAATTCCCACTTAAATGGAAAGACAAATTCTTAAATATTCCCTTGGGAATCATATAATCAGCATAAGCATAAAAGGTTGTACGAGGAACACCCGTGGCACGAACATTTTTATTCTGTTCCTTATATTTAGAGAAACGTCCGCTCTCGGCAATCTCCCGTAGACGATAGTCCGACCAACCGAGACCTCCCGTAACTTGTAAGGTAGATAACGGACGAACAACCACCTCAATGTCAAAACCTCGCGAATCGGCTCTTCCCACTTGTCCCCGGATACTCTTTTCGGTAGCAACACCATCCACCAATACCGTCGTGTCACCCAAACTCTTCACGATATTATACTTACGAATATAAAATACACTCGCGTTAATATCCACCATCTCGTTCAAGGTATAACGTACACCGACTTCCGTGGAATATCCTTTTTCCGGTTTGAACACTTCGCCCCCATCCTCGTCAGGATTGAACTCATTACCCTTGCGGTCCAAATACATCACGGTAGGACTATACGTTGTGGTCACAGGATTGAAATAGGAAGAAATAGAACCGTAGAATGACAATTCAGGCATAGGGAAATACACGACACCCACCCGATACGTGAATGCCGAGGTCTCCACCTCTTTCCATTCTTTCCTGTTCTTCGTTTCATACTTCTGCTTTCCGTCGTCAATCGTGGCACTCGATGTTTTTCGGCTATACAAATCCACACGTCCGGATGCCATCATTTTCCATTTGTCATTGAATTCGATCACGTCATGCAAATAAATTCCATGCGTTCTCTCCGTGCGAAGAGAAACGGCTGAAATTTTCGTGTCCCACCATCCCTGCACAATATGCGGGTCACGCACAGGCAAAAGAGCATCCAAACCGGGCCCCCACAAATCGCCATCTCCATAACCGTTATACTGGGCGAAATCAAAACAATTGTACGTCCATCCCAACGTGTAATTATGCAACACGGAACCTGTCTCGAACTTCCCGGTCAACTCGATCGTGTTATTCACGTTTTTGTGGTCCGGGTTAAAATTCAACGGGTTCTGACGGGCTGCATTTCCTCGTTGAACCGTATCCAAGTCAACATAGACCTTCTCGTTTTCTGACTTATAATAATACCATTTATATATCGGATCCTTAGAAGTACGATAAGAAAGCCCCTCAATACAATGATAATCCAAATCACTATGGAAATAAGAAAAACGTTCTTTCAACTTCATCCAATCCGTGATCTGGTAAACGTATGACACAGACATATCCCACACTTTCCGTTTCATGTAATTATTAGCAAAGTCATTATAAACTTCGCGGTAATCCGCCTCCGGGTGGCGCTCCCCCTTCAGCGCATACGGTTTGTCTCCATCCACGTAGAACATATCACCGGGCATAACGGGTGCAGCCCCGATCTCGGTCGTGTAATCATCGTCGGCATAACTACCGGTCACATCAATACGTCCCCACTTTCCTAAATCAGCTCCCAAAACACCATACACGGAAAAACGATTTGCATTCACCTCACGCCATCCGTCACCCGTTGAATAATTGATATTGGCACGATATTCGAGAGGTCCCACGAGTTTCCCCCCGAAACCAAGAGTAGCCCGTCTCTCATCCCAGCTACCATAACTGATACGAGCGTTGGCCGAGAAATCGGGAGACGCTTTCTTGCGCACAATATTCAACACTCCGCCCATAGCCGAATGTCCGGCCAAAATAGCGGCGGGCCCCTTCAGTAACTCGATAGACTCCACGGCAGCCAAATCTCCGTAAGGCACGTTATTATTCAACGTCCGTTCATCGCGAATCCCATCAATCATAACGACCGCACTCCCCTGGCCGCGAATCGAAAACTGTTGGAATTGCCCGTATTGCTTATCTTTCGCTACAATTCCCGGCAAAAACTTAACAGCATCCATCAGATCAACAATTCCCTTCCGGTCAAGCATCTGGCTAGACAACTTGCTCACCGTTATCGGAACGAAACGCAAAGGCACATCCAATCCCAACAAATCAATCCTCTTCTTTTTCTGCATCACGTCCACTTGATCAATACGGAATAAAGAATCCGTGATACTCTTTTTCTTTTGTTTATCGTTCTCCTGAGCGAGAAGCGAACCGACACACACAAACAGCAACAATGCTAATACAACAACTTTTTTCATACAACTATATATTAATAATGAATAAAGCATTATTAACATAGTCTTTTGGGCAACATGAGTTTAAGATAAATAGATCTCTTCCCTCTCGCTTTTTTTCCCGAAAGCTATGGTTTTCGTGTTCGGCAGGTCTTCTGACTCGTTCCGGATTTTGTTGCCTTCCCGGTTTATAACCAGTGACATTTGAAGTACAAAATCCCTTGTACAGGAACTTACAGCTGCGGGTACAGTCCCGGATTCACACCGGGTTCCCTATTAAGCGTTACCTCCATGACCGAAGGCTCCGCACCAAAACATGGCGCAAAAGTAATATATTTTTTTATATTATACTTTTTCTACATGATTTTTTTATTTTCACAATTCAATCATCATAACAAACTGACAACCAATTCCTATACAAAAACGCCAACGATATTCCTAACGAATCTCTACACTTCCCCCTGGTATCATTTTTCTTATCCAACCGTAACCTTTTGTCAAAAAATATATACATTTGTACCGTCTTAGGTGATGTGTTAATGCTCAATTAACATACAAGAGGGAAACCGGTTAGAATCCGGTACAGTGCCCGCTACTGTGATGCCCGTTTCTCCCTAACGAGGAGATTCAAAGAAAGGTTCTTACACCACTGTTCGTAAGGACGGGAAGGTATCTTTCTTAGGCGTAGTCAGGAGACCTGCCAAGACAAACACAGGTAATAGCGTATTCTCGGGGTCAGGAATACTATTATAAACTTTTAAAACATCATTTTATAATGAAAAGAATTGCGGTGCTAACCACATTATTCATGTTAGCCTTAGTAAGTACCTCGTTAGGACAAATCACACTAAAAGGACGAGTTATTGATGCCAAAAGCGGGAAAGCACTCATCGGTGCGAACGTTCGGTTAATCGGAACGAGTATAGGAATCGCTACCAACAACAAAGGAGAATTTATCCTTGAAAAAGTACCGGAAGGCGCATACACTCTCCGGGCCAGTTACTCCGGTTACGAGGTCAGTTCCATGAATATTAATAGCAGTAAAAGCGACATTCTGTTCAAACTGAAATCATCGCTGATCAACTTGGATCAGGTTGTTGTATCCGGAACTGGAACTCACAGAAGGTTGAAAGATTCTCCCGTACCCGTTGAAGTAATGACCGCTTCCGATATAAAAAAAGGCGGTATCTCCACGATCGAGGATGCCCTTGTCATGCTTAATCCCTCTTTCAGTTTCCGACCGACTGCCATGGGAACAAACATGACACTTAACGGGATGAAAGGGGATTATATTCTCATCCTCGTAAACGGGAAAAAAATGACCGGGGACATCTCCGGCTATGTCGATCTGTCCCGAATTGACATGGGTAGAGTAAAACGTATCGAGGTCCTCAAGGGGGCCGCATCCTCCCTTTACGGTTCTGACGCTATCGCAGGAGTGATCAATATCATCACCGATCAACCACATGATGCACTTAATATTATGTCCACCACTCGTTTCGGAGGAAAAGGCAGTTTTATAGAGAACATCAACACCGATATCAATGTTGGGAAATTTACCTCCTCCACCTCTTACCAACGACGCCAGTCCGATGGTTGGCAACTCAGCAAGATCACAGAAGACAGTGTACCGACACGCCGTAAAGTTTCCGACAAATTCCATTCGGACATCGTGAACCAACGCTTTGCTTTCGATCCTTCTAAAAATTTAAATATCTACGTGGAAGGAAGTTACTTTACCAAAGAGATTGAACGTCCCGTAAATAAAGACGCCAAAGACCTTTCCGGATTCGACTATGATATGTCATACGAAAATTATGCCATAGGACTAGGAGGAAAATACTTATTCGGGAATTCCGCCTATATTAGCTTGGATGTCAATGCCAACAATTATGAATACTATAAAGTATACACCCGAGACATTATTTCCAAGAGCGACACGACAACTCACGCTGGGGAAGAAATCCTGACCAAACGTCAACGTTACCTGTCCGCCGGGGGCAATATCCTCCTCAATAAAAGCATGGATGAAGTTGCGGCTTTCGGGGGCTTCCGCCGCCGTGGTCTTGATCTCGTCAGCCATTGCTGTCAGTCCTTCCTGTAAAAGTCTATCATAACCCTGCATTATACAGAGCATCTGTGGAAAATGCAAGAAAAATCGCGGTGGTTTCAGGCGAAACACCGAAAAACCATGGTTTTTGTCAGTTGGCCTCTTCCCGCGGTCCGGGCAGGAACTCCTCCCCTGCCGCCGTCATGGTCAGACTCCCGGCGGAAAGCTCCGTCAGCCGGAGCTGGAACGTTTCCGCGGCCCCGGCGGGAAATGCCACCCGGAGGGTGATGTCTGCGCCGTATTCCGCATCCCGGATCACGCCGCCGGCGGCGGCCGCCTCTAATTTCATCCGCTCCAGCAGCGGATAGGTACAGGGGACATTCCACAGCGTCCACAGACCCATCCGGGCGATTCCTGCAGCGGACAGCGCATCAGCCGCTCCCTTTGTATAGGCGCGGGTCAGCCCTCCCGCCCCCAGCAGAACGCCGCCGAAGTAGCGGGTCACAATGCAGCAGACATTCCAGACCTCCTGCCGCTGAAACACGTTCAGCATGGGCTGTCCCGCCGTCCCCTGCGGCTCACCGTCATCGGAATAGCGGACCACGCCGCCCTCCCGGAGAAGATAGCACCAGCAGTTATGCCGGGCGTCGTAGTATTTCTTTTTCATCTCCTCAATGCGGGTGCGGGCCTCCGCTTCCGTTTCCACCTGATAGAGATGGGTGATGAATCGGGAGCGCTTTTCCGTAAATTCGCTTTCAGCGTCCTGATACGGAATGATGTACTCTGTCATACAAACTCCTTTTTTCCGTGCAGGGAATCCCATTCTTCCCGTTTCAGGGCATAGAATACCGTTTCATGGGTGGCGTTCATGACGTTCGTCGTCTTTTTTGTAAACTGATAGCGGAAACCGCACTTTTCAATCACCCGTCTGGACTGGCGGTTCCAATCGTAGTGGGAACACCAAACGGCTTCTAACTTCAACTCCCCGAAGCCGTACCGCAGCAGCGCCTGCACCGCTTCCGGCATGATCCCGTGTCCCCAGTAGGCCCGGCCCAGCCAATAACCCAACTCCCGCTGGCTGGTGGCAGGCAGCTCCGGGAACATCTCCGACGGCGGCTGAAGCCCGACGGCCCCCAGCAGCGTTCCGCTCTCCCGGCTCAGAATGGCGCAGACCTCCGGCGCACTGAAAACGTCCCGGATGATCCGGCGGCTGTCCTCCACGCTTCTATGCGGCTCCCAGCCGCACATAGGACCGATGTCCGGGTCGGACGCCAACGCATACAAGGCTTCGGCATCCTCCTCCCGCCACGGCGTCAGAAGCAGGCGCGCCGTTTCCAGTGTTTTCATTCCCAGTCCTCTTTCGGCGGCGCCCAGTCCGTTGTATACGCCGCGATCTGTCCCAGCACTCTGGGGGGACACACGGCCGTTACGTCAATGGTCTCGCTGTATTCCACCGCTTCCACCTTGGCCTCCCGGTACAGCATATCCAGCAGGCCGCCTTTATCGTAGGGCAGGTGAATCCGCACCCGGCGGCTTCCTTTGTCCAGCCGCCGGTCGATCATCTCCAGCAGACGCTCCACACCCTCGCCGGTGCGGGCGGAAATGGAGCAGATATCCTCGCCGTGGGGCCGGAGATCTCCGGCCTCCACGCAGTCGCACTTATTGAATACGTCGATCCGGGGAATCCCGCTGGCCCCCAGCTCCAC
>ENA-UEPJ01002115-UEPJ01002115.1-human-gut-metagenome-genome-assembly--contig:-NODE-2115-length-21479-cov-7.848939_pt1 | contig 21479 bp, 19 predicted proteins | sample MGYA00242890_ERZ507896 | MGnify/ENA primary metagenome ERZ507896 (study PRJEB26167, sample SAMN06115508) | human gut metagenome | host: Homo sapiens | place: China:Qinghai | collected 2015-08-20... | reverse complement strand
AGCATTTCCATCGCGTAGTCGCGGTTCTGGAACTGGCTGCGCTGGGTCTGGCAGCTGACCACGATGCCGGTGGGCTTGTGGATCAGACGGACAGCGGAAGAGGTCTTATTGATGTGCTGGCCGCCGGCACCGGAGGAGCGGTACACCTGCATCTCGATATCCTCGGGGCGGATGTCCACCTGAATGGTATTGTCCAGCTCCGGCATGACTTCCAGAGAAGCAAAGCTGGTCTGGCGGCGGGCGTTGGCGTCAAAGGGAGAGACACGCACCAGACGGTGCACGCCGTTCTCACTCTTGAGCAGGCCGTAGGCGTTGGCGCCCTTGACCATCATAGAAGCGCTCTTCAGGCCGGCTTCGTCGCCGTCCTGATAGTCCAGCACCTCCACGGTCATGCCGTGTGCCTGTGCCCACTTATTATACATACGGTACAGCATCTCGGCCCAGTCCTGTGCTTCGGTGCCGCCGGTGCCTGCGTGGAAGGTAAGGATGGCATTGCTGTGGTCGTACTCGCCGTTCAGCATGGTCATCAGCTGCAGCTCCTCCACAGCCTTGCCCACAGTATTCACAGCCTCCTCGGCTTCGGGGATCATGGCGGGGTCGTACTCCTCGTCCAGCATTTCCAGCATGGTCTCGGCGTCGTCGTACAGACCCTGCAGCTTTTCAAAGCGGTTCAGCTTGCCCTTCAGGTCGCCGACCTCGTCAAACACCTTTTTGCTCAGCTCTGCATCATCATAAAAGCCGGGGCGGGACATGGTGTGCTCCAGCTCCTGCACGCGCTTGCGGCTTGCTTCAATGGCCAGTGCTTCTTCCAGATCCTTAACGGCCTTGGCGTGCTCGGCCAGCTGCACCTTCAGTTCATCAGTCGTGATCATTTTCTAAGTTCCTCTCGTTCAAGGGTTTCCGTCATAGCAGATAATGTCCCGGCGGCGTGCATTTTCAGCCCCGCCAAAAGACACAGTTTATACACAGATACTTCATTAGTATACCGAGAATCTGTGATAAAGTAAAGAGGAAAAATACTATCTTGCCGGATTTTTAAAGATTTTCACCTTTTCTTTTCATTCCCGGGAGAGTATAATACCAGTATGATCGATTTCACAGGAGGATATCATGCCGAAATATTATGGCTGTCCCTGTGAGGGCTGCGGCAAGCCGCTGACCCTTCAGGACGACATCGTGGTCTGCCCGGACTGCGGTGCACCCTACCACCGCACCTGTTACGAAAAAATGGGTCTGTGCATCCACGCCCCTGCCCATGGCGCAGGCTACGAGTGGAAGTTCCCTTATCAGGATGCCCAGCTGCGCACCTGCCCCGCCTGTGGGGAGCGTACCCTGCGCAGCGAGAACGTCTGCCGCTGCTGCGGCGCTGCCCTGCCCCCCGAGAGCGCAGAGCAGCCCAACGACCGCGCTGCCGCCAGCGCCGAGCAGAACCGGGATTTTGATTACAGCGGGATGTACCGGGACGAAATGTACCGCAGCTTTACCGAAAAAGTCATCGACCCGGTGCACCGCAACGTGCGCGCGGCCTTTGGCAAGGACGAGCTGATCGATGGTGTCCCTTATCAGGACTGGGTGGATTATATCGGCACGGCTGCACCGGTCTATCTGAATGATTACAGCCAGATGCAGCTGCGCCATTCCAAGATCTCCATGAGCTTTTCGGCGCTGCTGTTCGGCCCGTTCTACTTTTTCTACCGTAAGGCATGGAAGCCGGCTTTCGGCTTTCTGGCCGCAGAGCTGCTGCTGTTCGTCCCTACTTTGATCAGCATGATGCAGACCACCGGCAGCCCGCTGACCGCCGGCATCAGTGCTTCCGCACTGGTGGCGCTGAGCCGCATCATGTCTTTCCTCAGCTTTGCACTGATGCTGGTGCGGGGGCTGTACGGCAAATGGTTCTACCGCCGCAGCGCTGCGGCACGCATCCGCCGCATCCGTGCCGAGTTCCCGGATCCGGAGCAGCGCCGCGCTGTGCTGAACGCACAGGGCGGTGTCAGCATTGCAGCCTGCATTGGCGCGTTCATCCTGCTGATGATCGTAGGCAGCCTTTGCTCCATGCTGCTGGGGCCGGACCTGAACGCACTGGTAGGCACCTTTATCTGACCATGGTTCACGCAGGATGGGGATCCTGCTGAAAAGCGCGGTTCGCCGTGCATAAAATGAGAATATGGGAGAATCATTATGAAAAAAGTCACCAAGGCCGTTATTCCGGCTGCGGGTCTTGGCACCCGTGTGCTGCCCGCTACCAAGGCAATGCCCAAGGGAATGCTGCCCCTCGTGGACAAGCCCGCCATTCAGTATCTGGTGGAGGAGGCCGTTCGCTCCGGCATTACCGATATCCTGATCATTCTGGGCCGCAACCAGAGCATTATTGAGGATCACTTTGACCGCAGCCCCGAGCTGGAGGAAAAGCTGGCTAAGCCCGGCAAGGAAAAAATGCTGGAGGAGTGTCTGGGCATTGCAAATATGGCCAACATTCTGTTCGTGCGCCAGAAGGAAACGCTGGGTCTGGGTCACGCAGTCAACACCGCCAAAGCCTTTACCGGCGATGATCCCTTTGTGGTCATCTACGGCGATGACGTGATCTGGGGCGAGGATCCGGTCTGCGCCCAGCTGATCCGCGCCTACGAGGAGTTCGGCCGCCCGGCTGCCGGCGTATCCGCTGTGCCTTGGGAGGACGTGAGCCGCTATTGCAGCTTAAAGACCACTCCCCTCCACGACAACTACTTCTTTGTGGATGATATGATCGAGAAGCCCAAGAAGGGGCAGGAGTTCAGCAACTATTCCATTCTGGGCCGTGTGCTGCTGACCCCGGAGATCTACGAGATCCTTGCCCACACCAAGCCCGGTGCCGGCGGCGAGATCCAGCTGACCGATGCTATGGCAGAGTATGCCCGCACCCGCGGCGGCATGACCGCTGTGGAGTTTACCGGCAAGCACTACGATATGGGCAACAAGCTCAAGGTCGTGGAGGCTCAGGTGGAGCTGGCACTGCAGCACCCCGAGATCGGCGAGGAGTTCCGCGCCTACCTGAAGGAGTTCTGCAAAACGCTGTAAATAATGCTGCGCAAATGATAAAAACGGGGCTGCTGCACGAAACCATGTGCAGCAGCCCCGTTTTTGCATATACTCAGATGAAAAAGGGGTTCAGAAACGCCCACAGACGTTTCTGAACCCCAAATACAAACCTGATTTATTTTGCCTGACTGGGATGCAGCACGGGCGGGTGCTTGGTGAACATGGCCTTGAGTGCCAGCGGGGTAGCCACGCTGGACACCACGATCAGCAGGATCACAGCAGTGAAGTAGACCGGGTCTACCACGCCGATGGCTAAGCCCTTTTGTGCCACGATCAGTGCCACTTCGCCGCGGGTCATCATACCGACACCGACCTTCAGGGAATCGTCCCAGTTGAAGCGGCAGATCTTTGCAGCCAGACCGCAGCCGATGATCTTGGTGATCAGTGCCACCACCACGAAACAGACGCAGAACAGTAAGATCTCCGGAGTCAGGCCGCTGATATCGGTCTTGAGACCGATGGACGCAAAGAAGATCGGCGCAAAGATAACGTAGTTGCTGATATCCACCCGGCGCTCCACATAGGGTGCGTCATCCATGGTGCACAGCACGATGCCTGCAATGTAAGCGCCGGTGATATCGGCGATGCCGAAGTATTCCTCTGCAATGTAAGCCATAGCAAAGCAGAACGCCATACTCACGATGGTGATGCGCTGGGTATGGGGATTGCGCTGATCCAGCCACTTCATGGCGTAGTGCACTACAAGACCCACGCCCAATGCGGTGGCAAAGAACAGCAGGGTGTTGAACAGCACCTTGCCAAGACCCGTACCGGTGCCGCTGCTGGCGCCCAGCACACAGGTAAGCACCACGATGCCGATGACATCATCAATGACAGCGGCGCTGACGATGGTGGTACCCAGAAAGCTCTTCAGGTGTCCAAGCTCCTGCAAGGTAGCCACCGTGATGGACACGCTGGTGGCGGTCATGATGGTGCCGATGAACAGCGCACGGTAGAACTCCGGGCTGCCCACTGCGGCAAAGCCGTAGAACGCACCATATAATAAGGTGCCGCCCACCAAAGGCACAGCCACACCAACGGTGGCGATCAAGGTGGCGATGGGGCCGGCCTTGATCAGCTCCTTCAGGTTCGTGCCAAGGCCGGTGGTGAACATGAGCATCACAACGCCGATCTCTGCAAAGATGGAGATGGAGTCGCTGATCTGCACCAGATTCAGCAAACAGGGGCCGATGAGCAGGCCGGCGATGATCTCGCCTACCACCTGCGGAGCCTTGCATTTGCGTGCCAGCAGGCCAAAGAATTTCGCGCTTAAGATGATAATTGCCAGATCTCGAAACAACGAATACATGGATTGCCCTCCTTTTATTTTTCCCACTTCCCTGCCATATTGCTGGGAAATCGTTTACATTATAGTCCTTTTTACTAAAAAATGCAAAACATTTTTTATCACACTTTTTGTCAAAAAAGCTTGACAGAAGCGAAGAAGCTTGCTATAATAAATTGCTGTCTGAACAGACACGCCGCACAGGCCGCGATGCCGCAGCCTGTGTACCCTTGGCCTTGCAGATCCGCAGGGCCCTCAAGTCCAAAAGGAGGTGCTACAAAAATGGCAAAGTACGAAACCATGCTGATTACCAGCGCCGCTCTCGACGAGGAGGCTTCCGCCGCTCTGGTGGGTAAGTTCAAGTCCCTGATCGAGGCTAACGGTACGATCGATTCTATCGACGAGTGGGGCAAGCGCCGTCTGGCCTACCCCATCAACGACGAGGAAGAGGGCGTCTACACCGTGATCAACTTCACCAGCGAGCCCAGCTTCCCCGCTGAGCTGGACCGTGTGTACAAGATCACTGAAGGCGTTATGCGCAGCCTGATCATTGCTCACGAGGAGTAATCCTTCCGTGACAGAAAGGGAGACCGTAGTATGTTGAATGTTGTTGCCATCATGGGCCGTCTTGTGGCGGATCCTGAGCTGCGTACCACCCAGCAGGGTACCAATGTGTGCAGTTTCCGCATTGCCTGTGACCGCAATTTTGCGCGTCAGGGCGAGCAGCGTCAGGCCGATTTCATTGATATCGTTGCATGGCGTCAGCAGGCGGAGTTTGTGAGCAAGTATTTCCAGAAGGGCAGCCTGATTGCCATTGAAGGCAGTCTGCAGTCCCGTCAGTATCAGGATAAGAACGGCAACAACCGCACCGCAGTAGAGGTTGTGGCAAACAACATCAACTTTGCAGGCCCCAAAAGCAGCAATGCAGGCAACGGAAACGGCTATCAGAATGCCGCTCCGTCCTACCAGAACGCAGCGCCTGCCCGCCCGGCCGCCGTGGAGGCAGCTCCCAGCTATTCTGCCGGTAATGCAGACGACTTCGCCGTTATTGACGACAGCGATGACCTGCCGTTCTGACACGAAACGGTCCATCCGTTAAAAATCCAATAGGAGGTAATAAGCAATGGCTTTTGAAAGAACCGAAGGCTCTCGCCCCGCACGCCCCATGCGTCGCGGCCGCAAGAAGGTTTGCAGCTTCTGTGTCGATCGCATCGACACCATCGATTACAAGGACGTGCCCCGTCTGCGTAAGTACGTCTCTGAGCGTGCTAAGATCATTCCCCGCCGTGTGACCGGCACCTGCGCTTACCATCAGCGCGCACTGACCATCGCCATCAAGCGTGCTCGTCACGTTGCTCTGATGCCCTACGTCAGCGACTAATCTTTAAAAAACCAACCCGATCAAAATAATCAGCAATCAGCAAAGCGCTCTCACCGATGACAAGGTGAGAGCGCTTTTTTGCTGCGCTTTGGGGGCAGCAGCTCCCCTGCCCCGTTGACTTGGCTCTATCCATCGACGCAAAGCGGTGCCCGCTTCGCCTTTTTGCGCAGCAGCTCCCGCATCACGGCTGTTCAGAATGCAGTGCCGGAGCATTTTTCGGGAACGTTTCCGCCGCTTTGTTCTTGTATCCAACTTACAAATTCTCCACTTGTGTCGTATAAAAAATTACAAAGCGGTACGGTAGTTTCCGGGCTGTTTTGATTTGTACCGGGAATTATCGGGATTTTCGGTTTTGCTGCTTTGTGCGCAAATCAAACTGCACAAACGCGAGGGGTGGCATTGCACACCTTGTACAAAGTTGAATCACCCTTATTGATTTTTTATACAGAATGTGCCATACTAATGTCGCTGGGAACGTTCCCGACAACGTTCCCGAAACACTTTCAGAAAGCGAGGCTCTCCGACATGGCAAACCTGACCATCAAGGATATTGCACGGATCAGTGGCTGCTCCGTAAGCACCATCTCCCGTGTGATCAACGATAGGCCGGATGTCCGTCCGGAGACCAAGGAGCACGTTCTGAAAGTGATGCGGGAGGCCGGGTTCGTGCCCAACACCAACGCCCGACAGCTGAAGATCCAGCAGTCCCGCAGTCTTGTGTTTGTGGTAAAGGGCACCCGGAATATCTTCTTTTCCGATTTTCTGGTGCAGCTCCAGCGCGCCGCCACCCTGTATGGATACAACGGTATCGTCTCCTACTTGGACGAGAACGCCAACGAGATCGACGCCGCCGAAAAGATCCTACGGGAGATCAAACCCAAGGGCATCATCTTCTTGGGCGGCAGCGTAGCCAACTTCCAGCGGGGCTTCGACCGTATCAATGTTCCCTCGGTGCTCACCACGCTGGTCACGGACGAGCTGGACTTTCCCAACCTTTCCATGGTGGGTGTGGATGACCGGGCAGCGGCCTATACCGCTGTGGACTACCTCATTCGGCAAGGGCACCGCAAGATCGCCGTTCTGGGCGGTCCGGTGACCAGCTACCCCAGTCTGATGCGCCGTCAGGGCGCACAGCAGGCCATGGAGGATGCGGGCATTGTGTTCAACGACAAGCTTTACGGCCTGTCCAACTACGATTTCGAGTCCGCCTACCACGCCATGAACAGCCTGTTGGCCCGCCGGGCAGAGTTTACCGCCCTGTTCGCCATGAGCGACGTCATCGCTTTTGGTGCCATCCGGGCGCTGGTGAGCGCCGGGTTCCGGGTGCCGGAAGATGTTTCGGTGATCGGCTTTGACGGCATCACGATGTCCCGCTACTGCGTGCCGGTGATGACCACCATCGTCCAGCCCAGCGAGCAGATCGCACTGCAAAGCATCGAGTTGCTGGTGCGGCAGATCGAGCACGGCTCCCCTGCCCAGACCGTGACCCTGCAGCCGGAATTGCAGCAGGGCGAAAGCGTAAGGGCCATTTAAATTTTGTATTCCCTCCGTCGAAGGACGGAGAGTATATAGTTGATCTGTAATTTTAATAAGAAGGAGAACTTATTATGAAAAAGATGATCACTCGTCGTAACTTCCTGAAGGCCGCTGGCGTTTCTGCCGCTGCTCTGGGTCTGGCTGCCTGCGGCGGCTCTTCCAGCAGCACCGCTTCCTCTGCTGCCAGTTCTACCGCTGCTTCCAGCACCGCTGCAAAGGCAGACGGCAAGGTCTACTACCTGAACTTCAAGCCCGAGCAGGATCAGGCTTGGCAGGATCTGGCTAAGGCTTACACCGAGGAGACCGGCGTGCCCGTGACCGTTGTGACCGCCGCTTCCGGCCAGTACGAGACCACCCTGATGAGCGAGATGGAGAAGAGCGAAGCTCCCACCCTGTTCCAGGTGAACGGCCCTGTGGGTCTGGCAAACTGGAAGGATTACTGCTACGACCTGTCCGGCAGCCAGCTGTACGGCGAGCTGACCAGCGATTCCTTTGCACTGAAGGACGGCGATGCTGTTACCAGCATTGCATACGTCATTGAGACCTACGGCATCATCTACAACAAGGAGCTGCTGACCGCCGCCGGTTACAAGCAGGAGGACATCAAGGGCTTCGCTGACCTGAAGAAGGTTGCTGATGACATTCAGGCTCGCAAGGCTGAGCTGGGTGTGGATGGCGCTTTCACCTCTGCCGGCATGGACGGTTCTTCCGACTGGCGTTTCAAGACCCATCTGGCAAACCTGCCCATCTACTACGAGTACAAGGCAGATGGCATCGGCTCCACCGACGCAATCAAGGGCACCTATCTGGACAACTACAAGCAGATTTGGGATCTGTACATCACCGATTCTACCTGCGACCCCAAGCTGCTGGCTTCCAAGACCGGCAACGATGCAGTTGCTGAGTTTGTGGGCAAGAAGGCTGTGTTCTACCAGAACGGCACCTGGGCTTACAGCGATGTGAAGGATCTGGGCGATGACAATCTGGGTATGCTGCCCATCTACATCGGCGTGGACGGCGAGGAGAATCAGGGTCTGTGCACCGGTTCCGAGAACTTCTGGTGTGTCAACAACACCTCTTCCGAGGCTGACATTCAGGCTACTCTGGACTTCCTGTACTGGTGTGTCACTTCCGACAAGGGCACCTCTGCCATGGCAGACGACATGGGCTTCGTGATCCCCTTCAAGAAGGCTAAGGCTTCCACCAACCCCTTGATCGCCATTGCAAACCAGTATGTGGCCGATGGTAAGACCAGTGTTGACTGGTGCTTCTCCACCATGCCTTCCGAGGAGTGGAAGAACGGCGTGGGCAGCGCTCTGACTGCATACGCAGCAGGTACCGGCAAGTGGGACGACGTTGTCACCGCATTTGTGGATGGCTGGGCCAAGGAGTACAAGCTGGCCAACGGCTAAGCCTTTGACTGGAGATCTCCCTAGAAATTAAACGGGAGGCGGGCGAAAAGTTCGCCCGCCTCCTTTCTTTTTTATCAGACAGCTCCCTCAGGAGGTATATCATGCAAAAAGCCATTAGTAAATACTGGCCGATATTTGTGCTTCCTACTCTGGTCGCCTTTATCATCGGCTTTATCTGGCCCTTTATCTGGGGCGTTTACCTGTCCTTCCAGCGGTTCACTACCGTTTCCAAGACCACCTTTGTGGGCATCCAGAACTACATCTCGGTATTTCAGGATTCCACCTTTCTGCACGCTTTCGGCTTTACGGCAGCCTTTACCGTGGTGAGCACCGTGCTCATCAACGTGTGCGCCTTTGCCATTGCACTGGTGCTGACCCGCGGCATCAAGGGCACCAACATCTTCCGTACCGTGTTCTTTATGCCCAACCTGATCGGCGGCATCCTGCTGGGCTACATCTGGCAGATCCTGCTCAACGGTGTGCTGGCAAACCTGCAGAAGCCCCTGCTTGCACTGGATGCCAAGGCCGGTTTTGTCGGTCTGGTCATCCTGATGTGCTGGCAGCAGATCGGCTACATGATGATCATCTATGTGGCCGGACTGCAGAGCGTGCCCGGCGACCTGATCGAGGCCGCTAAGATCGACGGTGCCAACGACCGCGAGATCCTGTTCAAAATCAAGATTCCCATGGTCATGCCCAGTGTGACCATCTGCACCTTCCTGACCCTGACCAACAGCTTCAAGCTGTTCGACCAGAACGTGGCCCTGACCGCAGGCGAACCCGCCAACGCAAGTGAAATGCTGGCTCTGAACATCTACAACACCTTCTACGGCCGCTCCGGTGCGCAGTGGAAGGGCATCGGTCAGGCAAAGGCTGTGGTGTTCTTCCTGATCGTGGTGGTCATCTCTCTGATCCAGCTCCACTTTACCCGCTCTAAGGAGGTGCAGCAGTAATGTCGAAACAGAAAAGAACTTGGGATGTCATCCTTGCTGTTGTAATGGTGCTTCTCTGCCTGCTGTGGATCTACCCCATCGTGCTGATCCTGCTGAACAGCTTGAAAACCGAGGGCAGCTTTACCACCTCTACGGTGTTCCGTCTGCCCACCGCCGAAACTTTTGCAGGACTGCGCAACTACGTTTACGGCGTGACCAAGATGGACTTTCTCTCCAGCATGGTTTACAGCCTTCTGATTACTATCACCAGCGTGGTGCTGATCCTGCTGTGCTGCTCCATGACTGGTTGGTACCTGACCCGTGTAAACAACAAGCTGAGCAAGTTCATGAATCTGCTGATCGTGTTCTCCATGGTCGTTCCCTTCCAGATGGTCATGTTCACCCTGTCCAAGACCGCTGACCGGCTGAAGCTGAACACCCCTTGGAACATCTGCATCATCTATCTGGGCTTCGGCGCCGGTCTGGCCGTGTTCATGTTTACTGGCTTTATGAAGAGCGTGCCCATGGAGATCGAGGAAGCCGCCATGATCGACGGCTGCAACCCCATCCAGATCTTCTTCAAGATCGTGTTCCCCATCCTGAAGCCTACCATGATCTCTACTGCTATTCTGGAGACCATGTGGGTGTGGAACGACTACCTGCTGCCCACGCTGGTGCTGGATATCAAGAAGTACCGCACCATCCCCATGGCCATCCAGTATTTCCGCGGCGGCTATGGCCGCGTGGAGCTGGCTCCCATGATGGCCTGCATCATCATTGCGATTATCCCCATCATTATCCTCTACATGACCTGCCAGAAGTACATCATCGAGGGTGTCGTGGCCGGTGCTGTAAAGGGCTAAGGAGGTGCACGGTATGCGTGCAAGCGGCATTTTGATGCCGGTGTTCAGCCTGCCGGGGCCTTTTGGCATCGGTACGCTGGGCAGTGAAGCGACCGCATTCGTTGATTTTCTGGCCGAGGCAAAGCAGACCTATTGGCAGATCTTGCCCATCGGCCCTACCGGCTACGGTGACAGCCCCTACCAGAGCTTTTCCGCCTTTGCCGGAAACCCCTACTTTATCGATTTCCGTTTACTGGCGGCAGACGGTTATCTGACCGCCGAAGAGCTCCCCGCCGCGCAGCCGGTGGACACCGTCGACTACGGTGCGCTGTACAACCAGCGCCCGGTGCTGCTGAAAAAGGCTGTTGACCGGCTGTTGGCGGCTCCCTCCCCTGCTTACGAAGCCTTCTGCGCAGCGCAGAGCTTCTGGCTGGAGGACTACGCCCTGTTCATGGCGGTAAAGGCCGAACAGGGGCAGGCTGGCCTTGCCGACTGGCCGGACGCCCTGCGCTGCCGGGAGCCGGAAGCCATTGCCGCCGCAAAGGCACGGCTGGCTGACCAGATCAGCTACCACAAGGCAGTACAGTTCTTCTTCTACACCCAGTGGAACGCGCTGAAGTCCTACGCCAACCGCAAGGGTGTCCTGCTGGTGGGCGATATCCCCATCTACGTCAGCCCGGATTCCAGCGACCTGTGGACCCACCCGGAGCTGTTCCAGACTGACGGACAGATGCATCTGACCCATGTAGCCGGCTGTCCGCCGGATGCCTTTGCGGCAGACGGTCAGCTGTGGGGCAACCCGCTGTACGACTGGCCCACCCACAAGGCCTCCGGCTTTGGCTGGTGGAAGCAGCGCATGAAGCACGCCACCTCCATCTACGATGTGGTACGCATCGACCACTTCCGCGGCTTTGAGAGCTACTATTCCATCCCCGCCGGAAGCACCACGGCTGCGGGCGGGCACTGGGAAAAAGGCCCCGACCGGGACTTTATCCATGCCATGCAGCAGGCGCTGGGCAGCGGCAATATCATCGCCGAGGATCTGGGCTACCTGACCCCGGAGGTGAAGGATATGCTGACCGAAAGCGGTTACCCGGGCATGAAGATCATGCAGTTCGCTTTCGACAGCCGGGAATCGGGCAATTATCTGCCCCACACCTACCCCCGCAACAGTGTGGTGTACACCGGCACCCACGACAACGTGACCACCGAGGGCTGGCGCAGCAACGCCAGTGCCGAGGATGTTGCCTACGCCTGCCGGTATCTGCGCTGCACACCGGAAACCCTGACCGAGGGCATGATCTGCGCCTGCCTTGCCAGCGTTTCGGATACCGCCATCATCCCGCTGGCAGACTGGCTGCATCTGGGCAGCGAGGCCCGCATCAATACCCCCAGCACACAGGGTGCAAACTGGCGCTGGCGGCTGACGCAGCCCCTGCCCGCAGCATTGGCCGGGCATATTGCCGCGCTGACCACGCTGTATGAGCGTGTACCGGAAAAACGTTAAACGTCCACTCCCCTTTTGCTTTCTATCCTGCAAAGCCACAAGGCATCTGCTTTCCCTGCTGTATCCTGCGCAGCGGGCACGGGCAGGTGCCTTTGTTGTTTTTTATTTTTACGGTCCTGCTTTCCTCTACAACATTTTTTCACTGTGATAAAAACGGTTGTTTTTTGTATTTATATCGTATCACAGTCTATTTTGTAAATGCTCATCACAATATATTCACAAATGTATCATGATTTTTAAACCCGCGCTCTCTTGTCATTTTTGTGCAGATATGCTACAATTCAGTTACTAGATGAACTGCCCCTTGGGGAGTTCTGTGTGCGAAAGGAGTTTTCCATCATGGATCATACATATCAGCGCCCTCTGCAGCTGCCTGCCAGCTACGCTGTGCTCTCTGCCGAGGAGATGACCTACACCGAGGGCGGTGCTCTTTCCATCAACATCACCCCGCAGCAGGTCATGGCCTTTGGCATGACCGTTACTGTAAATCTGCTGGGCATGATGGGCCGTTATGCATTCCAAGGCGCTGTCTCCGGTATGCAGAATGCCTTGAACGATGGTTTGGACGTTGGTGATGCCGTGGGGCACTACTGGGGTCAGCTGAACACCTGGAGCAAGGTAGCTTCTATCGGTCTGGCCGGTCTGGGCGGCTACTACGCCTATATTCAGGCCCGCAGCATCTATCTCTCCATCAAGAATCTGGTGACCGCCATCAAGGAGTCTGTTGACGAGTATAAGGCCAACAAGAACGCTGCACAGGAGACCGAGCAGCAGAACTGCCTGCCTACGCTGGTAGCCCTGTGCTAAGTTTTTATCGTACCTGAAAGGAGTGTTCCTCTTTATGAAAAAGCTTCAGCTGCCTGCTTCCTATGCAGCGCTTTCTCCAGAAGAGCAGCGCACTGCCTTTGGCGGAAGCGAATTCGGCGATGCTGTTGGCAGCTTTTTTGATAACCTGCACTTCGGTGATTTCTTCTGGGAGGGCGGGCTGCTCTCGTTCTCCTTCACCTTTGTGCCCATGCTGTTTTTCCGCATGATCAAGGTAGGCGTACAGACCGGCATCAAGCTGTACCAGCAGTTCGCCCGTTTGCTTGGTGTGACCAGCGAAGCCGCCACCACTACCGTCCAGTATCTGGACAGTATCCAACAGCAGAGAAAGGATCGTCCCGTTACAAACTCTCTCCCCCAGCCCTTTTCTCTGCAGCAGTAAGCCATAAAAAGCCGTGCATCCCGGAGCTTTCCGGCCATGCACGGCTTATTTTTATGTTCAGATCACCCGGACTGCCCCCTGTTCCCGCAGGCGCAGCACATAGCAGCTGCCCTGCCCGAACACCTGCTCGATGGCTGTATGGTACCGCTTGAGCAGCCGCCCGGGCACATAAGCCTGAATGGTACCTGCAAAGCCGCCGCCCTGCATCCGCCATGCGCCCTCACTGCCCTGCAGGATGCTCTGGCTCAGAGCCAGCGCCACCGACAGCCCCTGATGCCGCACATCCGCTGTGCAGTACACGTTCTGGCACAGCGCAAAGGAAGCCTGTCCGCTCTGTTTGACCAGCTCTGCAAACACCGGGAATCGCCTTGCATAAAGCGCCTCCCGCTGCGCCAGTGTACGGGCGTTCTCTTCAAAATAATGGATCGCCCGCAGCACCGCACGGTCTCCGCAGCAGCTGCGCAGGGCAGGCAGTGCCGCCCAGAACGCACTCTCTTCCACCTGACCCAGCAGCGGCTTGCCAAAGCAGGCAGCCACCTGCTCCATCTCCTGCCGGATGGCTGCAAACTCGCCGGTCAGCTCGCTGTGGCTGCCCCGGGTATCGGTGACGCAGAGGAACATCCCCTCCGGCAGCAGACCGTCCGCATGGAGCTTTTCGATCTTTGGGGCACGCGGATCGGCAAAATCTGCAAAAATAATACCGCCCACCGCACTGGTAAGCTGATCCAGCAGTCCGCTGGGCTTGCCGAAATAGGTGTTTTCCGCATAATGGCAGATGCCGGCCAGCTCTGCCGGGGTCAGCCCGGTGCTGTATTCCTCGTTCCAGATGGAGGCCATGCCCATCTCAAATGCCGCCGAGCTGGACAGCCCGGAGCCGCGCAGCACATCGCTGACGGTATAGGCGTCAAAGCCGCCGATCTGCCTGCCCACCGCGCGGAAGCCCTCGGCAATGCCGCGGATCAGGCTGGCCGAGTGGGTGCTCTCCCCTGCCTGCGGCTCTGCGGTGGCAAGATCAATGACATCCAGCTTGTTGAAGCCCCGGGACTTGACCCGCACATAGCCATCCGTGCTGCGGGCTGCCACCGCCACCAGATCCAGCGTGACCGCAGCCGCAAGACCGCAGCCGCCCTGATGATCCGTGTGGTTGCCGCCCAACTCTGCCCGCCCGGGTGCAGAGTACACCTGCACCTGCCGTCCGGGACCGAAATATAACTCGAACTGCTCCAGCGCTGCCGCATAACGCCCGCGCTGCCGCTGCAGTACCGCCGGGTCTGCCCCGTAAAGTGCAGCAAGTGCGGCGTCCCAGCTGCCCTGCAGGATCTGTTTTCTGAGTTGTGCACTGGTGGCCATGACAGCTCCTCCCCTCAAGAATGAACGATTCTGCTTTTTTGCCTATTGTAATGCATTTCGGGCGATTTTTCAATTTATTTGCCTTAAAAATCCAAATTTCGGCGTCAGGCGCAAAGAATAAGATGTACTTTTGTTGAATTTGCAGGGTGTTCTATGGTATACTGGGTGCAGAATGTGACAGGACGGAGGTAAAGCTGCCATGCCAGACGTTTATAAGCAATCCTTTAAGCAGAATTACACCAACAACATTGAATTGTCCATCTTCAACTGCGGCCTGGAGCGGTGCGCTCCGGGGCAGACATGGGGTCCCGGCATCCGTGACCACTACCTGATCCATCTGGTGGTATCCGGCAAGGGCATCTTTGAGGTGGGCGGCCGCACTTGGGAGGTGAGCGAGGGCGATCTGTTCTTCGCCCGTCCCAGCCAGCTGATCCGCTATACCGCCGACGAGCAGCAGCCGTGGGAGTACAGCTGGGTAGGCTTCAACGGTGCCTGTGCCCACAAGCTTGCCGCGCAGCTGCCCTTTACGGACGATGCCCCTGTGCACCACACCAGCGACCCGGACGGAATGCGGGCAGCCCTGAACAACATCTACTCCTCCCGCGGGCTGCAGCCGCAGGACGAAGCCGCCATGGTGGGGTATCTGTACCTGTTCATCGCCGCTCTGATGCGGGAGACCAGCGCAGGCAAGCCCCACACGGCCTCCTCCTCCAGCCAGTATGTGCTGAACGCCATCAAGTACATCCAGTTTAACTACTCCCACGACATCTCCATTGACGATGTAGCCAAGAGCGTGGGTGTTTCTCGCAGTCATCTGTACCGGGTGTTCATGCTGAACGTGGGCAAAAGCCCCATTGACTACCTGACCGAGTACCGCATCAACGAAGCCTGCAAGCTGCTGCGCGCCGGCAGTCTTTCCATTGCAGAGGTAGCGGTGTCGGTAGGCTTCTTCGACCAGTTCTACTTCTCGCGGGTGTTCAAGCGCGCCAAAGGCGTGCCGCCCAGCAAGTATTTTGCCGCCCAGCAGGACGCCGACCCGGCAGACCCTGCCCAACTGTAACCTGAGCCCATCACACAAGGAGAAACCATGCCTTTACAGAAAAACCAGATCCTGACCCTGCGCATCGAGCGCCTTTCCAGCGACGGCAGCGGCGTTGCCCACAGTGCCGATGGCGAGGCCGTATTCGTGCCCGGCACTGCCCCGGGGGACGAAGCCCGGGTGCGCATCGTGAAGGACTGCGGCCGGTATGCCTTTGGCATTCTGGACGAGCTGCTCACTCCCTCGCCGGATCGTATTCCGGTGGACTGCCCGGTGGCAGGTCCCTGCGGCGGGTGCAGCCTGCGGCATCTGGCCTACACTGCCGAGCTGCGCGCCAAGCAGGAAAGCGTGCTGGACGCCTTCCGCCGCATCGGCGGGCTGGAAGTGCCGGTGCTGGACATTCTGCCCTCCCCGGAGGTAGACCGCTACCGCAACAAGGTGCAGTTCCCTGTGGGCGTGGACAAGAACGGCGTACCCTGCATCGGCTTCTACGCCGGGCGCACCCACCGCATTGTCCCCTGCCCGGACTGCAAGTTGCAGCCCGGCGTGCTGAACGAGATTGGCAATGCGCTGTGCGCCTTTTTTGCACAGCAGAGCATCCGCCCTTACGACGAGCAGAGCGGCAAGGGGCTGGTGCGGCACATCTTCCTGCGGCGCGGTGCGCACAGCGGGCAGATCATGGTGTGTCTGGTATGCACCCGGGCAAAGCTGCCCCATGCAGAGCAGCTTTGCACCGCACTGCGGGAGCAGTTCCCTGCCATCAGCACCATCCTGCTCAACGTCAACGCCAAAAACACCAATGTCATTCTGGGCAGTGAGAACCATATCCTGTACGGCCCGGGCTACATCGAGGACACTCTTTGCGGCGTACCGGTACGGTTGGGGCCGCTCTCCTTCTATCAAGTCAACACGCTGGCTGCCGAGCGGCTGTACGGCGTTGCCGCACAGTACGCGCAGCTGACCCCGGACGACGCGCTGCTGGATCTCTACTGCGGCATGGGCACCATCGGCCTTTCCATGGCAGATCAATGCCGGGAGCTGATCGGCGTGGAGATCGTGCCGGAGGCTATCGAGAGCGCCAAGGCCAACGCCGCCCGCATGGGCGAGGCCGTAGCTGCCAAGAGCCGCTTTTTCTGCGCCGATGCCGGACAGGCTGCCACCCAGCTGGCCGCCGAGGGCCTGCACCCAGACATCGTGATGCTGGACCCGCCCCGCAAGGGCTGCGATGAAGCCACTCTCTCCGCTGTGGTGCGCATGGCCCCCCGCCGGGTGGTGTATGTCAGCTGCAACCCCGCCACCGCCGCCCGAGACGCCGCATGGCTGGAGCAGAAGGGATACCATGCAGAGAAGGTACAGCCGGTGGATCTGTTTCCAAGGACGAAGCACGTGGAGTGTGTCATTGCACTTTCCAAGGGTACCGATGCTGCCAGCTTATAAGCATAATCGGCTGTCATTAAGGAAGCCTCAAAACCCATTATCCGTCACCCGCCCGTCTGGTTTTCAGGCGGGCATTTTCTTTTGCCGGAATATGGTGTTTCCACTTTTATCGTGGTACAATAGACGCAAGAATCATTTTTCAGGAAAAGCATCCTGCTATCCGATTTATAGGACACCCATTGTTGTAAAATCAGGATGTCCACCTATCACAAAAAATAAGGAGCAACGTATGCCAAACGATAAGATCGCCGCCGTAGGTGCCAACATTGCCGAAAAAGCCGCCATGATCTGGAACGTAGCCGATATGCTGCGTGGGCCGTTCAAGCCCCACGAGTACGGTCTGGTCATTCTGCCCATGACCGTGGTGAAGCGGTTCCACGACTGCCTGCTGCCCACCCATCAGGCAGTGCTGGACACCTACGAAAAGGTGAAAAAGCTGCAGGTCATCGACGGCTTTTTGCAGAAAGCCTCCGGTTACCAGTTTTACAACACCAGCCGCTTCACCTTCGAGACCCTGCTGGCAGACCCGGACAACATTGAGTCCAACTTCCGGGATTACCTGTCCGGCTTCTCTGCCAACGCACAGGACGTGCTGGCAAAGTTCGACTTTGACAACATCATCAAGCGGATGGTGGAGAGCAACACCCTCTACCTCGTTATCAAGGAGTTCGGCTCTGAGAAGGGCTATCTCGGCCCAGACAAGATCAGCGCAGTGGACTGCGGCTACATTTTTGAGGACCTGGTGCGGCGGTTCTCCGAGAGCTTTGGCGAGGAGGCAGGAGCCCACTTTACCAGCCGGGATATCATCTATCTGATGACCGATCTGCTGCTGTCCGAAGCCGACCTCGATACCAGCAGCATGACCGTTTACGATATGGCCATGGGAACCAGCCAGATGCTGAGCTGCATGGAGGAGCGCATCCACGAGCTGAACAGCGACATTGAGGTGACCTGCTTCGGGCAGGAGTTCAACCCCTCCACCTTCGCCATCGCCAAGGCGGATATGATGATCCGCGGCGGCGACCCTAACAATATGCGGTTCGGTGATACTTTGTCGGAGGATCAGTTCCCCGGGTTCACCTTCCAGTACATCATCTCCAACCCGCCCTTCGGCATCGACTGGAAGCGGGAGCAGAAGGCGGTGGAAGCCGAAGCCGCCCGGGGCGAGATGGGGCGTTTTGCGCCTGGTCTGCCCAAGATCAGCGATGGCCAGCAGCTTTTTGTGCTGAACGGCCTTGCCAAGCTGGCAAACAAGGGCAAGATGGCCATTATCCAGAACGGCTCTCCCCTGTTCAGCGGCGATGCCGGCAGCGGGCCCAGCAACATCCGGCAGTATATTCTGGAAAACGACTGGCTGGACTGCATTATCCAGCTTTCCACCGATATGTTTATGAACACCGGCATCTCCACCTACATCTGGGTGCTCAGCAAGGATAAGCCCGCCTACCGCGCGGGCAAGGTACAGCTTATTGACGCCAGCCACTGCTTTGAACCCCGCCGCAAGAGCATCGGCACCAAGCGCAACGACATCACCGACACCTGCCGGGAGCTGATCGTCACCGCCTACGGCGAATTTGCCAACGGCAAGGTGTACGGCGACAAAAACGGCATCTACTGCGAGAGCAAGGTGTTCGAGAGCGTGGAGTTCGGCTACAACAAGATCGTGGTGGAGCGCCCCCAGCGGGACGAGGCAGGCAACATCCTCCTGAAGCGTGGCAAGCCTGTGCCGGACACCAGCCTTCGTGACACTGAAAACGTGCCGCTGGTGCAGGATATTGACGCCTACTTTGCCCGGGAAGTTCTGCCCTACGCCCCCGATGCTTGGATCGACCACAACAAGACCAAGGTGGGCTACGAGATCCCCATGACCCGCTATTTCTACGAGTATCAGGCACCGGAAGCCGTGGAGGATATCGTGGCGCGCATCACCGCACTGGAACAGGATATCTCCGCCGGGCTGGCAGAGTTGTTCCATAAGGAGGGCTGACCATGGCACGGAAAATGAAAGACAGCGGTATTGAATGGATCGGGGAAATTCCAACTGATTTTTCTCTGTACAAACTAAAATATCTTCTTTCTTCTCCTCTTTGTTATGGTGCAAATGAAAGCGGCACTTTGTATTCAGATATTCTTCCTCGATATATTCGAATCACTGATATTTCCCCAAATGGCACATTAAAAAATTCGGGAATGCTTTCCCTAGATGAATCTTCAGCTCAAAACTATATGCTTCATGAGGGCGATATTCTTTTTGCTCGGAGTGGTGCAACTGTTGGAAAAAGTTTTATCTACCATAACTACTATGGACGTGCCGCCTATGCTGGCTATCTAATTAAAGCATCCTTCAATAGACTAGTTCTTCCAGAATTTGTATATTACTATACTTGTTCCTCTGCCTATGAAATATGGAAAAATTCTATTTTCATTCAATCTACCATTCAAAATATTGGAGCAGATCGTTATTCCAATCTGCCCATTTCGGTTCCAAACAGTATTGATAAACAACTAAGAATCGTTCGCTATCTCAATAATTTTTGTTCCAAGTTTGATGCTATAATTTACAATCTTCAAACCAATATTGAAGATTACAAAAAGCTCAAGCAGGCAGTTATTACGCAGGCTGTTACCAAAGGCGTGCGTGGTGAGCGGGAGATGAAGGATAGCGGGGTTGCGTGGATTGGGGAGATTCCAGCAGAGTGGAGCAAATGTCATCTAAAAAATATTTCTTCTGAGATTGGTGACGGTCTTCATGGAACTCCAAATTTTGACGATAATGGCGATGTTTTCTTCATAAATGGGAATAATCTCGGTGGAGAATATGTCGAACCAAGAGCGGATACCAAAAGAATAAATTCAGAAGAATTTCTCAAATATACTCGTCCATTTTTTTCAAATCAAACTATCATGATTTCTCTCAACGGATCTTATGGCAAAGTTTCCCTTTACAAAAATTTTCCGATGCTTTTAGGAAAAAGCGCCGGATATATAACATTATTACCTTCTATTGATTGCCGGTATATCAAATACTATTTATCAAGCACCCCTTCCCAAATAATGATGACACTAAGCTTAAACGGAACGACCATTCCTAATCTTTCTTTAAATACACTTCGCAATTTTTCTATTTTCTTACCAGTTTTATGTGAGCAAAAAGAAATTGCCGACTACCTTGATGCTAAGTGCGCCGAGATTGATGGCCTAATTGCAAAGAAGGAGCAACTGGTAAAAGAGCTGGAAAGCTATAAGAAAAGTTTGATTTATGAGGTTGTAACCGGGAAGAGGGAGGTGTAAAATTGAGATATTACGGAATAAAACATAGAAGATTCAAAGAAAACTCATATTATTCTTTTCAAAAGACCCTCCGCTTTCTTCAGCTTTATCTTCCTGCTTCTAAGGAAAAAAGGCAATGGAAAAAAGATTATTATGAATCCAATTTTACAGATGAAGGATTCTCAAGTTTTAGAAGAAATTATAACTTGTCAATTTCTGATGGGAAGTATCTTCGCCCTTTTTGCTTAATCACCTCTGATCTTTTTTCTAAAGAGAATCTTCCAAAATTAAAAAAGGGCATCAAAAAACTAATACTGAATTGCACTTCAAAAGATTATCTTTCTTCCGGAGATTCTATTGAAGAAATTTTTCACAAAATTGATAATATGGACTCTATGCTTTACAGCCACTTTTCTGGTCTCCATATTTATCGTCTTGTTTTTGATAGTTGCAAGGAACTAAAAGATAAAATCGACTATTTCGATTTATATCTTCACGACTTTAATTCTTCATATCTTGCCATTGAATTTCATCTCGCTCTTTCTGATTCTTATAAAAAATTGCCATACAGAGTAACATTCCAACAAACAGTCCCTCCACACGCAGCAGATACGCATGTCCACTCACATCATATCCAAGTAACAGCAGATATCCAAGCACAAACGTGGAATGATTATACATGATCACATTGTGGCATCCTAAGATCATCAAAAGCATAATACAGCATACGTTTACCAGAAATGCCAGAAACGGTGAGAGCATATTGCTAAAACGCGGTCCCACGATCAGTATTCCAAAAATTCCCGCGATTGAAAGAAGTCCGTGCGTGGTCTTAATCCCAAAATCTGCCTGTCTAAGCACCAGTACAGCTAAAAGAACCGTCACTCCGACCACACTGTTTTCCGATCCGGTCAGTTTACTGAATAATGTCACAACTGCCACACAAAATGCCATGACCAGATAAACTTTAAAGTTATAGATTAAGATATGGCGCCTTTTTTCTTTTTTGTCTGCTGTATTTTTGATCAGCTGTTTTGAGCCAACTGAACTCAGTTGTAGTTCCTGGTAAAAAGTCATTTTTGCTTTTCCTCTTTTCTTTCCAATATAAAATACGCTGCGTTCCTGCTGCCTGTCTGCCGCAGAAACGTAGCGTACTATACCTCGATTTTGTAAAAACGTCAAGGACACGTCCTGTTTTTTTTAGAT
>ENA-UEPJ01002113-UEPJ01002113.1-human-gut-metagenome-genome-assembly--contig:-NODE-2113-length-21493-cov-15.964326_pt1 | contig 21493 bp, 18 predicted proteins | sample MGYA00242890_ERZ507896 | MGnify/ENA primary metagenome ERZ507896 (study PRJEB26167, sample SAMN06115508) | human gut metagenome | host: Homo sapiens | place: China:Qinghai | collected 2015-08-20... | reverse complement strand
CAAATGTTCGTCAACTTCAATAGCAAATGTTCGTCAATAGCAAATGTTCGTCAACTTCAATAGCAAATGTTCGTCAACTTCAATAGCAAATGTTCGTCAACTTCTGTTGCAAATTTGCAATTGTTCATCAACTTCCATTGCTCATCACTAATATAATGTTGTCACCTACACAACACTTTCACATACACTTTACTTTCACCTACACTTCAATTGTCACAACTCAACACACAAAGTCTACAAAGCAACATCTTGATATTCCCAGCAAACTCAGTTGCATCATGCAACACAAGTCAAATCAAGTTATCTTTTGCAAGCAAGTTCATTTTGACATGATTTGTTTGCATGATATGATTGCATGAAGGAGTTGGAAATTTTTCCAGAAAGGTTATACTTTGACACATTTTGCTGCTCTGAGACTGTCTTTTGTAACAACTTTTCATCAGAGGACAGAAAAAGTAACAAACTATAACTTGGCACTGTTATCAAAATACAAAATTCTTTAATTGATGTTAAATTTGGACACTCTTTCTTAAATGTTTACAATCAAGGCATTCAACACAAAAAGACCCGCCAAATCACTTTGACGGGCCAAACATGAAACACAACAACTTTGCTTGTCATGCGGCAAGCAAAATCATGTCAACTGGCAAATCATGCAAGATTTGCCAGCTCATTTTGAAGTTTGTCAATTTCAAGTCGTAGTGTTTCTGCTTCAGCATTGTAACGGTCAAGTATCTGTTGATGCGCTGCATAACCTTCTGACTCCGGATTGAGAGTCTGCATCTTTTCCATGACATTTGCAATGTTGCCATTGACCTGTTCAAAGACAGTTTGATATGCCTGCAATTTTGCTGAAGATGCAATAGCTTTGTTGCGTTCATCTTCATACGTAGTTGCAAACATTGCTTTGAAGCAATCAATGTTTGCTTGAGCAACAACACGTTGTTGAAGTGCTGCAACAGTTTGAGTAACTGATTGATATGCTTCAATTGTGCCGGTGTTGCAATCAATCAAATTGAAGATGTTGTCATTCTTGTAAACAGCTACAAGTGCATCATTGAACGCCAAGCTGTCATCAAGCAATGAAATCATGTCAAAGTAGTTTGCAATCACTACAACTGCGTTTGTGACTGCATTGTTCGTGTCCCAAACATTTGCAACTTGCATCTGAACTTGCTCAGCTTGCATCTTGTCTTGAACACGTTCAGCAAATGCATTTGCATCAATGACATTGCCATCAAGTACAATTGAGTTTGCTGCAGAAATCTCAACATGACCAATGCAAGTGTCTATGACAAAGCGGTTTGAAACAAAGTTGAATGGCACAAGTTGCATTGCGCGCATCAATAACATTGCAACATCAGATGGCTGACGTTGAGCATATTGCAGCAAACTTGTGCCAGGCTGCAAAGCAAACCATTTGTTGCACTGAGGCCAACCCATGATGTCTTCATCAATGACTACAAGCATCTTTGTCACTTTGCCAGTTTCCATTGCTGCAGTGTCATTGCTCTGATAATAGAGATTTTTTGCTTGAGCAATGAGGTCAGCAACTTCTGGGTACATGTCATATTTGTCAAGCACTTTGTCAACTGCAATCTTTGCAATCAAAGATGACACATCAGAGCCGGCAACATCAATTGCTGACTCAAGTGTTTCACCAGCAAGCTGCATGTTGTCTGACTCAGACATATCAAGTGCTTCTTGAACCAATTGTGCTTTGAAGGTGAATGAGTCTTTGTTCAGAATTGCAGACTGCTGTCTTGCAAAGGCATTCAAAGATGCGTCAGATGTCTTTGAAGCAGACTCAAGAACCCAATTTGCAAAGCCAAAGCCTGCATAGACTTTCTTTGCTTTTGACAAAGCCTCATTGACAAAAGCTTGACCAGCAACAGTGGTTGCTTTGACATGCTTGAGGCTTTCTATGAAGTTTCGAATTTTGTTGTTCATGATTGTTGAATTTTGAATGTTGTGAAAAGCTGACAGCATTCACTGTCAGCTTCAAAATGTTGTCATGATGTTGTTCAGCATCAAGCTTTCTTGCGAGTAGATTTCTTTGCTTCAACTTTTGCAGGTGCATCAACAGATGCAGACAATGCTTCTTCATCTACAACCTGTGCAGCAACAGTCCATTTGATGCCAAATGGTTTAGCAACTTGCAAATCTTTGATACATTCAAACATTGCATATTTTGCAACATTTGCGTTCAAAGTCAAAGTTTTGTTGCCATTTGAACGTTTACCTACAGTGTCACAAGACTCTGCAAACTCAACTTCAGCTTCACCGGCTTTGATTGCCAACTGAGGTCTTGCTTCTGCATCAGCTTTGTCAATGTTGACAACAAGCCAAGGCATGGAGTCTTTACTTTGTTCCCAAGTCCAGTATTCACGATATGCAGCATCAACATGTTCATTGTAAGATGCTTCATCATGCACAAATGCAGCTGCAATTGACTTGATGCTCTTCTTTGCAGAAACTTCAAGACGTTCATTGATTGAGCAAAGAGTCTTGTTGTCTTCAACAGTTTTGATTGCAATTGTGAAGTTGAAGTTGCCTACTGTCTTCATGTTCAGTTTGAATTTTGATGCAGTGTCAAGCAATGGGAAGCCAGACTCTGGGCCAAAACGATATGAGCCATCTTCTGATGCCGGCAGGTCATGCCAGCTTGGCACTTCTTCATTCGGCTCCCAATATTGAATTTTGTTGATGTCAGATGTTGTTGCTTCTGTGCTTAGCAATGCATAGACCATTGTGTTCTTGTAATCATTTGCAGTTGTTGCAACCTCAAATTCGAAGTCTTTGTTTGCAACAACATTGGTCTCCATTGTAGAAGTCACTTCAGGCAATTGCTTTTCAGGCACCGGCGGATCGACAGGCTCAGCAGGACAAACTGCTTCAGCAGTCACAATCGTGTCACCCTGCTTAGCAGTTACAACAAAGTTCTGCTCCCAAGGTGATGCCACTTGCAAATCTTTGATGCATTCAAACATGACACGCTTGTAGCCGGTTGTCAAAGTTGTTGAGTCTTTAGAGCGTGTGCCAACATCGTCACAACTTGCAGCAAAGACAACAATTGCATTGCCAACAGTCATGCTCAAGTCAATTGGCGTATCAGCTTTTGTCTTGTCAATGTCAACTACAAGCCAAGGCATTGAAATTTTGCTTTGTTCCCAAGTCCACTGATCACGATACTCAGCATCAACAATTGCATTGTAAGATGCTTCGTCAAACACAATTGCGGCGTTGACTGCTTTCAAGATTGCTTCTACAGGTGGCTGAGGCTCATCACCTGAACCAGGATAGTCAAAACCAGGATTGCTTGCTTTGATTGCAGGCAGCACTGATGCATTGATGACTTCGTGTGCTTCACGAGAAGTTCCATAGAAGCGCAACATTTTTGCAACTTCTTCGCCGTCAGACACATCTCTTTTTTCAAGATTGTCTGCAAGATATACTAAGCCTGTTGCATTTGCAATGGCTTGTTTAATGTCTTCAGAAAACTTCAGTTTCATGTCGATTGATGTTTGTATGAATATGTTTAATATATGTATGAAGTACTGTCATACAACAAATGTTTTGCAAAATTTGTCAGAGTTTTACATGATGTGCATATTGTTATAAAGAAGACTACGACAAAACAAATGCACCACTTTCACAAGCAGTGCACATGCAAAAATTCATAAAGCTGATATTTCAAAACAAAAAATTGTCAAATCAATGTAGGCAGCAATTCATTGCCAAGTGGGTCTGCTGTGTTGATGCCTGTCAAAGAAGCAATGCGTTCAAGAGGTGACACAACAAGCTTGAAAAACTGATAGAGTTTGTCCATTGGCAACATCTTAGCAAATTCTTCTGGGTACTCAGCAGGATTGAATGCAAATGCATCCCAATCAAATGGCTCATCAAGCAATGCTTTGTTCTTGTCAATCATGTACCAGTACATTCGACCATTTTCAATGAACTTGTACTTTGTCATCAATTTGTGTTTGCGAACAAGATAGTTGTGTAAAGCTGCACCTCTATATTGCGGCAAACACCTCGGTGCCATCTTGACTTCATTGACATCATCAAGCACATATGTCTTGAATTTGCCAGCATTTACATATGCACAAAGCAACTCAATGTTTTCTTCTCTTTCAAAACGCTTCCACAGTTTTTGAATGAGCTTCTTGTAATCAACTGATGTTTTGAGTTTGTTGCCCAAAATTGCTTGATATGCATATTTGAGCATATCTCGAACAAGTTGACTTGAGCCAGTTTGAATAAGTTCAATGCCTTTGCCTTTGATGTGTTGCAATGGGTCTTCAAACATTCGACCATCTTGCCATTGAATGCATTGAACATACTTTTTCTTTGCCATGAAAATAGCAGTGTCTGCAATGGTTTCCAAGTCAAACAACAACACTGATTTACCATGACGTTTGTTAACAATGTCTGTCAAGCCCTTGTCAAACATTGCAGCAAGTCTTTCATCATTCATGAACACAATCAAGTCAGCCCAGTGTTTGCCATGATAATGAAGACTTTCAAGCAAATCTTCAAAGTCAACATATATTGAGTCAGTGTCTATGTACAGAACTCTATCTTTTTCCGGCAACTGTTCAATTGGGCTGCTCAAATCAACTTCATCTTTGAACAAAGGATGCTCAGCAATCTTTTTGTGCAACTCATAGTCAAGATGCCATTTGTTGCGCATGTATTCATTGATGAGTCGTTCACCAGTGTGAATGTAAAATCTGCCTTCAGCTGTAATGTCTTCAGCAACTTCAATGTTGCAGAATGCATAATGTTTGTTTGAAGTTGCGCCATACATTGAATTGCGGCATGTTTTCAACGTAACTTGCATTGAACAGTGCAAAGCAGATGTTTGATATGCATGTTCACGCATCTCAAACAATTGCTCTGTACTGATGCTTGACAAGTCTTGAGTCAAATCAATGCCATCAATTTCAATCTTTGAAGTGTCAATGTTTTGCTGCATGAGTTGTTGTGTTGTTTAAAATGTCATCAAAATGGCAAATCATCGTCATCTGATTCGTCATCAAAGTTTGACATCATTGGCGACACATTGACAATCAAAGCCATTGTCATGATGAGGTCATGCTCTTTTGACTTCAATGTCATGATGTCTGTGCCAGTTTGCATTGTTGTTATGCGAACTTCATATGACTCATTGTCATCAATGAAACGAAGCAATGACTTGTGAATTGTGATTGGCTGCAAATCATATTGATAGTTGGGGTCAAGCACAAACTCAAATGAACCATCTGATGCAACCAAGCCCTTTTGATTTGTTCTAAGTTCAATGCCTTCAACAGATTTGCCAAGCATGTTCAAAGAACCAAATCTGCTCAATGTGTTGATTTGTTGACTTGTCAATTCAAGTTTTCGCAAATTTGTAGTGTTCTCAAACAATGCTCTATGTTCTTCCGGTTTCAACTGAACATAGCCAAGTCTAAGCAAGCCACACACAGTTCTAATTGTCAACATCGGTGATGATACAACTACTTGTTTTGCTACATGCTCACCTTGCACATTGTCACACAAAATTGTAATTGTTGCAGTGTTGTCAAAGTTTGACAAAACTCTGTCAACAAACTTTGAGCCATCAAATACAAACACTTTGACAGATGTTTTGACAGTTGATGTGATGTTTTGTGCAAAGTTTGCAATTGGCTCAGACCATTTCTTGAAAAATGACGAACCGCCAGCCAATGATGACAAAGAGCCATTTGTCATGTCAAGTTCAAAACCAAGTTTTGAGTCACAGAGCAATGAACGTTTGAACAATGCTCTCAACATGCCTATGTTGACATTGCTAAGTTCAATGAAGTCTTGTTTGTTGGATGTTGTTTCCATGTCTTTTAAAAATTGATATGTTTTTAGAAATCGTACAATGAAGTGTCCCAGATTGCACTGCAGACAACAAAAGCCGGCAAAGTTTGCCGACTCGTGTTCAACACTGACAAGTGTCAATTAGTTGTTTTCTTTGAACGCTTTGTCTGTTTCTTTGCAGGCTGAGCTTGTTCAGCTTGCTCAGCTGCTTCAGCTTCTCTTGTCTTTGCTTTTGCAACTTCTTGCTCATGATGCTCAACAAACCTGTCATAAGTTGCTTTGTCATCAAAGTTTGACAAGCAAACATATGATGGCATGCGTTCTGCAAATGCTGGTGTCACCTCAACATTTGTCAAAGTTTCGAACTGCTTCCATGTTGCAACACTGTCAACAACTTTGACACATGAATTGACCATGCTTTGCTCAGCAGGCAACACAGGTTTAAATTGTTGCAAAGATTGCTTAAGCACACTAAGTTTCTTGTGTATCTTGAGAGCATCAAACACAGGCTTTGCAGACCAACACTTTGAGAAGTTGTTTGCAAAGATGCGCTCAACGAACCAATATCCTGTACATTTAGCCATGATTGTGATGATTTAAAAATGATGAGTTGTTATGAATTGTTGACTTTAAATATGTAGCTTTGAAGTGTCACAAACTGATGCTGCCAACTCTTACAACTGCGCACATCACAACAAGCTCAACAAGATAAAGCCACAAATAGTCGCCATCATGATTATCTAACAGCCACAACACAAATGGCAGCAACACAAAGAAACCGATAATCAATTGAATGAAAGTCTTGTTACTCATGATACACATCATTTTTGTCTGACATTTTGACTTTTCTTGAGCCATATTTTTGTTGCATTGCCAAAGCCATTGCAGCCTCGCTCACTTTGAGACAATTCTGCAAGTCTATCAAATGTTGCTTGGTCAACCATTGTGTATGGGTTGTTGTTGACAACATGCAATGCAAATTGCACCAAGGGCATGCCTGGCAAAATGTGCACAGCATCAGTGCCGCAATTGACCAAACACAAATGAATTTCACCATGATAGTCAGCATCAACAAATTCAGATGTTTTGACAAGCAAATGTTTGCTTGCTATGCCTGACTTGTTGTATGCAATCAAAGCATGCCCTTTTGGCACAATTGCTTTGATGCCACTCGGAATTTTGCAGCCTTCACCTGGCATCAAGATAAATGGTGTGACATCATTCGGCACACAAAAATCCCATGCGCCAGAGTCAGGTGTTGCTTTGAATGGACTTTCTACATTTCGACATTTTGTTATGAACATGATTGTATGTGTTTTTGAATGTTTTACGTTTCAGTTTTGTTGTTGAAAGTTTGCCAGCAATGCATTGTATACAATCATACAATCAATGTGCATGAAGCTGCAATTTGTTTGACATCATGCAAATTGTACATGCTTGATTGCAATGACTGCTGAACAAGTTGCATCATGTGCTCAACTGCGACTTTGCGAAGTGGCCTGCTTGAATTATCATCAAGCAATGCTTTGTTAAGTCTTGTGCACATCAACTTGACAGCAAATTTGAATGCATCACTGGCAGTGTTACAAATCTCAAATTTGATTGCAGCATCAACAAATCTTGTCAACATTGCAGTGTTGCATGACACCTTGGTTTCAAGTTGTTTGATAATGGCATATCGAACATTCAATTGTTCATTGCCAACTAAGTCAAACTTGTCAAGTTGCGTAATCATTGACTCAATCATTTGATGTCTGCTATCATGTAAAACAAGTTGACTGATTGTTTCAGATACAATGTAATGCTGCACAATTGTTGTTGCTGCGCCCTTTGACTTGTTGTACATGCACATCACAAATTGGCGCAATGCATCAATGTGATTGTCAAGGTGTGATCCAAGTGACATGTCATGTGACATGATGTCTTGTCTAAACTTCAAAATGAAATCAAACTCAATGTTGACAACTGCTTCACAAAATGTTGACAACTCAACAGTGTTGTATGTTGAACATTCTGTCAAATGCTTGTATAGAATTGCAAGCAATGGCACATCTATGAATGTTGTCATTGCATGTCTAATTTGCAAGTCAAGCAACTTGTATTTTGAACTTTCTGGATTGACTGCAATGCTTTGTTGTGCTTCAATCCACTTTTCAAATGAGTTGCACTTCAATTCAATTAAGTTGTGCAACATGGTATCATATGATGGTGCCATGATGTCAATGTCGTGTATCAGTTTTGTACTCTTCATTGTTTTCTGCAAGCAAAGTTGCATCAAATTTTGCAGCCATGTCATTGAATGACGCAAGTGAGTCCCTTACTTGATTGTTCAGCCTATCATTGTCAAACATAGATGTTGTGCAAATCCAACTTGCAAAGGTGTTGCGAACAATGTCAAACACTATTGTGCGAATTTGTGGATATTGTGTTGCAAGATGTATTGATTTACCAATCCATTTGTTGATTGTCGAAGTTGCTGCAACATTGATGTCAACTTCATTTACAGTCATACAATCTTCAATTGCATCAACAAATGCATCTGTGCCAAGCTGCTTTGCAAGCAAATTACTAATTGCATTTGCATACACAGTTTCATCGTCAGACAGCATCATGTTGTTGACCCAATGTTGCATCAACGTAAATTGACTTGTTGTTTGCTCAAAATGTTGCAAGAACTTTGTTGAGAACAAATAATTGACAGTTGCTTCAATGTCGTTGTCTTTTGTCACATTTGACAACACAAACACAATGTTGCGACAGCAAGCTTCTACAATGCAATCAATCGATACATTCTCAGCAACAAGATGCTTGATGGGAGACAAACTTTTTGCTGTTGCTGTTGCAAGGTATATTGTCACTTCTACAACAACATTGGAGATGTCAATGTCATCATTGTTTGCATGCCATTCATTGATTGCTATGACAACTTCATGAGAACCAATGATGTTTGTCAATGCATCAACAAGCTCAAAATGTTTGACTTTTGCAATGATTGTGTCAACGTCACCATGATTTTTGATGACATTAAATTCATTGAGTGTTTGCTCAATGCGATGAACTTTCAATTCAAGAAGTTCATCAAGTGATTTGTTCTGGTTGTGTTCCATGTGATGATGTTTATGACGTTGTGTCAAATCTTCAAAACGCCTCTTCTTTCAAGTTCGGCTTCAATCAATTTGACATGATTGTTCAAGTACCATAGTTGAAGTGTCTTTTCTTCATTTCTTGCAACACCCAAGTTGTCTTGAATGATTTTGTAGATGTAGTCTTGGTCATTCAGATACAAGCCGCCTGTAACTGACACAAAGTAATTTGGGTCTGCTTTGTAATGCTCAATTTCTTTTGGGTCTACAAGTCGTCTTATGTAATTTTGAGGGCTGATGTTGTGTGTTCGCATTGCACTTGGATACAGAGCCGAATAGTCGAAGCATGCTACATATCGACCATGATGTTTGAAAGGCTGTTTGACAAAACCACCTTCAAATTCTCGAACAACTTTTTCAGGACCGCCTTCTGCAACAACAATTGAGCCGCCATATTGTTCAAGCCAATAGTTCATGATTAAGCCTTCTGATTGCTTTACAGGGCCTTGACAATGGTTCATGTCAATTCCAGTCTTTTGAGACAAGCCAAGCACATTTTGAAACACATCAACTCTTGCATGTATCATAGAGTTGACTTGTGTATCGACAATGTTGTATGCAACGAATGTACATGGATGATACATGTAAAGCTCTTTCAATGTGCAAAGATAAGGCAACTTACCGACATTGAACAGTCTATGTGCAATGTAGTCCAATCGCAGATTTTCTTTAATCCAGATTGAGTAGTCATACTTGTCAACCAAGTTCATGTAGTCATCAACAAACTTGTGCATTGGACAACCATTGCCATAGACAGTTCTGCCAACTGGTGAACCAAGACCCAAATCAAAGCCATACAGTTTTGCTCTGTTCTTGATGTATGGAATATCAAATCCCCAGATGTTCCAGCCTGAAATTGCAGGACATGCTTTCAAAATGTTTGAAGTCCAAAAATGCAACAACTCATGCTCATTTTGATGCTGTATGATGCGAATTACTGGTGGCTGTCTAAGCAATTGCTTGAAACAGTGCTGACCCATGTAATCTTGTACAATCTCATTTATGAATGCATATACATCATCCATTGTAGGTGTTCGACCACCAAGTTTTGCTTTCAAATCAGGGTCACCAAGCAAATCAACTGTTGTTTGAGCAATCACATTGGCTTGTTCATCACAAGTTGAAATACAGTTAATTGGCATTTCTGCTCTATCCGGCTTTGGAAAGCCTTCACCAATTTCTGTCTCAATATCGAAAAAGTACAGCTTCGGCCTTCTATATGTGAACAAGTTGTGCTTGTCTTCTGTCGGCAAACTTTGCAAAAACTGCAGCAAATCAAATTGATTGAAGCGTTTTGCATATGCTCTTTCTACTGGCAAATTTCGATAGTCTTTGATGCCTGCATATTCAGGTCTTTGTGACTCAGCAACTTTCCAAATTGGGTATTGATATGGGATGTCACAAACATGGTAGTTTGAAATTTCTACTCCGCCTGCTTCATTGACCCAGGAAACTTCAATGCCATTTGCAAGTTGAGCAATGTCTATAATCATGATGTTGTTCTTTTGTTGTTGACGTAATTAAATAAAGTTAAGTCTATAGTACTTCATCGTCAACATTGTTGTCATTGTCAACCATGTCGATGATAAGACTGTACAGCAACTGTGACTCACATTCAAGATTGTCATTGAACACATTGCGCTTGACAACATCAGTAGGCTTGTTTTGAACGTATATTGCAGCACTGTCTAATATGACTTGCACATTGTCATGCCACTCAACTGTGACATTCGAATAAAATTTGCCTTGTCGATATGATACAATTTGTTTGATGCTTGAGGTCTCATGTGCAACAGGCACAACAAAGTCTTGCCAATGTGTCAAATGTTTGATGTTTGTTTGCACAAGACCATTCAAAAATGTTTGTACTGTCATAACAGACAGCAATGCATTGTCATGCCACACAAAATGCTTGTCAACTGTTGAACCATTTGGCAATGTTCTGTGTTCAAATGCTGGTTGCACATTGTTATCATCTGCATATGCAAATTGCACTACAACTGGTGACGTGTACTTTGCAAACTTGTCGACAATTGACAATGGTCGTTTTGAGTCAAGCCAAGTGATGTGATGTTGCTTGAAAGTTGTTGCATTGCCAAGCTGACTTGAACACAATGTCATGTTGCCAAACTTGTCAAACTCAAACATTGCAAGTTTGTTGTTGAGTGCCCATTGCATGCTAAAGTTCCATTCATGTTGCTCAACTTGCTTGACAACTTTGAAATGCTTTGCTCGAATTGCATGGTCTGAAGCAACTGCTGTGTCAAGTTGCCAATCATAGACTTTGCATTCATACACTGCAAATCTTTTGTTTGCATTCCAAGCCATCAAGTTTAGGCAAGCAAATGAAGTGAACATTCTAACGCCTGCAAAAATGTTTGTATTTTTGACGTGCCTACAAACATATGTTCGACCAGGTGTCAGCAACAATTTGTTTAGACTGTGCAAATCTATTTGAATGTACGCAATGATTGTACTGCATTCTGGCATAATGTGCTGTAAATTGCTCATGATTGTTGATGTTGTTTGTTTGATGTTGTTGATGTTGCAAAACCATCAAGAACTTGTTGACAATGTTTGCATGTCTTTCTAAATTGATATGCTTTGCAATTGCATTCAATGTGCATTGTAGCTGCATCAAATTTGACTTGATAGATGTCGCCTTTTGAGCCAACAACATCATAAATTGCTGCAGTTGATGACCCAAGCATTCCAAGTTGTTTGAGCAACATTGGCATGCTAACTTCTGCCAATGACTTGTCAAATCCCAAGTCAATGTTCCACAACTTCAAATATTGTTGCATGCAATGCAATTCAAAGTTTGCTGCAAATGATACAGATGTTCTCAAAGCATCTTCAAATCTGCAATGCATTTCAAATTCACTTGGTTTGCAAGATGTTTTAAAAGTTTGCCAGTTTGGCACCCAGTACAATTGACTGACATCTTCAACGTCATTGTCAACTTGCATCACTACATTTGACATTGCAACAAAAGTCTTGTTGTTGCATTTGACAATTGCAGGAAATGTCTGACCAGTCACAATGAGTTGATTGTTGTCTGTCAAATGTTTGTTGCCTGCAACAATTGACTGATATGTTTGTTTGTCAATGAAGTGCTTCATGTCATTTGTTGTTGAGTTGAACAATCATGTCTTCAAATTCTTGTCTATGAGCATTCAAAGCTTTTTTGAGCATCTTTTTGAATTCAATTGCATTGTCAATGTATTTTGACTGATAAGTTTTGCCTGCTTCTTCAACAATCCAATGTTTGAGTTTGCCACAAACATTTGAAAACAACAATTTGCCATCTTGAGTTCTTTGAATGATTGTTCGAAGTTTTGGACAATCTTTGACATTGATTGCAATCATGTCTTTTTGAACTGCTATTGAAATGCCATGTGTTGACATGACATCATTCCAAGATGCTTCAAAGCATTTGCAAGGTTTGGTGTGCCAAGTTTGCGTGTGACTGCACCAATAAAGCATGACTTCAAGTCCAAGTGCATTGATTGCATACTGAGTTTGCCAAGTAACATCTTTGCAAGTGTTATTGTTGACAAGTGTTATGTTGAGAGTTTTTGTTTTGACTGATGTTATCAATGATGAATGATGTTTCTGGTTGTTCCGTTTTGATGTTGTTTCCATGTTGTTGATGAAAGTTTTGTGACACGTTGTATTAAGATAAACACTATGCTTGATGAAACTGTCGTTAACAGCCAATACCCCCAATGGATGTAATTGGTGATATGCTTAGCAGCCAATGCCCCAATATACGTAGTTGATAAAGATTGACAAATTTGTCAAGATTTGTATGACAAAAAAGAATGCAAATGTTGTTGCAACTATTACAGTTGGCCAAAAGAACAGACTTCTATAAATGTTGAGCCACTTTTGTTTGAAGCATTTGCCTTTTGGTGTTAGCCAAGTGCCATTGTACAATGATTGCAATCCATTGCAAATTGAAGATGCAATTGTTTGTTTGATGTTGTTGAAATTGATGTGTTCCATGATTTGGATGTTGTGTGTTGTCATATTGTAAATTTCATTATTCATTTTTTTGTTAATTTGTTTTGTATATGAGTATTATTGTATAGAAATATAGTACTACAAAATGATAACATGTGCAACAGTTTATCATATTTTTAATACAATTTAACAAATAAAGTGCATCATCGACACAAAACAAAAGCCGGCAACAGTTGCCGGCTTTTGCCAATCGAAAATGTCAAGCATGGAAACAAAGATGCATCAACCAAGCATTGATTTCATTGAAGTTGTTGAGACAACTCCGATGATTGATGACGTTGCTCGGAAGTCTGCATATATCTTAACGTCAAAAACAAATTCTTTGCCACCAATGTAAGTGTGCAAATTGACTGTTTTGCTGTACTGGAATTGCGCAGAGTCAAGTGACACATTCATGTCAATGCCACCACTGTAATCTGTCATTCTTGCTTGGAACAACAATGGAACCAAGATTGACTTAGCAGACCCAGGTTCAACTGCAACATTTGCTGCACTTGAACTGTTTGCAACCTGAATTGAAGATTGATTGAGTGGCGCAATTGTCAAGAATGCTCCTCGAGTGTTTTGACCACTCAAGTATTTGTCATTTGTGTCAAACAAAACTTTTGGCGCATTGTCGATTGTCAGGTCTCCATCAGGCAATCCTTGTTGTTGCTCACCTTTTGCAATCAAGTTGTACTGACTTTGCAAACTCTTGAACAACTCATCAAGCTTTTTCTTTGTAGCAGTCTTGTCAGTTGCAGCAAGATATGCAATGTAGTCGGGATGTTTTGAAGACACACAAATGTACTTGCTTTCTGCACCTGATTTCAATGCAACAGAAATATATGCACCATCATTTGTAGGCTGAACCCAAATCTTTTTGTCTTCTTGAGCACTTTCATCAATGTCAGACTTTTCGAATATGCTTGGAATGATTGCTGATGTCAAAGTACTGTACAAATCTTGAGTACCTGCAACATTCTTTGTGCCAACATACAAGATTTGACCCTTGAGCTGTCTTGAACCAAGTGGAGCAGTCCAGAATGCATCTTTGCTGTCAACATTTGTGCCTTGATATGATGAAGACAGTGGTGCAATTGGCGCATTCCAAATGTTGTCTGCTTTGATGTTGTCAATTGCTTCATTGAGAGCACCATGGTATTTGGGATAGATTGAGATTGCTTGAGTGCCAATGTTTGTGAACTTCACATAGTATTGCTTTGACAAAATTGAGCCATAGTTGTCACGATTTGACATGTCAAACTTGTCACAATATGCACCGGCATACAAAGTTGTTGTGGAACCATTGAGAACTTCTGTCTCATTGCCTTCTTCATCAAGCAATGAAATTCTAAGCATTGAGCCTTGATTGATGATGATGTCTTGCAATTGCTTGATGGTGTTTGACATTTCAAGCATCTTTTCATAGACAGACACATTTGCAAGCTCTTGTGTGTAAAAGCCTGATGCAAGATTTTGAGCTTTGTGAGCAAAGTATGTGTTGTTTTCTGTCATTGCAGTTGAAATGTGTTCAGTCACACCTTTGTTGTCAAGCATGTTTTCAAGCATGATGTTTTGCTTGTCAATCATGAGTTCATCTTTCAATGACACAAACTGAGCATTTGGCGCAAGTGATTCTGGGAATGTGACAGACATGATGTTTGACCAGTCTGACTCATTCAAAATGTTGGGATAGCCGGCTTCACCAATTGCTTTGACACGAATTTGAACAGTCTCATTTGGATTGATGGGGATGTCAAGTTGATTGCAAGAAATTGCATCAATTGAGTCAGCATTGACAGGTTCCCACATTGTCATGCCGTCATTGATGATTTTGCGTCTCAATGGTGTAAAGACTTCATTCCATGTTGAGAATGCAGCAGTTGTAGTTTTGCCATCTTGTTCAATGTCAAATGTGTCTGCTTTTGCAACTGTGCCATTCAGTGACACATAACGATACTGAACTTTGAATTGCACAATGTGTTGCGGAGACGTGTATCTTGAAACAGAAGGGTCTTGAACCGGCAAGAAGCCTCTGATGCGGAACTTCGGGTCATAAAGTGCATCATAAGCTTGACTGTTCACATCCAGCATTTGGTCAACAATGTTCGATAAAGTTTGAGCTTTTTGAGCTCTGTCTTTTGATGCAGCAACCCATTGTTCTTGAATGTTTTTGCGTTCAGAGTCATTCTTGTAGTTTTGAGTTGACAATTGTTGCTTCAATTTGCTGATGTCTGAGTCAAGTGCAGACAACTCTTGTTGCAATGAACGTTTTTGCTCATAAAGTTGCAAAATGCGAGTCTTGTCAACGTTGTCTGTCAAATGAGTATTAAGTTGAATGACTTTGTACTCATTGACATTCAGTTGAGGTTTGTCAGGCTTGACAGCATACTTTGCAGGCGGCTGCATGTCTGTTGCAATTGCTTGAATGTATGCACCAATGTTTGCATCACCATATGCAAGCATGTATGAGTTTGCATTGATGAGCTCATTGTCTTTGTTGCGAATTGTGAGCTTTGACACATCAACAAGCAATGTTGGTGAATATGCTGATATGGTGTTGTATGCATCATGCACAGGAGACAAAAAGACTGCAAACTTTTCAGAATGCTTGATTGGCACATCAACAACTTTTTGCACCACATCGTCACAATAAACAAGTTTGCTGATGTCTGCTGCAATGTTGTTGAGTCCTGCTTTTCGTTGCAGTACACAAGTGTTTGACAAAACATCTATTGCAGTTATTGTGAACAAGACATCGCCTGTTGGTGTTGACAGTGTATCGCCTGTCTTCAATGTCAATGAGCCTGCAACATTTGCCTTTGTTGAACTGTATTGCATTGTGTCAAGCTTGACAGACATTGAAGAGTCTGAGTTCAACTTTCTGAACAGAATATTGAATGCACCATTTGACATTGGTCGTCTTGCTCTCAATGTCTGTGTAAAGTCTTCAACATCATAGTCAGTGCCTTCAACAAAACCATTGGCTTCCAATTCTGTCAAAAAGCCTGCATGTGTCAATTCAATGCCAAGTGATGCTTCAATTGATTGAAACTTTGCAAACATGCCATCTGACATCAAGTACTTGGTGACTTGACATTTTGTCATGTATGCACTTACTTTGCCAGTCACATCAACTTGTAAATGCATTCCAAGTGTTGTGGCTCTTTCAAGCAAATCATTGCCAAGTTGAACAACATTGTTGTCTACTGCAACAGTTGACTTCAAAGATGCAATTGGCTCTGTAGTGTTCAGCAATGACATGTGAACAAGAGTTCGAACTTCATTGTTTGCTTCAAGAAGTTGAGCATACAAGTCTTTGCCATTTTGCATGCCAACAATTGAAGCAACATTGTGCTCAATGATTGCAAGTCTTCTTTGTATGTTTGCAAATGACGGAACTTGAACAGTTGTTGTACTGCCATCTGCATTGTTGACAGTGACATCTATGATGTCATCTGTGTTTGTAATTGCTTGCTGACAAACTTCAGCATACGCCAAAGCATTTTTGTGCAATCTTTGAATGTCTGCAAGCAATTGCTGAATCGCATTCGTGTTGTATGACGAATTTGGTTCATTCAATATCGGGGTTTCCATGCTTAAAATATTTGATGTTGTCGATTGGTTGTCTATTGATGTTGATGCACAGCATCATTGATTGGTCAAGACAATGAAGCAATCACCTGCAGTATCATCAAGCACTTCTTGTTTTGCCTCATCAACCCATTCTTGACCACGCTGCTGGTACATTTGGTAGTCTATTGAGACACCACCAGGCAATTTGAAGCCAAATGAGCCAAGCACAAATCTCAACTCCTTCATGCATTCACCTGCAACATGCTTCATGAAGCGTTCATCTTCAAACAAAGCATACAAGGGCACTCTTGTGAATGTCAGCAACACAATATCTGACTCTTCATTGTCTCCAAGTACAACAAACTTGTGAGTATTTGGATTGAAACTAAATGTCACTGTGCGTTTCAAGATGCTTTCAAGTTGGCCGACTTCAAACAATTGCATGAAGTAGTCATTTGCAAGACCTGGCGCAATTCCAGCAGATGGCCCTGCATAGTTTATTGAGATGTTTGAGCCTGATGTTGTTGAGCCAAAGAAGTTGATTGTGTTTGCCAAAAGACGTTCAAGTGTAAATGTTGCACGTCTCATGCTAACCTTGTATTCTGAGTTAAGCAATTCACAACTTTGGATGCTGACAATTTGAGGTGGAAGTTTCAATGTCTTGTTTGCAGACTTTTGCAAGTCAACATTGCGAATGAGATACCAACGTTCTTCAACAGCTGCTTCGGCATGTCTGAACCACCACTTTGCAACTCTTTCAACAATTTGAGGTATTCGAGTTTTTGGCAATGTGAAACTCAAAGAGCACCCAAATGTGACTTCTTGAACAATTCGTTCAATGAAACGATTTGTGACAGTCCAGTCATATTGAGCATTCAAATCTTCTGACTCTGCTCTTTGTTGTTCAGTTGATGTTGCGCCCTTTGAGAACTTTGATGTCTGCCAATGTGATTGAGCATCATCTCTGTACTCTTCATGACGTTCAAAATCGCCAGGTTGCAAAATGTGTGTGTCATCTTGCTTCAGTTTGTCATTGCGTGCAAATGCCATGCTGTGTTGATTTTTTGATTTAGAAAATATATTGTGAACTTTGTGTTCTCAGATGCATCTACAAATCATCTGGTCATCTGAGATGCATTCAAGTTGTCAAGATATAAAAAATATATGTCTTAAAAATTTGAATGTGCCTTGATGCATCTGAGAACTCAAGGTGCTTGCAAAGGCCCGCCGCCAGGCAATGAAGTGACAGTTTGCATGTATATGCCAATGAAGTTGCCAATGTTTTGAAATGTTGTTGCAAAAATTGTTGCAATGTTCATTGAGTCCCAGCCTGCACCTTTTGCAGAGCCATCTTGGTCAATGAAAGTTGCTTCAAATGCTTTCTTGCCACATTGAAAGCACACTGGCACAACACTTGCACTTGGTGAAGCAATCACAGGTCCGCCTGGAGACACTGGAATTGCTGGTGGCGCTGCAGGTATTGTCATGTTTTGTGGTACCCAAGACGCAATGGCTGCTGCAATTGGTTTGAGTTCGTTGCCAAACTTTGTTGCAATGTCATGTCTGTCTTCATAGCCAATGAAAGTTGCTTTGAATGCTTCTTTGCCTGCATTTGCAATGTCTTGTTCAAGTTGCTGAGTTTGTCCAGCTTGTATAGGCCCACCAGGTGGCAATCCAACGCACAGTGTCAGATAAGTAGCAACAGCAGTTGCAAACTTTGGCGCAAATGTTTGAGCAAACAAAGTTGCAATGTTGTTTGGGTCATCATAACCCAAGAAAGTTGCTTTGAATGCTTGTTGAGCAACTGGCTGCACTTGTGCTTTCAATGAGTCTGCTGGCATGGTCAATCAAGTGTTGAAACGTCAGACAATGTGTCAGGCAAAAAGTCTGAACATTCTTTGTGTTTTGAGTTTGATGAAGATTGCACAGTTGTTGCAAATGATTGAAAGCCTGGCACAAGTGGCATTGTGTATGGGTTGCCTTGTGAAGCTTTTGCAAGCATGTCCATCACTTTTTGAGTGTTGTCTACAACTTCTTTCAAATAGTCAAGAACATTTTGATGTGCTGTGTTGTTCTGATTGCCAAGAGTAGCAGGTTCTGCTGAAGTATTTTCAGTGCCAAAGCTCAATTTGCCATCAGCAGTCATGTGAATGCACCCATGTTCTTCTGAGTTGACTTTTAAATAAATTGACTTGTCTTGTCTAATGTTGATGACAGAACCATTGTATGTAATGTTCCAACCTTGTTGAGGCGTCCACCATATGCCGAATTCACCTTCACCACCATATCTTGCCGCATCATCATATACAACAACTTTTGCTTTTGCATTTTCGTCAGCAAACAAATTTCTAACAATTTCTGAACGCATGTCAAGGTGCATCCAAGTCATGTTGTATATGCCTCTTGTCATGTCAAGCCAAACATAGTCGCCAACAACTGGTGCGTCATACATGCCTTGCATGATTGCATCTGCATAGCACCATGGCAAGTCATCAACAGACAATTCTGTATCATCAGTTTTTGTGAAGCCATGAATGTGCGCTTTGATGCGACATTGTTGCATGTCATCTTCAACATCTACAACTTCTGCAATCAACTTCAATGGCATGCCTTCAGACATTGAGCCAACTGCTGTTGCAGTTGTTGCTGAATTGTAGTTGCGAATCTGCACAAAGAGTTCATCTTCTGTTATGAGTTTTGCCATCACATTGAGTCTTTTTGGAATGCTGAACCAAGTTTTTTGACAGTCTTTTTGTCATTGCTTGTTTGATAGACAGACTTGCTTGGAATGCTGCCAGAACTTGACTGACTTTGAGACTTTTCAAATGCGCTACCTTGTGCGTCAAATAGGGACTTGACATCTTTCAAAGACAATGGGTCATTGCTTGACACTGCATTTTTGATGCCTGCAATTGACTTTGACAATGCAAATTGAGGATTTGTGAGTGCATAAAGTTGTGCAGCGTTGAAACCATAAGCAGACCCAAGAGCTTTGCCTGCAAGTCTTGATGCTTGTTGTTTTGCAAGTGCTTTTGCATCAAGTACTGCAGCATTTGCATATTCAGACAATGTGTCTTTTGCGAACTCAACAACTTGTTTTGCTGCTTGCTTGACAACTTGTTTGACAATTGTTTTGAGCGACAGCTTGCCTTCAACATCAAGTTTACCAAGAGTTGATTGAACGCCACCGCCAACATCTTCAATCAGTTCATCAGACAGGCCAAATGCATCCATTGAAAGTCGTTCTGCAATCTCGTCATCATGTTGTTGCAATTGACTGTTTGTTGATGACTGTGCATCAATTGAGTCATTTTCAACAACAAAGTCAGACAACACACCGCCAACAATAGGCAGACGTTCTTCAACAACACAATTAGACCATTTGACTTTGATGTTGCTTGATGCCATTGAAGGGTCTGAAGTTTTGTTAATGTCACCAAAGAACTCAGAGTTTGCAGAAGACATGTCAAATTCACAATTACTGAAGCCAAACATTGCATATATGCCCTGCTCAACATGCACATCAACATCTCTTGTTGAAGACCAGCCATCTGATGCAGTCAAGCCGCCTGTAATCTTGTAAATGTTTTTAAGACGTTCTTGATTTGTTCGACTTTGATTGTACAACACTGCAGTATTTGCGCCAAATGACGATGCTGCAATGCCAAATATGTTTGCATTTGTTTCATCGTAATCAGTTATCTTCTTTGATGCAGCATCTTCAACAAATGAGTTTTCAGCAAACACTCTAAGTTCTGTCACATAAACAGTCATGTTGAAAGTTCTCAAATTGACTGGTAGAACATTCACCATGCGTTCATAGTCGAACAACACATGTCGAAGCAATGACCACAATGTTGTGAAGCGCCAATCAACAGACTCAGTCAATTTGAATTCCAGTGCTTTGTCTTTGACAACAACATCTTTCATTTGACGAGACCAAGCATCTTTCAAGCCACTGCAATTTTCAAAGCAATGAAAAGCAGACTCTTGGATGCTACGAAGCAACACAATAAATTTTTTGAGCTCTTCATATCGCTTGATGTCACCAATGCGTTTCAGATATGCAAGAGCACAGTTTTGCACAGAACGCTCAGAGTACTTGTCAACTTCAGATGCCAACAAGCCACTTGGCTGGTTAAAATCAAAGAACACTCTAAATGTCAAATATGTTGGGTCTGACAATGCATTGCAAAGCACACCATTGATGATGTTTGCATCCAAGCTAAAGAAGCTTGCTGTGCCATCATAAAGTGCTATCTTTGATGTGAGTTGTGACATGTTGTTGAGATTGTTGTTGCTTTTTATATGAAATATGTATCTGAGTCAATCGAAGATTATGTAACATCCTCATGTTACATTCGGATATGTACTTGCAAAGTTTGCGCATGTAAAATTTGCTGTGTCATGTTAGCACAACATGCAACTACAATTTGGTGGTAAAAGAGTTTTGCTACAATGGCATGCACTTTCATTGGATTGATATGGATATCCTCGCAGGCTCGGATGGATATCCTCGCAGGCTCGGATGGATATCCTCGCAGGCTCGGATATGGATATCCTCGCAGGCTCGGATACAGAGTGCTTCAGGCAAGAAAGTCTCAGTTGACTGGAGTCAGGCGCGTGCAACCATAACGTATGAGTATGTTATTGAGCCTTCTGCAGGCATCATTGGTGTCAAATCAATTGACACAGTAGTGCCACTTACACTTGCGCCACCGGAGTCTTGTACATTGTAATTGACGTTTTCTTGATGACCATCTTCAGAACCATTGATTGTACGTCTACGATATGACGAGATTGAAACATTTTGACTGCCACCTGTTGCAACAAAACTCAAACTTGATGGGCTTGCACTGAAATAGTAATTCCAGCCTTCTTGTCCAGCTTCTTGATTGCAGGTGAAATAGACTTCTTTTCCACTTTCTGCT
>ENA-UEPJ01002103-UEPJ01002103.1-human-gut-metagenome-genome-assembly--contig:-NODE-2103-length-21630-cov-7.083005_pt1 | contig 21630 bp, 19 predicted proteins | sample MGYA00242890_ERZ507896 | MGnify/ENA primary metagenome ERZ507896 (study PRJEB26167, sample SAMN06115508) | human gut metagenome | host: Homo sapiens | place: China:Qinghai | collected 2015-08-20... | reverse complement strand
GTATAAATTTGGACTGTGAACTAGAAATAAATTAGGGGATCTTTTTATTGGGGAGAACGTATGAACTGGTATATATTGGTATTGATAATTGACGTACCAGCTGTGCATCTGTCCATTTTCTATCTCGGTAGCGATATACAAGGTTGGAAGATGAATACAGAAGGGGTTGCACAAATGAGAAGAATTTAGTGGCTATACTGTTTTCGCTGTGCTGTATGCTGGCGGGAAGGATACTCCTTTTGGGAAAGTAGAAAGATAAAAGGCAGTCGGGCACTAGAGATAAAAAGTGAGAGGAGCTCCATAGAACGGAAGCTCTCCTCTTTTATTTTTTTATTTTGTACTAAGTTATAAGATTCCGGCTTGTCACAAGCAAGAATAATATAAGCAGATTCCTGTTTCACAACAGATATCTATGCCGCAAAGATACATGAAATATATATTAACACAATGATTTAACGGGTTTTGTTGGGGAAGCTGTCTGTGACGGGGGAATGGACGCTAAGGTGCTTGACATACTGGAGAACTGCTTCGAGTGGAACAGGGACAGGAAACTGATACGGAAAATAAGGAAAGAGGTGGAGGACTTCGAGCGTTGGACGGAAATGAAGGCGGCAGAAATGCTGCGTGCCAAGAGGCAGCAAAAATAAATCTCATTTATATCATATTATGCAATATACAAAGCTGATAAAATATTCAAAAAAAAATATTTTATCAGCTTTCAAATAATGAATTACTACATAACCTACATTAAGAAGTGCATTAGTATATAGAAAGTAGTGAATATACACTAGTTACGATAAGCCGAGTTTTTTTTACTAAAGATGGTGGCGAAGATTCTTGTTTCATTACTTCTGTGTCATCGGAACATGAAGTTAAAAACATAATTGTCAAAATCAATAAATGTGCATGTTGTTTCATAATTTATATAATTAAGGTTAATACTGAATACGTTAAAAGTCAAAAGTGCCATGTTTATAAGAGGACCGGGAAGGTTTATAATAATCCTCACCCGGGGTCTGGGGTTGTATAAAATCTTGTCTGAATATTTCTGTAGGATTATCTGTAATTAAATCTGCATCATGGGTATATATGTTAAAATAGCACTCTGGATCTGTTTTTTGGTTATATGGTCCTTCTCCCACAAAAGAAAATTTGTAAAAACCAATTTTTTCTCCGTCTTTTCTGACTGTAAGGAACCAGACATTACCACTACTTATCGTTTTAAATCTCAATCCGTTTAATGATGAATAAGTTTCCTCTATAAACTGGCCATTCAAATATGTCTGTTTTTTACAAGTAAAAGGTAACTCAAATCTACCACCTTCAGCTGGTAGAATAAAAGGATTCTGTTCCGAATGGATTTTATACACAAATGTCAACTTTCCTTTATCTATAATTAGTGGAATTTTTTCTACTTTTATGCCATTAATAGTAGAGTAAGAAATCTGTAAATCAGCATTCAAAATTTTATCTTCTTTATTAATATTTGAGGTTATATTTAATACTACCTGATCGCCCTCCACTTTTATTTCTATATCAGAAAAAAGAGTTTTATCAAATTCTACCGAAACATCCCTGGGAATAATCGGAACCTCTGAACTTAAAACATCATCTATTAATGTTTTTTTTATAATCGTAATCGTAATAATACGTTTCTCTCCAAGACAGCTAAACGGTTTGGATGCGTCCTTACTTGTTAATACTTGATACTCTGTTTTTCTATTGTTTTCCTCTTTTTGACAGGATAACAATGCTAAAGAAATAAACAAAAGAATAAATACCTTTCTCATATTAATGCAAATTAGTTACTATAAATAAAAGTAATATTTAATATTGTTGAAACCTCAACATCTGATACAAACTCTTTTGCGGAATCAACAAATTCATTTTTACTATTATAAGATAATTGAACAACAAGTATTTTGTTTTGAGAGCTTTATTTTGACCATTATCTTTTTTATCTTATTGGTATGATTATAAAACATATACTACAATTCTGGAAGAAGAATTGAATGTCCTTATAATGCAAAAGCTTTTTTACTAGATAAAATCAATAATATCATATTGTAAATATAAGGCTAAATCTGTATTTTACAGTTATAAAAAAAAACTTTAAATCTAACAAATAAATTTATATATGTATTATAATCAAATTCTTAAGATTAAAGTATCCGGAATTATCTAACATAAAACTAACATTTATATTTTAAAATAGAATCAGCTCACAAGCTATTTCTAGCTAAGCATTTCCGGTACCGTGAATGATGATTTCGGTCTGGTTACCGGTGCGTCAGTCTTCGTAAAAGGTACAAGCAACGGTTGTATCACCGACTGCATTAGCCAATGTATCTTCCGAAGAAACCTTGGTCATTTCATTCATTGGTTATCAAACACAAGAAGTTCCGGTAAACAATTAGCGGAAGTTTTTCATCAACTTAAGAGAGGGCTCACAACAACTGCAAGAAGTAGTGGTAATGGCAATGGGTTATGGTGATGTCCGCTGCAAACACCTAACAGGTTCTATCGTTAAAGCAGACATCAAGTTATTTGGGGATATTCCTAAAAAAATAAAATGTAAGAGGGTGCACTTCATCTTGAACAAGTATATGACATGCTCGATAAAGCATTTGATAAGTGTGATAACCTTGACGGACTCGTACTTCATTCTGATCAAGGTTAGCAATACCAACACTTCGGATATCGGAAAAGGCTTGAAGAGCATCATATAATTCAAAGTATGTCGAGAAAGGGAAACTGTCTGGACAACTCTATGATGGAGAATTTTTTCAGAATTATGAAATCTGAACTTCTATACGCTGAAAAGTTCGAGTCTCCGGAAGACTTCACAAAGGCTTTGGAAGGATATATAGATTATTATAATAATAAAAGAATTAAGTCCCGGTTAAAAGGAAAGAGTCCAGTACAATACCGAACTCTTTCTATAACTGGATAGTGTTTAACCAGTCCAAATTTTTGGGGTCACTTCATCAGTCGGACACCCTCTTTATTTTTGGAAGGAGGCTATCCCGAACTCGCGTTATAAGTTTAGTTGCCGAACCACTCTATAGCCATGGGATTTCCTATGGTGGTTATCATAGGAATAGGATTAATCTTATCTGTCTGAGGATTGAGATAATAGATGCCTTTTGTTGTCGTTGAAGCATTGGCGATTGCCAAACCGTCTTTATATTTAGACACTAACACGCCATAGCCATTGGACAAATCCAATCCTTCTATTTTCTTCATCTTCTGATTGTATAAATCAAAGACTACAGCTCGGCTCGCTATAGCGCCATGTCCCGTTTCTCCTGGTTTGTAATAACCGGGAATATCAATGTATCCGTAGGCTTTGCCATTGGCTGCATAACAAATTGAAGCGGCAAAACCAGCTACTTTCTCTTCTCCTTCGATAGAAGCTCCGGTTATCGTCCAATGGTATGTTGGATCAAAGTCTGTTTCTCCTTTCTTAATCCGAAGTATGCCGGCCTTATGACCTGCCACCATTCCGAAGTTCCCGAGACAAGAAATGTATATATCGCCTTTTTCATCCATGAATAAAGACTTGGGGTCGATCGGACGTGTGGCTTGAGAAAAACCACTGGTTTTCTCTGAAATCATCTTGACCAACTTGTCCGTCTTGGTGTCAATGACGGCTACATCTGCTTGTTTGTAATTCTCAGGGCTTGTCCAACCTCCCACCATCTGGCTTAGACCAGCAAACACATATCCGTCACGCTCAATCATGATTCCGATGTCCGGATTATTATCTTGAATACCCAAAGAGGTCAGGTTGATCTCTCCTGTCTTCTGCATCGTTTCGGGATTAAATATGTAAATCAGTCCTAGTCCGGCAAGCGATAGATAGGCTTTTGTGGAAGATAGTTTGACAAGATTGTTGGCACTGTTATTGGCAGGCAATTGCAAGCTTCCCTCTCTTTGTAAAATTCCATTCGTGCGACGGTATTTAATCAGTTCGTTTTTGTCCATTGTCAAATGATAGCTTGGGAAGACATAGACTTCCTGACCTATTATCATAGGATAAGAACTGCCAAAGGGAACATTTATACCATTGTTGTTATTGGTAGCCATCGTCTTGCCTAATACAGGCTCATCAATGAGTTGCATATAAACCGTTCCATCCATACCTGTTGCATTGGGTAGGGCTGTTGTTAGGAGAATCTTTCCCGAACCTCCTGCAATAGGATTGTCCGGATCATTCTTGTCACATGAGTTAAGGCACAATGCAGCGAATATCGCTGCTACAAAAAATACATTCTTTTTCATTTCTTTTTTTGTTTAATGATTGTTAATTTGTTACTTAAATACGTATCTGAATCTGATAGTGAAGCTACGTCCGGGTAAAGGACGGTTAAACTCGCTGATCATTTTTGTATCGGTCAGGTTGTTTATTTTTCCCATAATGAAGTAGCGCCCATTGCCAAAGCTTTGCTCAAAGCCTATATTGCACGAGAGGGCTCGAGGTATGCGATGCTGCTGGAATTGGCTTTGTTCGAAGTCGTACAGATATTCTTCCACAAATGAAGCATCGGTGAATATGCGCGTATTCATCCCGCTGCCTCCGAACAGATTTTCTTTGTGAAACTCCAATCCTGCGTTTGCCATCAGATAGGGTATATTGGGCATACGGCTACCTTTGGTAGGGTTGGCAACAGTTGTATTTTGTTCATACTTACGCACATCTCGCAGATCTTGGTAAGTGGCGTTCACATAGCCATAGAGCCACCGTGTCATGTCGGCTTTCACCTCTGCTTCCATACCAAGAGTCCGCATCTCGCCGAAGTTCTGATACTGCGACTGCAAGAATCCGCCCGTAAAGCGAATCATGTCTTTGAGATGCATATAGTATCCGTTCAGTTCAATCTGTAAGTTAGAGGAGGCTTTTCCAGTTAAATCGAATAACATTCCTATGTTGACACTTATATTGCGTTCGGGAGTGAGATTGCCGGCAGGAGCTATCACGTATCCATCACCCAACAGTTCCTCTTCCGATGGAAGCCTTACATCATATCCGAACGAAGCTTTTGCCATCAGACTGGGTGTGATGCGGTAGCGAAGTGCATTGCTGATGCCGAAATCATTCTTGTGTGTGTCTATATCCTCTGCTGTCTTTACCAGGACACTTGCCATCCGCGTTTTCATCGAGTAGTAGTAATACTTGACGTTGAAAGAGTTAAGGAACTTATCGTTCGAGGTGCGATAGTCGTAATTCAAGCCTGCCACCCAACTGAACATATTGCTTGGAAAGTCGGTACGATAACCTATGACCTTGTCCTTCATCCCATCACGAGGGTTGGCATGAGCGTATTTCAGCAAAGAGTTGAAGTTTACCGAATGGTTCTCATTGACAAGATAGTTGAGATTCAATTTGTGCTGCAATTGATGCTTTTCATTCGTCAATAATGAAGCCCATTTGCCGATTTCGCCGCCGAATTCGGAAACTGCCGGATAATGCGTTCCATCCCAATGTGTGCGGTGCGAGGCGGTATCGGCAAAATGATAGTCGGTATAGATATACCCCAGCTGCCAGTCCAAGTCCAGGCCGTCTAAGAGGAAGTTTTCTTTCTCCATCTTATTGGCGAAAATAAAGGCGTTGGAATGGCTGTGTGCATGCCGGATGTTCGATTCTATCCCCTGTATATCTTTGTAAGTATGTATGAAAACGGGTTCAAACTCCACCAAGTCAAACCACCACTTCCGTGCCTTAAAGCTACCGCCGATGACTGTTTTTTTAAACTTGTCGTGATCGCGGGTTATAGTAAGCCCCTCTTGAAAAGGAGACTTCATCTTGTAGTCGTTGTCGGCATAGGTATAAAAACCTCCCAGCCCGAACTCGATTCCTTTTGGGGCAATGTTCATCTTGCTCACAACGGATGCATTGTGCGTATTGAAACTGCCGTAAGAATAGTTCACGTCCAAATATTTAGGCGGATACTCTTTGATGACAATATTGACCGCACCACCTACGGCAGAACCTCCGAACTTGGCAGGGACAACTCCTTTGTATATCTCGATGCGGTCGATCATTTCGACCGGAATATCATTGATGTCGATAAAATCGGAATTGTCGTTCATCGGATTCCCGTCAATGAAAAGCCCGATGCGTTTGCCTTCCAGTCCGCGCACCGATATGCGAGAGGTACTGCCCGTTCCACCCGTGGCACGCACGGTGATTCCGGCGGTTTTTGCCAGAATGTCTTGTACATTGTTAACCGTTCCTTGTATCTGGTTCATGCTGATAACGGATATGGGCATGGCCTGCTCCCGTAACTTACGGGCTTCGCTCTTACCCATCACTACCACCTCGTCCAACGATTTTGCTTCGGCTTTCAGGCGGATGATGATTTTTTTCCCTCTCTCTTTACCCACCGTGAGCTTGCGGGTTTGCGTGTGGTAGCCTATAAACCTTACAGTAAGCGTATAAGTGGCTGCGGGAACATCGGAAAGTAAGAACTCGCCATGCCCGTCTGTCACAATGCCCTTTTTCAGCTCTTCGATGAAGATGGTTGCGCCGGGCAGTGGTTCTTCGCCTGCATTGTCGATGACCACGCCTGCAATCCGTCCTCCACCTGTTTGGGCGGACACGCTGATACCTGTGAGCATCAGCGTGAAAAAGAAAAATAATACTTGCTGCTTCATTGTTTCTTGTTATGAATATTAAAGAGCAGAATCGGGTGCTTCGGGCAAATCTCCGGGATTCGGACTCGGTTTAGCCGATCCGGCCTCGCTTTCACGTATCACCACATGCTGTACGTTTTTTGCCTGATTGCGCATTTCGAGTTTGGGAAAAAACTGAATGCGTGGTGTTTTGAGAGTTTCGGCGGTAACGGCTTTTTCCGTTTCCACGCGTTTCCCGTTGGATACAACCTTAAATGACCCGAGGTTGGCCAGGTCAACGGTTCTGCCGCTGAGCATCTCTTCACGTACGATTTTCGCCAAGGCGGTGATGGCTGACCGCACGTCGGCACGGCTCAGGGCTGTGGCATTGACAATCCGATCCTCTAGCTGCTTGGTGGTAATCTTGTCTTGTGCAATGGGAGAGGCGTAATACATGGTTTTGCCCTTGTGTTTACCGATGCGCATCTCTTCTTTTTTTACGTTGTATAGTAACATGACTTTTGATGTTTTTGATGGTTATACTTTGAATAATTTTGCTGTTCTACTTAAACAGCTTCAGTAAACGGCTTTGATCGCTCCATTGGAACGTCTTTCACCGTTTAACTTAAACGATTCCGATTGCTTAAGTCCGCATTCTCTTTAACTGCTGTCGTATGTCTTCTTCATAATCTTTTCAAATTTTGTTTATGGTTATTAAAATGGTGTGGATCTCAAAAGCAGTATTTAGCCTTTGCCCATACTTCCGAATTGTGCTTATACGGGCCGAACATACCCTCGCTTCCTCCGAACCAGTCGTAGCCTGCCAAGAGGTGGATGTGGTCGTTCAGGGCATAGTCAGCCGTGAAACGGCTGAACCAGCCCTTGTGGTTGAGGTCGAAATAGGTGAAGTCGGAAAGCTGTAAGTTGCTGTCCAGTAACTTCTTCGACACGCAGAGCGTAAGGAGCGAATTATGGCGGGGCTGTGCGACGTAGCTTTCGTACTTGAAAATACTCTCGGAAGAGAACTGAGCCATCACTGTCCATTCATGAGGGGCATACCAGTCGGCCCCCACCAACCAATTGATGGTGTTGAATCCTTTTTGAGGGGTGGAGGCGGCTTGCTGTATGTAGCTGAAATGCTTCCCGAGGTTGAAGGCCGCTTCGCCGCGCAGCACGAACTGTCCCAAGGGCTTTGAGACATCGCCTCCGACGAATCCCATGCGGTAGTATCGGGGCGAAACCGTAAGTTGGGAGCCCGATGGTTTGTACTCGATGACGGGCATCTTGTTCCACGTATGCAGCGCGGCAAGCGAGAAGTCTACCCCCGGCAGGGCGAAAGAGAGCCTGCCCCCGTATTCTACGTTGGAGAGGCGTAGCTCGGGGCGGCTTCCCTCCGCGTCCCAGACAAGGGACCGGGGTGTTTCTTTAGGCAACACGCTCCACGGATTGGCGGCATCGGTGGGCAGCTTGTATCCTTCGAAAGTGGGAACGGCAAGCAGTTCGAGCTTTATCTTGTCGTTGAAGACGAAGAACCGCAGGGCATTGACGGGCATGCGGATGTCGTCGTAGTCTTGCGCCAAGAACTCGGTCATATCCATGGGTGAGACGAGGTCGGTGATACGTACGCCGTCGGCCGCACCCCAGATGACAAGTTGTCGCCCGAGACGAAAGCCCCAGTGCTCCTGCCGATGGTCAAGGTATGCTTCCCGCAGTTCAAAGCCGGTGCGCTCTTTCAGCAAGGCGTTGTAGGTAGCGTTGAACGAGACGAAGAGCGAAGAGCCTGCGAAGTTTTTGCCGACCTCGCCCCTGAGTCGGGTACGGGAAGACATCCAATCGTTCGGCTTTTCGGAGCGGAAGGCGTGGTAGGTGTCGACAAGGCCTTTGAGCTGCCACGACGATTCGCCCGCTCCTTGTCCCCAAACTCCATGCACGGGGCAAAACAGAAAGACCGAGAGGCAAAGCCCCGCGGAAAGACGATTGAACGCTTTCATCAGAACCTGCCTTTCTCTAACGTGGTCACGTTAAACTTGCTCTCCTCCATGGGAATGTTGTACGTCGGATTCTTGATTTCGAGAACCGTCTGATGCTCGGTTTGCACGTTGGTCATGTGCATCTTCCGGGCTACCCAGAAGCCCTCTACCTTGGCAATATCCGACATCTCGAGACGACGGTGCAGCTTGCCCATCTTGTCGTAATATTCCACCCTGACAGGTATCAGACAGTCCTGACGTATCAGGGCCGTTTTCCTGGAGTAAATATCACGCTTGTCCTTAGGCAAGGATTCCAGTTTCCAGCACTTCTGTCCGTCGACGGTTTCTTCGCCCAGGAGCGTGTGCGTATCCTCGTCCACGTTGCGGCTGCCCATGTCGTCGTAGGTAAAGTCGCTACCCATAAAGTAGTCTTGCTTGGCAGACGAACCGCTGATACGGCGCGTTTTCTTTATGGCGGGCAGATAGAGCCATTTGTCATCGTCCTTGTTTAGCTCATCATAATCCCACGTCAAGAAGCCCGTCCCCTTTACATCGCCGGGATATTGGAAGAACATGATGCTCTTGCGGTCTTTCTTTTCTTTGCCCACATCGATGGAGTAGGAAATGAGCTTGCGTTCGCGCACCGCTCCGCGTTTGTTGATTAACGTCATAACCATTTCAGACCGACGGGTATCGCCGTCGGGACGGTCTTTTACCTTTTGGGCAATCTCTCTGCCCGTTTGTGCGCATGTTGTGGCAGCGAACCCCACCACAAGCATGGCTACTACTGCGATTGATCTCTTCATTTGTCCTTTTTCTTTATAATTGATTCTGATTGATTCGATTTATATTCCGGTCTCCTTCTGCCGTGCTACCATGCGGGCAAATTCGCCGTTTCGGGCAAGCAGTTCGTCGGGTGCTCCTTGTTCTGCGACGGTTCCGTCTTTCAGCACCACGATATGATGAGCGTTGGCAACGGTGCGCATACGGTGTGCGATGATGACGACGGTCTTGTTCTTGATCAACTCCGATATACCGGCCTGTATCAACGTTTCGTTCTCTACGTCCAGACTTGCCGTTGCTTCGTCCAAGAGGATGACAGGAGCATCTTTGAGAAGCGCACGGGCAATGGATATGCGTTGGCGTTCGCCTCCCGATAGCGATTCTCCGTTTTCGCCTATCAAGGTGTCGTAACCGTTGGGCAGCCGGGCGATGAACTCATCGCAACGGGCAAGACGTGCTACCGCTTTCACCTCTTCCTCGGTAGCGTCTTTCTTCCCGATTTTGATGTTGTCCATGACGGAAGCGTTGAAAAGCAACACGTCCTGAAAGACTACGGCATAGTTTTTCAAGAGCATTTCGGGATCTATTTTTGAGATGTCCCGTCCGCCAAGTGTGATCTTTCCGCCATGAATATCCCAAAAGCGGGCAGCTAATTTTGCCGAAGTGCTTTTGCCTCCCCCCGAAGGTCCCACAAGTGCCGTTACTTTGCCTTGCTTGGCAGTGAAAGAGACGTTGCGCAGCACCTGCTTGCTTGTCTCGTAAGCAAAATCGACCTTGTCAAAACAGATGTCGTAACCCTCTACCGTGCAATCCTCATCGCCTTGCTGTGCGGGCATGTCGTTCATCTCACGTATGCGGTCGATACGCACATCGAGTAGTATCAGTGTCGCCATATGGTTGAACACGTCCATGATGGGGTTGTAGATGCTGGCTACAACGAGCAGGAAGACCAAGTAAGTGAACATGTCGATGCTGCCCAAACCAAGTAAATAAGCTCCCGCAATGATAACGCTTGCCAAACCAAGTTTCAGGATAGACTGTGCACTGCCCACAAGCCCCGCTCCGAGAAATTCGCCTCGCTGCAGAGTGGCTTCATATATCTCGAGCTGTTTGTCTAAACGGTCGCAATAGGCTGCCTCTCCGTTGTACGATTTAATCTCCTGCGCCGCTTCAAGCCCTTCCTGTATCTGCTCGGTCGTATCACGCCTTACGTGATAGTACTCCTTATTAGCTTTATCCATAAGCCTTTTTCCTAAGAAGATGACCGTTGTCGCTACCGGTACGACCCCAAAGAGAGCAAGGGCCAGTTGCCAGTTGTAGAAGAACATCCCGGTGGCAATCAAGATAATGCTGATGACAGAGGCGAAGAGTTGTGGAACTGTGTGAGAGAAGAGGGTTTCCAACATGTTACAATCCTCCATCATCGTAGCGGTGAGATCCGAAAGATTCTTTTCTCCGAAGAAAGCCAAAGGCAATTTACGCAGCTTCTCGGCAATGCCAATACGACGGTTGGCACTCTCGGTATAGATTTTCGTGTAGGTGCTCTTGTACTGTATCATCGCAATCACAAAGAGTACCGTCATAAAACAGAGAGCCGTCAGCACGTAGTACCAGAGCCCGTGCGTCGTGCTGTTCCCGGCTTGGATAACAGGGTGCAGGTAATCGGTGATGAACAGAAAGATGAAGATTACCGGCAGCATCAGTGCCAGGTTGAGAAAAAGAGAAGCTATAACCCCTTTTATAAAGGTCTTTGCCCCGTCTTCCGATAAGGTGAATCTGTGTTGAAAATATTTACTAATATTCATAATGTTGTCTCCTGAGGTTTATACCGTCCATGTCACGGTTCGTTGATATTCATTCCACATGCTGTTATAGATGCCGTTTCGGGCTATCAACTCGCTGTGTGTGCCTTCTTCGGCAATCTTGCACTCCTCTATCATCGACAGTCGTTGAACCAGGATGGCGGCATGTTCAGCGGTTGCATTTTGTATTCGTTTTCGGGGTCGGCAAAAGCTGTTGCTTCGTCCAGGACAACAATCGGCGCATCTTTCAAGATGGCCCGGGCCAAGACAATGCGTTGCTGTTCCCCTCCCGAAAGGAATGTTCCATCTACTCCTATCTTCGTGTTCAATCCGTTGGGTAGCCGGTCGATGATCTCCCGACTTTGGGAAAGGTCTATGGCACGTTGCACGGCTTCATCACTCGCTGCCGGATTACCGTATTTGATGTTCTCCAGCAAAGAGGTCTTGAAGAGTTTTGTATTCTGGAAGACGAAAGCGATGTGGTTCATCAGGTTGTCTTTGGCAATGTTTTTCACATTTATTCCGCCAATCGTCACACTACCTGCTGATACGTCCCAAAAGCGGGGAATGAGTTGGGCAATGGTGGTCTTCCCTCCTCCCGATTGCCCCACAAGGGCAAAAGTCTTCCCTTCGGGGAGGTGGAAGCTGATACCGTCTACGGCATTTTGACCGGCATTGGGATAGGCAAACGAAACGTTCTCGAATGTCACATCGCAAGCGGTGATTTTCTCCGGATTTTCGGCTATTGGGAGTGGTTCGCTACTCGTCAGGTTTTCCACCCGGCTTATGGCTTGATCTGCCAGAAACATATCTTGTTGCAGATACATCACTTTCATCACATTGGTTGCTATCACCGGAGTAATCAGCACATACAGGAACATATCGGTGATGATGGGGGCAATGTTTTCGCTTTTGTTGCCGATAAGCAATATGACTACGGGGACAAGTAGGAAAGCAAAGCTATTGATGGCCACCGTGTAGAGTGACATCGGCTTTTGCCAACCCAGCGTGTATTTGGTAACTAAATCCCGGTAGGCGATGATGCTGTCGTAAAAACGTTTGAAAGAGAATATCGTTTGCTGGAACACTTTCACCACCGAAATACCACGTACGTATTCCACCGCTTCGCTGCTCATATGCTCTTGTGCTCCGAGGTATTCATTTTGGAACGCCTTCTGAGCAGTTGTATTCATCCGTGTCATGATGAAGACAGCCGCCGTGAGGGGGATCAGGCACGCCAGACCAAGTTGCCAGTTGAAGACGAAGATCAATATTATAACCGACAGCGGGGCTATAAAACTCCCCGCCAGGTCGGGCAAGAGATGTGCGACAAACGTGTGGGTTTCAGAAGCATTTTCATCAATAATCTTACGCATCTGTCCGCTGGTATTCCGGTCGAAGAAGCCAAGCGGCATCTGCATGATTTTTCTCATAGCCGTACGTCGCATATTGGTTTCTACCCGGAACGCCGCTAAGTGCAAAAGCATCAGCCCGGCAAAGTAAATGACAAGGCCGGCAACGGCTGTGCCTACCGCCCACCATGCATAGACGTTGATAGGGATTCCTGAGGCAACGCTGCCAGTCAATAGTAGCGAGCGTACGATAAGCCAAATGAAGATGAACGGCATAAGCGAGAGCAGACCGCTTAATCCCGACAGTGTCAGGGCTATGGGCATAAGCACCTTGCGTTTGCCCATGTAAAATTGAAGTTTCTTTAATGTATTCATATTAATTGATTGTTTCATTGGTTTCTATCTCTTTCCCGAATAACCGGAACTTTTGGAATAACACGGGTGTAACGCAGAGGTCGGCCACGAGTGCCGATACGATACCCGCTACGGAGAGCAGACCCATGTGTATAAAAGAGAGGCCTTCGGAAGTCATGTAAATAGCGAAGTTCGCACATATCACGACACTGGTCAGAATGATTGGTGTCCCGATCGTACGGAACGAGCGGAGAATGGCATCCCGATAATTACCTCGACGGTCGAACTCCAAATGCCCGTGGTTGATGAAGTGAATGGTGTCGTCGACAGCCAAACCGAGGATCATCGGCATAATGGTTGCGGTCATCATATCCAACGGGTAGCCCAGCCATCCCAACAGTCCGCCGACCACCAAAGCCGGAGTGATATTGGGTATCAAACCGATAAGCCCGATGCGTACACTGCCAAAGACCAACATCATTAGGATGCCGATAATAAGGAGAGAGATGGCAAATGAAACCATCTGCCCGCGAGCCACGTACTGCATCATCACGGTAAATTGCGGAATACTACCCACTGTAGTGACAGAAGCTTCGGGGAAGAGCCTGGCGGCATTGGCTGCAATATCGTTCAACTCTCGTTCTACCTCGCCGGAGTCAAAACTGCTGATCTCCACCATCAGGCGCAAACGTCGATAGTCGTAATCGATCCAATATTCCGCTTCGCTACCGCCTGCATTCTCGTAAAGGAGCAGCAGTTGTGCCACCTCTTCCGGATTCGTCGGAATACGATAATAAGCCGCATCTCCTTCGTGCAGGGTTTGATTCAGGTCTTTTAGGATATTCAGCACTGTAGTCGTTCGCTTGGTTAGCTTATAGCCTTCGGCCTTTTGTGCCAGAGAGTCTAAGCGTACAAGCATTGCCGGCGATTTTGTCAAGCCGTCTTCGGGCAGGTCTATCATGACGTCGTAGGTGTAGATGGATCCCAGTTCGCTTTCACCTACTTCCAGCAGATTGTTTACATAGGCTATTTTACGTCCCATGGTGCGTTCTATGTCAAAGGCGGTCTCTATCTTGGTGAATTGATAAATGAGTGCTGCGGTAAGCAGCCCTGCAATCCATAGGATCAATGTGCCATGCCGGAGTACGCTTTCTCCCAAACGCCCCAGTTGATGGTCGAGCCACCGTCCGCCGGTTTCCTGCACTTTGGGATGAGGTTTGCCGTTCTTGCCAAAACTCAACAGCACGGGCATCAGTGTAATGGCAATGAAGAAAGCCAGCATCACGCACGAGGAGGTAGCGATACCAATGAACCGCATGGGCTGCATCGGAATAGCGAGAAACGACAGCAGGGCGGCAAAGGTGGTGAGTGCACTGAACAACACAGGCCAGCCCATTTCACCCACGGTCTCTTCTACGGCTCGTCGACGTTCTCCGTGTAGAAGGAATTGCCGTTTGAAATAGGAAAAGATATGTATGTTATAGGCTATCGAGACGGCAAACGCCAACAGCATAGGTATCATCATCATACCGCTGTCTATCGTCATGCCGACATATCCCAACAGTCCATACACAATCACAATTGAGCCTGCCGCCGTGATAAGTGGAACGACAACGCCCCGTAGGGAGCGTGTTATGAGTAACAAAATAAGAATGGAAACGAGTGCGGCAATGCCCATCACACGGGGCATCTCTTTGCCAATCCATTTCATCTTCATGGCGGTAACGTAGGGCAAGCCTGTGCCTTTGGGATGGAGCTTTTGGTATTTGTCTTTAGTGATGATATGCTCCAGCTCATTCCCCGTTAGCACTTCAGGAGAAACGGCATTCTTACCTTTATTCCACACTGAATCTTTAGGAAAGGTACGCAACTTGAGAATAATCCACGAGAGCGTACCATCTTTGGAGACAAGCCGCTCGGCAATATGTGGCTTCATATAGGCTTTGCGACGTATCGTTTCCAGACTTGCCGCATCAGTGGGAATAAGGTCAGGCACTATCTGCTCGATAGTCATTCCTTCTTCATTCCCTACCATAAATTCGATGTCAGTGAGCGAAGTGATTTTGTCGGCGTATGAAATGCTATCCATCATTTCGTTCGTGAGTTCGCGGATGAGCTCTAAGTTCTCTTTCATAAACGAATTGTCGCATTGGGTCAGTACGGCGGCAAAATTGTCATTGCCGAATATATCCTTGAATTCTTTGGTCTTGACAAGCATCGGGTCGTCTTCGAGGAAGTAGTTTTCCCACGAAGCACTCACCTTGAAATATCTTAACCCTGTAAATCCTATGGCGAAGACGAGGATAAACAAGCTTAGTACAAGCCATCGTTTTTGTACCATCCATCTGCCCTGACGGGCAAACCAGTCATTGATTCTTTCTATTTTCATATCGTTTGTTATTGGTAAGTTCATTCATTTCAACACATTCAGCAGCGTGACGAGAAATAGCTTTCCACTTTGGGGCTACATATGATAATGGTGACAATGTGCGTGGACACAAGAATGCTCTTTGTGGGCATCATGCACGTGACAACGGCAGGAGTGAGAAGTGTTCATATTCTTTCTTTTTTTTACTTATGTTTTTTATATTACTTAGTCTTGCTAACACAACATCAGCAGGTTGAGTGCCATAACCGCCATGCCTGCTACCAAACCATAGATAGTATGATGGTGCTTACCGTATTCTTCGGCAGCGGGTAGTAACTCATCAAGCGAGATAAATACCATGATACCGGCAATCATCCCGAAAATAACGCCGAAAACATGGTCATTGAGGAATGGTGCCAAGATAAGATAGCCGATGACGGCTCCTACCGGCTCGGCCAATCCCGATAGAAATGAAAGCCAAAAGGCCCGTTTACGATTACCTGTAGCATAATAGATCGGAACGGAGACGGAAATGCCTTCGGGTATATTATGTATGGCGATGGCACAGGCAATAGGTATAGCAATGTTTATATCCTTCAATGCTGCAAGAAACGTAACCATACCTTCCGGGAAATTGTGTATTGCCAGCACCAAGGCTGTCACTACATCGACGCGTAATAATTGAGGCTTTATTTCAGTCTTTCGTTCTTCCTTTAAGCTCATTTCTTCCACCCGATGCATTTCGTGTGGATTTTCGTAGTGAGGAATTAGCTTATCAATAAGTAGAATCAATACGATTCCCCCGAAAAAAGAAAGTGTGGAATGAAGAGTTCCGTCGTCCTTGCCATGTATATTGGCAAGAGTCTGCAAAGAAGAGGCAAACAGATTGGCGAAAGACATATAAATCATTACTGCTGTTGAAAATCCCAATGAAAGAGAAAGGAATGAAGTATTGGTGCGCTTAGCAAAAAATGCAATCGCACTGCCTATCCCTGTGGATATACCGGCAAACGATGTTAGGAAAAATGCTATAAGTACTGGTTGAGACATGGCTATGATGGATTGGAAGTTAGTGCGTCAAAAGAGAACAAAAGTTTGTTTTGTTCAGAAGCAAAGCGAGCCGCTCTTTGCAGGCGGCTCGCTCGGTAGGAGAAACAGTTAGATTTAGAAATAAGACGTTTCATGCTTTTGGCAACTAAGTTTAGTTCGGTCAGTCTGCGGATGTACGATGTTGGTACTTTGATCTTTCGTCCCAATAATTTCTTTGGGCAAAACCTTTCCGATACGGGAGACTGCCCTGCTTTGCGTAACCCATGACTCCTCGCAGAAGAAAAGCCCGTTGACTCCTTGTACGAGTGTTAATTCGTCGTTGCTGATGATGTTGATGATACTCATATGCTGATTATTATTTAGTGATTCTTCTGGAATGACTCGGCGTTCCAACTCCTGCATCAAACGAAACGCTGCCTGACAAGATTGCAGCATCTGTCCATGCAGGCTATAGGTGTGGAGTCGAGCAGAAGGTAGCTGATGCCTATTGTCTCGGAATCAAATACAAAAGAGATTCGATTGTTTACAATCGTACAATCATTTCCGCAAGGCTTGCATTGCAGACAAGACGAGAAACGGATGTTTTGATTAGTTATCTCTTGACAGACAGGATGTTTCAATAGTTCTGCCTTCATCTTTCATTCTTTACATTCATGAGTTTCTTCCATCCTCCCGTGCTAAAGCGAATATACTCACTGATGAAACACTCTATCTCTTCGCAGGAAAGTTCCTTATGTTGCACCACCTCTTTCATCATATTAATCCACCAAGAGCAGGTGAAGTGCATGAAGAACGGAGAAATATCGGTATGTAGTTCCGGATGGAGTCTTCTCATCTTTTCCATATATTCCATCCCTATTGTGGCACTCTTCTCAATCCACTCTTCCAAATAATCTTTGAGGCGAGAATGCTGCGTAGAGAAAAACAGCAAATTTAATTCACTTCGGTAACGAGTTATAATGCCCATAAGCTCCTGCAAAGATGCACGATGATATTCATCTGAGATAAATATGTCAAGGGAGAAATTCTCCGGTCGGTTGTGATCTTCCAGCATCCTGTACATAGCAGCCAAAAGAGGACGCAACACATCAACCAGTAAATCGTCCTTACAGGGATAGTAATTGTATATATTGCTCAGACCAATGCCCGACAACTTAGAAATCTCACGCATAGACACCGACTTGAAGCCCTTTTCGAAAAAAGCTTTCTGCGCTGTTTCCAGCAATAGCTTACGTATATAATCCTTCGTTGTTTGCATAGGTCAGAACATAATTCTTTATTTTATAACGCAAAATTAGTCACATATTTTTTCGGTTGCAATACCTTAAAATGATGATTTTTTTACTTACCATTCCCCATTTATGGTAATTCAGCAAATGAAATTTATAACTTTCAATATGCTACTCCTAATCATATCAAAGCTACAAATACTCACTTATTTACAATCTCTAGCACTCACTTTTTTTTGTTTACTTTTGTCTGTAAACCGCTACTGACGTCATTAAATACATAGTAATATGAGCAAAAAAATCAAAGACCAAGAAGTTCTTTTGGTCAAAGATCAGAAGGACGATAGCCTCCGAGCCGTAGTCGGAGCAGATGGGAAAAGCGGACTGAAGTTGCATTCTTTCAAAGTCTCCTTTGAGAGTGTCGTTGCCAGCGTGCATGTATACCAATAGACGATTACTCACTACCAATATAAGGAAAAGTTGCATGCAAATGAAATTTATCATACGCCATGCAACTTTGGAGCCAATTCATAAGAAGAGGAGCTAACGGAGAAAAAGAACTTTTTCAGTGCCCTCAGATTTCGGGCTTCCTTTTTTATTTACCTTCAACAACTCCAAATATTCTTATTACATCAATCTTCGATAGTACATACACTTACACGGTTCCAATCCGGTTCGGTAAACATGTCACCTACTCCCTGATCTTCGGCAGTAATACGAGACGTATTAATCTTGTATTTATTAACAAGGATTGTTTTTACAGCTTCTGCACGTGCGGTAGCAATTTTTGCGTTGATCTCAACATTGCCTTCTGGAGAAGCGTACCCTTTAATAATGACTTTTGAATCGGGATATTTCTTCATGTAGGAGGCTACACGTTCCACATTCGGTAGCTGTGATGCATCCACTGATGAGCGACCTTGTCTGAAAGTAATGATAGATTCCGGAACGCGGGCAGTCTTGACTACTGTTTCAATGGGAACGACCTTTGTACGACATTCTTCCAACTCTTTATGCAAACCGCTAATTCTTTGGTTAGCATTGTTTAGTTCTCTGTCACGACTGCCCACCTGTTCGCGAAGTGCATTAATAGCAACATTCAAATCATCAATTTCGCTCTGATTGTAGACTTTTACTTTAGTAAAGTAATGATTCCCAGTACTCATCTTGAAGTGATAAGTCAATCCGGCAGTCAGTTCAAATGTTGCATTGTTTGCATTGAAACGACTCTTTGCCTGATTAAAATCACCTTGCATATCATATACGATAGCGGGCTTAATTCCCAATGTCCATGCTTTTGTTTCACCGAGGTTGAAATTAAGATTCAATCCGAGACGGGTAGACCATGAATTGTCATCTCCTTTACCATTTACATAATAATGCAACCACCCCATTCCGGCAATAGCTTCTATCTCAAACAAACGAGGTTTGCCCCGATAGCTTGCAAATAGATTTATTAAGTTAATTTTACTCAACAAGCTGACATCTAAAACATCAAAAGCTGTTTTACTCGGAGTTGTATTGATATATCCCATTCCCTGAAATTCCAAACCGAAAACTAGGAGTTAATTGTTTGGATATTCCAACTCCGAAACCGGGACGCATCCCTTTAAAGAAAGAGGCGTGAGTGAGAGGGGTAACTGCTCCTGCATTCACTCCTACAGACCAATTGTCCATAAACTTTGTTCCTTCTACAACTGATTGGGCATTTACAATAAATGTTCCCAAAGTAAAAACTAATAAAATAGCTATTTTCTTCATAATCTATTGTTTTATTTTTTTCGAATGCAAAAGTAAAAAGATTGCAGAGCTTTTTAGTTGTAGGACAAAAGAATAAATCTAATACATTGATTTTTATTTTACTTATAATCAGTAGTTTGCAAAAATGGTTCAATTAATAATCTAACGCATATCTAACACCCTTGATAAAATTCAAAAAAGCACTTACACTTACACCTTTAGGGTAGTCAAGTTTATTTTTTAACAACAACGAGTGAACTGATACTTTTACTCTGAATAGCAATAACTTACTGCTATTTTGTACTATTACGATTATACATATTATATAATATGCTAATAAGCAATTATATATTGTTAGGCCCAATAAAAAATATATATAAATAGCGAGCGATAATCATATAAGTTAAAGAATAATTTATATTGGTAAAATATTCCTAATCGCCCATGCAAAAAATAAAACACATTATTATATTCGCAATATGAAATGTAAGATTATAATTGGACTATCAGCTATTCTCTATTTTACAGGTTGTTATAACAGGGAACAGACCCCTCGCCTTAGTGAGGCTGAAAAGCTAATGCAGAACAACCCGGATAGTGCATTAGCAATACTACAAAAACTCAAACCAGAAGGCAACCGGGCTGAACAGGCCAGATATGCATTGCTCTATTCCGAAGCTTTGGAAAAAAAACAAATGAAAGTTACTGACGATTCATTGATCCGCCAGGCTTGGCAATATTATAAACATTACCCCAAAGATTTACGTCACCAGTGTAAAACTCTATATTATTGGGGAAGAATTAAATTACGCACAGGTGATAAACCGGGAGCATTACGTCTTTTTCTCAAAATAGAAAAGAAACTGACAGATACCGATGAATCTTATTACAAAGGGCTTTTATACAGACAGATCGGTGAAGTATATTATAAACAAATGAACTACAGCCGGGCATATCATTATTTCCACGAAGCCAGAAATAATTTCCGCCAATCGGGTGATATCCAGGAGGAGACAAAGGCAACCCTTGACATGGCAGCCGCTACTTTTCACTCAAAAGATATAGAAAAAGCAATAAGGCTGTATTCGGCGGCTCTTGACTTGGCCGATGAACATAATAACAGTAATCTGATAGAAGTCAGCCTTACTAATCTTGCATCACTATATGTGATATCCAAACGGCATATATCCAATGACCTGTTACAGCGAATCGAACTTTCCGCCCGACAGGATACGGTATATGGATATCACACATTGACAGATGTAAGTCTTTTGAAGAATCATATAGACAGTGCACGGTATTATCTGGAGCTTGCAAAGGCGCACACTACTGATATTTGCGACATGGCAGAACTACAATACACTGCATACCATATCGAAGCGCAGGCTAAAAATTTTGAAAAAGCAACGGACAATGTACATCGCTATATCTACTTGAACGATTCAATAATGCGCTCAAACATGCAATTCTCCGCCGGTATGGTCGAGCGGGACTATTTTAAAGAGCGAACAAAATTCGCCCAATACAGAATGAAAAACCGGACTGTCTGGGAAATAGCTATAGCAGCCGCTACCTTTTTTATTATTGGAATTGCCTGGTATATCGTCCGCCAACGTTTACGCATGCAACGTGATCGTACCAACCATTATTTGTTATTGACAGAGAAAGCCAATTCCGAGTACAAGGCTCTTACTGAACGCGTGAAAGAACAGCAGACTACGGAAAGTTATTTAAGAGGATTGGCTGCTTCACGCTTTGACATTGTCGATAAACTTGGAAAGACCTACTATGAACGTGAAAATACAACATCGCAACAGTCAGTCATATTTAATGAAGTAAAGCAGATAATTACAGATTTTGCAGAAAGCAATGAAATACTGCAAGAATTGGAAAAAATCGTAAACACTTGTCATGACAATGCCATGTACAAGCTCAAGGAAGATTTTCCGACCATGAAAACTTCTGACACCAGGCTGTTATGCTATATTTTTGTAGGATTCTCACCACAAGTAATTAGCTTATTCATGAAGGATACGGTGGCTAACGTATATGCTCGAAAATCACGGCTCAAATCACGTATCAAATCTGCAAAAATAGTAAATAAAGAACTGTTTTTAAATCTTTTGGGATAAAACGGTACATTATTTACGGTAATATATTTTTGACAGGTAAAGGCGCATTTCAGTAATTATATGGATAAAACAAGGAATATGCTTGGCGAGATGAAATAACTATACACAATCCATCTTATAAGTTGTGATCAAGAAAAACAATATCAAAACAGATTTGAACAGTCTTCTTAAAAAGGCAAACAATCTACTTTTGCTTATATATTTGGAGAAGTAGCTAATTTGAAACATAATGCTT
>ENA-UEPJ01002089-UEPJ01002089.1-human-gut-metagenome-genome-assembly--contig:-NODE-2089-length-21770-cov-4.034066_pt1 | contig 21770 bp, 19 predicted proteins | sample MGYA00242890_ERZ507896 | MGnify/ENA primary metagenome ERZ507896 (study PRJEB26167, sample SAMN06115508) | human gut metagenome | host: Homo sapiens | place: China:Qinghai | collected 2015-08-20... | reverse complement strand
AGACACAGAGCGCTATTGATCCATTGACACAGGCTCCATCTTATGTTGCTGACAAACAGCTGAAAGAACTGCACATTAAAGTTGAAACGAAGAAAGATAAAGAAAAAGATCTTTTTGAAGACGATTAAGACTGAATGTGCTCATCTTGTAAATTCACAGATGATTTGTTAAACTATATGTAAGTAAAGAACCCTGCTGTGCACGTGCAGCTTTATATTTTGAACCAACACCTTTACCTAGGGAGTTCGGATTTGGATGGAAATAGTCTATGCCCCTTTTGGGGGACAGATGAAACTCTTCAAGAGAACACCCACCTGCAATTATGCAGACTCAAAATACGGCAATTAACGACATGGTGGGGTATGGATACTAATACCGTCAAGATTATCTTGGCGGTATTTTTATTTTGCATTTTACTCTCAATAATGGCATACTATACTAAACAGATGTTTTCTCACGAATGGATGTTTTAACTTTCATTCTTTAACGGTATGAACAGTCTTGAATGTTGAGGCATTATAATGGATTCACTATTTGATCTAGACCAGAATGACCACATGAAATTTGCACCTCTTGCAGAGAGGATGCGGCCTAAGAAGTTGTCTGATGTCGTAGGACAGGAGCTTGCTGTCGGCCCAAATTCATTTCTAGCTAAGATGATTCAAAAGGACATGGTTCCTTCCATTCTGCTATTTGGGCCTCCCGGCTGCGGAAAGACCACGATTGCTACAGTCATTGCCAATATAACTAAAAGCAAGTTTGTGAAATTGAATGCGACTGCCAGCGGCATAAAGGAAATCAGGGATTTGGCCAAAAGCGCGAAGGATGAGCTTCAGTTTTATCAGAGACGCACTATTGTTTTTGTTGATGAAATTCATCGTTTCAATAAAGGACAGCAGGATATTCTGCTGCCATATGTTGAGGATGGAACATTTATATTAATCGGCGCAACGACCGAAAATCCTTATTTTGAGATCAATGCACCGCTTTTATCAAGATTAAGGCTGATCCGCTTAAAAGCACTGGATGAGGAAAGCATTGTTGAAATACTTGAACGGGCACTCAATGACAGGGAGCGGGGACTTGGAAAACATGGCTACCATGTTTCGAGGCCCGTATTGAAAATGGTAGCTTCCTATGCTTCAGGGGATTCACGCGCAGCGCTCAACTTATTAGAGCAGGCAACGGCACTTCTTGAGGACAATGGAACGCTTACAGAAAAGGAACTCAAGGAGCTGGCGGGCGAAAAGATACTCAACTATGATAAAAACGGGGATTATCATTATGATGTTGTCTCAGCCTTTATAAAAAGCATGCGCGGCAGTGATCCGGATGCTGCACTCCATTATCTGGCCAGAATGATCAACAGCGGGGAGAAACCCTCATTCATTTCAAGAAGAATCATCATCTGTGCTGCTGAAGATGTCGGCCTGGCTGATCCCAATGCATTGACCGTTGCAGTGGAAGCTGCAAAAGCGGCTGAATTTGTTGGATTTCCAGAGGCACAGATTCCTTTGGCAGAAGCTGTCTTATACATATGTCTTGCACCTAAGAGCAACAGCGCTGTTATGGGGATCATGGCAGCTTCCGCAGAGGCGGGGAAACGGTCCGACTGGTCGATTCCTGATTACCTGAGAGATGCTCATTATGCGGGCGCCGCGAAATTAGGTCATGGCAATGGATATTTATATCCACATGATTTTGGAGGATGGGTGGAGCAGGAATATATGCCAAGTGAACTTAAGGGGCATGTTTATTATTCACCGGGAAAGAACGGTATGGAGTCTTCGCTTGAAAGCAGATGGAATAATTTTAGACGGAAAAACAAATAATGATTAGGAGCGGATTTTTTCTATTATGCGAAATAAAACTCAGAAAAAGAAAGATGTACAGTTAAAACAGAATAATAGAAATTATGAGATAACCGGAATTATAATGCTTCTTTTTGGTGTCTTTTCTTTTGTGAGCCTGGCCAACTACAATACGGGAATTCTCGGGAGCTGGGCAAATAATGGACTCCATTTCTTATTTGGCATGGGAGCTTTTTTGTCTGTTTTGGTTATCATATTCATGGGTGGTTATTATGTTTTAACAGCAAAGCCATTTCATTCAAACCGCTATTTTTACTACTTTGGAGTTTTGTTTTGCTTATGTTTGTCGCTGATTCATCATTTCTTTGTGCCAATAGGAGAGGAATTTGGTATTTCGAATCTCCTTGAGTATGGCGGTGCCATTGGCTCTGCCATTTCCTGGGCACTTCATATCTCGGTCGGGGAAATGGGTACGTCTATCATTCTTGTCGGAGCCATAGTGATTGATATTTTACTCCTGACACATTGGTCGGTATCCAATGGAGCCAGGAAGGTGGGCGTGAAAGCACAAAAAATAGGCTTAAAAACAGAGCAAAAACTGGAAGATGCTGCATCTTACTGGAAGCAGAAAAGGGCACAGATCAATGCAGAGAAATCTGCTGCCAGACTGGAACCATTGGAAGAAAGCAGGGGTGAATTCATTTACAAGAAGTCAGGAAATGAAACACCGGATGATGAAGAAAAGAGCGCAGATTTTTCAGCTAAAGATGATGAGCCGATACCAGACGATATTGCAGAACTGCTTAATTCCGAAGAAAGTAGTTCACCCGTACAGGCCGAACAAAATGGTCCTGATTTGAAGCCTATAGATGAAGAAAATATGCCTTTTGAGGCAACTCGAATAGAGCCTGTAGAAACAGAAAAGGAAGCTAAAGAAGTGTCCGCAGGACAAGAAGGTCAGGAATCTGAAGCTGCGGAGAATCAAAAACCAAATGGCGGCCTGCATGCCGATGAGCATCTTCCTGATAAGTCCAAAGTCATCAGCAGTTCTGATCAAAAGAATACAGATGAACCGGCTGCTCAGGAATATGTGTTCCCGCCGCTGTCACTGCTGCATACGGATGGTCCGGTGCATGCCAAACAGGATGATATCCAGCATAAGGCCAAAATCATTGAATCTACGCTGGCAAGCTTTGGCGTGGGTGCAAAAGTAATCAATGCCAGTGTCGGGCCGACTGTCACAAGATTTGAACTCAAACCCGAAATCGGTGTAAGAGTCAGCAAGATCGAAGGTTTGTCAAATGAACTTGCTATGGCACTTGCAGCCACACATATCCGCATCGAGGCACCAATTCCAGGTAAATCAGCAGTTGGAATAGAGATACCAAACAGCAAAATTATTCCTGTACCTCTCAGGGATGTTCTTGCAAGTGATGAATTCCAAAAGGGGAAGGGACATATTCTGGTTGCCTTAGGGAAGGATATCACGGGAAAACCAGTTGTTACTGATTTATCAAAAATGCCGCATTTGTTGATTGCAGGTTCTACAGGGAGCGGCAAGAGCGTATGCATTAATTCCATCATCACAAGTATTATTTATAAGAGCAAGCCAAGCGACGTGAAATTAATGCTGATCGATCCAAAGGTCGTTGAGCTCAGTGTCTATAATGGAATTCCGCACCTTCGTACGGAAGTTGTCACGGATATGAAGAAAGCACAGGGAACGCTGAATTGGGCTGTGCGTGAAATGGAATCAAGGTATCAGCTTTTTGCCGGCAGTAAAGTCAGGAATATTGAAGGTTATAATAATCTGAATCCTGATAAGAAGATGCCTTATATTCTGATCATAGTCGATGAATTTGCCGATTTGATGAACGTAGCGGCCAAAGAAGTTGAAGTCCTGATCCAGAGACTTACACAAAAGGCAAGAGCAGCCGGAATCCATCTGATACTTGCGACACAGCGCCCGTCTGCTGATGTCATTACAGGGGTTATCAAGTCTAATATCCCAAGCAGAATTTCCTTTATGGTGGAATCCAATCTGAACTCCAGAATCATCCTTGATGAAGGGGGCGCTGAATCGTTACTTGGAAAGGGTGATATGCTGTTTAAGCGCGCAGGCGCGCTCAACCTTGTAAGAATCCAGGGCGCTTTTATTCCCGATGAAGAAGTTGAGAACGTTGTCAATTATGTGAAGAACGAGTGCCTGAAGCAGGAATCTGAGCCTGTAAAGTATGAACCGATTGATTTGTCCATTCCTGAAAAATCTTCGAATGAGGCGAATGCGGAAGATATGATGGATGATCTGCTGCAAGAGGCTTCCGAATGGGTTTTAGACACCAAACGTGCATCCGTATCTGCTCTTCAGAGAAGATTCCGTATCGGATACACGCGTGCGGGCCGGCTTATGGACTCCATGGAGAAAATGGGAATCGTTGGACCTGCAGAAGGTGCCAAGCCGCGTGAAATCCTGATGACTAAAGATAAAGTATCTGAAATGTTTATGAATATAGAAAATTCTAAGGAAGAAGAACAACAATAGCTCTATTGCTGCGGATTGCTATTAGTAATTAGCTGCTGGAGATGGTATGATATAATTCTTATTGGGAATCGGGGTGAAAAATATGAAGCGTCTGCTTTCCGTTATCCTGTTTCTGATACTTGCGGGGGCGGCATTTCTGGGCATTTTCCAATATGCAAAAAATCAGGAAAACCTGAAAAAACAGAGATCTGATACCACGGAAAAAGTCGTAGTATATACCGATTTGCAGTCAGGAATGCTGGAACCGCTGAATGCGCCTTTCTATAAGGAAACCGGAATGAAACTGGATATCGTATATTTGACCTCGAATCAGATGGTGCAGGGATCTTCAGATTCTGATAAAATACCCGATGTCTATATCACATCCCAGGATTCTCTGGTCAAATTGAAAGATAATAAAATGTTAGAGCCATATTTTTCATCACGCACAGATACAGCTTTGAATGTTTTTCGTGATGATGATTCATACTGGACAGGCATCTGGATAGATCCGGTTATATTTGCAGTCAATAAGGATTTCTTTTTAAAGCATCCTGCATTCAGCTATACCTGGACAGAGGTGCTTACCAGGAAATCAGTTCAGTTATCAATGACAGATTTCATTGCTGCAGATATGGCTGAAGACCTGCTTATGTGCATGGCAGAACATTTCGGTATCAATGAAACCTTCCAGCTTTTATACCAGGCACAGGGGCATGTAGTTCAGTACGGCAAGTATCTGTCTACTCCTTCAAGAATGGCTGCCATGGGAAAATGCGATATCGGTATCTCGGGGCTTAATGAAACGCTTCGTACAAGAAATGAGAACATGCCCGTTACTATTATTTATCCGGAAGATGGTTCTCCATGGTATCTTTATGGAGCAGGTCTTCCAAAAAGCAGCCTGAATCCGGACCGGGGCAGACAATTCATAGAATGGCTGCTTAATCCGGAAGGATACAAGAAGATAATGGAACAGAATCAATATTATTATGTTTATGTTAATGATGAAGATATGAAGCCGGACGTTATTGGCGGAGATCTTCGCTTCTGGGATTTGAAAAAGATGTATTTTGATGAAGGGAAAAAGGATTTGCTCAACCAATGGGCTGACAAAATTCGTTTTGGAGGAACAAATAATTGACAGTTAAAACTTTAGGAGTTGTAAGCTTAGGCTGCTCTAAGAATCTCGTTGATACGGAAATGATGGTAGGCATTCTTGAAAAAGATGGCTACAAAATGGTAGATGATCTGGATGATGCACAAGTCATTTTTGTAAATACTTGTACGTTTATTGATGCAGCCAAAGAAGAATCCATACAGACGATTTTGCAGGCAGCTGAATATAAGAAGTCGGGCATTTGCGAAAAATTGGTTGTGGCAGGCTGTCTTGCACAGCAATACAAGAAGAGCCTCAGCGCTGAACTGCCGGAAGTGGATATTTTCATCGGAACCGAATCATGGCAGCTTATTTCCGAAGCATTGAAGGAATCCTATGCTGAGCAAGGGGAAAATGTTTTCAAGTTCAACATGAAACCCTGCAATAATGAAGAATCAATGCCAAGAGAAATATTGACGCCAAAATATTCTGCTTATGTGAAAATTGCAGAAGGATGCAGCAACGGATGCACATTCTGCTATATCCCGTATGTTCGCGGACCGATGAGAAGCCGTCCCGTTGCATCTATTGTGCATGAAGTCAGAAGACTGGCTGCCGATGGCGTGAGAGAGTTCAATTTAATAGCACAGGACTTAAGCTGCTACGGAAGAGATTTGAGTGAACCGGCAAGTCTTGCCAAGCTTTTAAAAGAGCTTGTAAAGATTGAAGGCGTAAAAAGGATAAGACTTTTCTACCTTTACCCGACTTATTTTGATGATGAACTTTTGCAGATCATTCTGACTGAACCCAAAATCTGCAAATATGTTGATATTCCATTGCAGCATATTAGCAATAATGTGCTGAAACGTATGAACCGCAAGGACTCAACGGAAAGTATCAGGGAGTTGTTGTCAAAGATACGTTCATCTTCTCCACGCATGACAGTCAGAACTACTTTGATGGTCGGCTTCCCTGGAGAAACAGATCAGGATTTCCAAGAACTTTGCGATTTCATCAAGGAAGTAAAATTTGATGATATGGGTGCTTTCATGTTCTCACCGCAGGAAGGTACACCGGCTGCAAGAATGGCAGACCAGATTCCTGAAGAGGTTAAGGAATCCCGCTATCATGAATTAATGTCTATCCAAGCCGGCATTTCTGAAGAAAATAATGAAAATCTGATAGGCACTGAAACGGAAGTCCTTGTCGAGGAACTTATTGATACCGGTGACGGGAATATCCAGGCAAAAGGACGTGCATCTTTCCAGGCTCCGGAAGTTGATGGAAATGTGTATATCGATCAGCCGGATGACCTTCAGCCCGGTGATTTTGTAAATGTAAAAATTGTTGATGGCTATGCATACGATTTAATTGGCGAAAAGATCTAATGACCTTCTGAGAGGGAATCATGATAACTGAAATCATAACCACAGGCACTGAGCTGCTTTTGGGAGAGATTGTTAACGAGAATGCGCAGTGGCTTGCATCTTTTATGAATGAACATGGTTATACTGTGGCATATTTGACCACAGCAGGGGATAACCCGAAACGTTTGGAAGAGACTTTCAAGACTGCTCTGGCAAGAGCGGATATTGTTATCACTTCAGGCGGACTGGGCTCAACTATGGGAGATATTACAAAGAAAGCCGGAGCTGACGCATTGGGGATTCCATTCATGCTAAATGCTGACGAATCCATTCGGCTGAAGTCATATTATGAACAGAAGAAGCGTAAATATCTTCCGCCTTTAGAAAGGCAGGCCTGGTTTGCCAAAGGGGCTGTTTTACTGAAAAACGAGTATGGTTCCGCTTCCGGATCAGTAACAGAATGCAATGGCAAATTGCTGATTCATCTGCCCGGACCTCCATTTGAAATGAAAATGATGGCGCAGAATCAGATGATGCCATTCCTTGAGGAAAAATTCGGGAATCAGGGCGTGATTCGTTCTGCTGAACTGCCGGTCAAAGGATTATCGGAAGCTGAAATAGAAACAAGGATCAGCCATTTATTAAAAGCCCAGAATAATCCTACAATCGCGCTCCTGGCAAGACCGGGATATATTCTGGTCAGGGTGACTGGAAAGGGATGCAGTGCAGATGATGCCTATCATCTGATGGAACCGGTCATAAAGCAGATAGGAGAATTGCTGCCTGTCTCAAGTTATCATATAGAAAAGAATGCAAGGGAAGATTTAGTCAAGGAAATCCAAAACAATAAGCTGACTATAAGTGCCGCAGAATCTTGCACAGGCGGATTGATTGGGAAACTTCTCACGGATCTGCCCGGCAGTTCTGATTATTTCAAAGGCAGTGCGGTGACGTACTGGAATGAAGCGAAAGAAAATGTACTGCATGTCGATCCTGAAGTGCTTGAAAAATACACGGCAGTCAGTGAAAATGTGGCAAAAGAGATGGCAGAAGGGGCACGCAGACTTTATAAGAGTGACATATCCGTTTCTACTACAGGTTATGCCGGACCAGGCTCCGGAGAAAGGGGAGAACCGGCCGGGCTTGTTTATATCGGGGTTTCAGGGCCAATCGGGACTGTTGTTTACGAAGAACATTTCATGGGTTCACGTAAAAGCGTCCGTTATGCCGCTGCAGAAACGGCTTTCTATTATGCTATGAAATACATTAAGAAGTTAGTGCAGGAAGAGAGGGAAAAAGATGGCAACAGATAGTAATGCAGAAAAGAGAAAAGCTCTTGATAATGCAATCCATCAGATTACTCGTGAATTTGGCGCCGGATCGATTATGCGTCTTGGCGATATGGGGAATAAATTAGATATTGATGTTATTCCTACAGGTTCCTTAGCACTCGATATTGCTGTCGGTGTTGGCGGATATCCACGCGGCAGAGTGATTGAAATTTATGGTCCGGAATCTTCCGGTAAGACCACACTGGCCCTGCATGCAATTGCTGAAGCCCAGAAATTAGGCGGATTCGCTGCTTTTATTGATGCTGAACACGCATTGGACCCAATGTATGCTCATCGGCTTGGCGTTGATACTAAGGATTTATTAATATCCCAGCCGGACAGTGGTGAACAGGCACTCAGCATTTGTGAATCTTTGGTCAGAAGCGGCGCTGTTGATATCGTAGTCATCGACTCCGTTGCGGCATTGGTTCCAAAACAGGAAATTGAAGGCGATATTGGCGATCAGTCTGTCGGCCTTCAGGCAAGACTGATGAGTAAAGCACTCAGAAAACTGACCGGCATCATAAGCAAATCCAAAACAATCGTCATTTTCATTAACCAGATTCGTGAAAAAGTCGGCGTTATGTTTGGCAACCCGGAAACCACGACAGGCGGACGCGCACTTAAATTCTATGCATCCATGCGTATTGAAATAAGAAGAGCGGAAGCCATAAAGAATGGCACGGATGTTATCGGAAACAGGACAAGGGCAAAGGTTGTAAAGAACAAAGTGGCTCCTCCGTTTAAGGTGGCTGAATTTGATATCATGTATGGGGAAGGCATTTCTGTAGAAGGAACACTTCTTGATATTGCTGTAAATATGGATATTATCCAGAAGAGCGGAGCCTGGTATTCCTATAATGGAAGCAGAATCAGCCAGGGACGTGAAGCAGCCAAGACATACTTAAAAGAACATCCGGATGTTGCTGCTGAGATTGATAAAACCATCAGGGATACACTTGTCGTTGAGCCTGGCCATTTTGAAGATGGCGTATTATCTGAACAAGATGAAGAGGACAAATAAGACTGCATATGAATCAGCAATTCATTTATTGAATTACAGACCCCAAAGTGAATATGAACTTAGAACCAAACTGGCCCGCAAAGGATATGATCCTGATGAGATCGGCAAAGTCATGGATAAGTTAAAGCACTATGGGTATCTGAATGATTCTGAGCTCGCGGATGATTTGTTTGATTCATTCAGGAACAGAAAATGTTATGGGGACACCTATATTCATCAGAAGCTTAAGTCCAGAGGGCTCCATACCAATAAGCATTTAACGGCGGAGGAAGAAATAGATATTGCCGTTTCCTTACTGGAAGAAAAAGTCCGGATCAAACCGGAGTTATTAATTAATTACAGGAAGGCCGCCGCATTTCTTCTGAGGCGCGGACTCTCGCAAAGTGCAGTGATGACAGCTTTAAGAGAAGTAAGAACATTCGAATACGAAGATTAGTCTCTTATAGTACCTGCCACATTTACAAAGAGTCCCGTAATTTGGGACATTTCAGAAATTTCAAATTTGAATTGATAAAGCCATGCTGAAGTTCAGCATGGCTTTTCATGTTTGGTAAATAGATATGCGCGCAGGTTTCAACCATGATATTCGGGGAAAACCGTCCGTTGGCAGAATAGTTTTGATGGAATAAAAAAATAATCAGATAGTTTACTTTGACCTATTGATTTTTTGATTTATTGTTTTATAATATAGAAAAGAATCAATGGAAGGGAGGGCTGGCAAGCAATGAATAATTCAATGTTATCTGACAGGATTGAAAAGTTTATTTTGGAAATGCTGGGTAAACAGTCAACTGATGAAATTTTACTGAAAAGGAAAGATGTGGCAGATTTATTAGAATGTGCTCCTTCTCAAGTTACGTATGTAATTAATACCAGATTTTCTCCCGATAATCGTTTTGTCGTGGAATCAAGGCGCGGAAGCGGAGGATATATCAAGATATCGTTAAGGGAAGATAATGCACCTTCACATTCTAAGGATCAGGCTTCATCCAAGACCAGAAGCAGTACCAGCACAGGAGGGAAACAACGAACCAATGAAATTCATCCCAATAGTATTACAGAAATAGAGAATGGATTAGACAGCTATTTCAGAATGCTCTTAGACTATGAAATTATCTCGTCCAGAGAATACAGATTAATTTGTACACTAACTCATACAATGCTGGAGTATTGTCCTGAAAGCCACCGTCGTGAGGCGGCCAAGACAATGATTCATAGAATTGAATGGGTCACGAAAGGAGAATAAAATGCTTTGTGATTCTTGTCATCAAAAAGAAGCTGTCATTCATATGACGCAAGTGGTTAATGGCAGAAGATCTGAACGGCATTTATGCCGGGATTGTGCCAGGAAAGAAAATTTGATCAACGATCCGTTTGATCTTTGGAATCAGGAAGTTTTTGCTCATCCATTTGATTCCTTTTTCGGTAATGACTTTGTCAATCCTTTCCAGCATGCAGAGCAGAACCTGCAGCCTGGTTTGTCATGTTCCAATTGCGGGAAGACATATCAGGATTTTAGAAAGGATGGTCTGCTTGGCTGCGAGGAGTGCTATAACCAGTTCCGTTCCAAATTGAAAAATTTCCTGAATAAAAATCAGGGAACTGATCAGCATATCGGAAAGGCTCCTGGTAAACAGGACGAGGAAAAAACAGAAGGAATGTCTGAAATCAATCGGCTGAAAAGTGAGCTCAAGAAGTGCATCAAGGAAGAAAACTACGAACAGGCAGCTGTAATCAGAGATCAGATTAATAAACTTGAGGGAGGCAGCTCTAAATGAAATTAGAGGAGTTTTTAGCCGGCCCGGCAGGCGGCTTGACTGATGGAAACCAGGATCGGTCTGAATTTGGGAAGCGAATCTGCATCAGGAGGAATATAAGCGGATTTCATTTTCCGGAGAAGCTTTCCATGCAGGAAAGACAAAAGGTCTTGTCTGAAATACAAAGGGCTCTTGATGCAGCTGGACTTGATGCTGAAGAGTATCCGCTGGCAGGCATGGATTCAAACGAAAGACAGGTATTGCTTGACAGAGGCATGATTCCGAAAAAAAGTCTGCGGAATTTAAATGGAATAAGTTTGTTCCTGATTGGAGACGGACATATTTCTCTCCTGTCTAATGCATTGGATCATATATGCCTCAATGCAGCCGGCCATGCGGATTCTTTCTCTGGCAGCTGGAAAGATTTAACACAAATTGATGATAAATTATCTCAATCAATCCGCTATGCTTATGATAATCAATTCGGCTATTTAACGGGATCTATTTTTAATACGGGTACCGGATTAGCTGCCGAGGCAATGCTCTTCCTTCCAGGTCTTACTGCCAACGGCAGGATCAGGGATCTGGCCAGGGCTGTTGAACGGCAGGGATTTTCCATCAGGAGCCTGACAGGTAATGATTCCTGGAATAGTGCCTTTTATGAAATAAAGTCTACACAGACGATCGGTGTCCAGGAAGAAAAGTATATGCAAAGATTTGATTCGCTTCTTTCGGATATCAACGACATCGAAAACCAGTACTGGGAAAAGATGTTCAAAGGTTCTGAGATAACTATCAGGGATCAGATCTGGAGGGCATTGGGAACTTTGAAATATGCCCGGCAGATTGACGAACAGGAAGCGATGAAACTGGCAGGCCTTATAAAAGCTGGCGTAAAAGAGAAAATGATACCAGATAAGAATGGGTTATTATTTCATCAAATCTTTTCTCTGGTTTCAAATAACCAGGTCGCTTATACGACACATAAAGAAATGGATGATGCACAATCAATCAATGCATGGCGTGCTGCTTTGCTGAGAGATGCAGTTAAAGAATTATAATGAAAGATTATTTTACCCTTATAAGGAGGGATTAATATGGAAGATAGATATACTGATGGTGTTAAGAATGCCTGGAAATTTGCAGCACAGGAAGCTGCAAATTTGGGCAGCGATTACATCGGTACTGAGCACTTGCTGATTGGCATTGCTCATGAAGGAGATTCCGCAGGCGGAAAGATTTTAAATTCCCTGGGGATTACTGTTGGTACTCTGGAAGAGCTTTTGTCCGGCAGCAGAAATACATCCCTGTTCCGGAGATCCGAACTGTATGTTGCACCGCGTACAAAACGCGTACTGGAGATGGCTGTCGAAGAAGCCAATGAACTCGGAAATTCTTATGTCGGGACAGAACATCTGCTTCTGGCAATACTGCACGAAGGCGGCGGCCTGGCTGTAAGAATTTTAGAGCAGCTGGGAGTCACTGAGGATAAACTTCAGAAAGCATTTGAAGATGTACTTTCTGAGGATAATTCCAAGAGTGATCAATCGGCTTCCCTTGGCGATTTAAGTGACTTTGCCATTGATTTGAATGAACGTGCCAAACAGGGAAAAATCGATCCTGTCATTGGCCGCGAGGAAGAAATCAACAGAGTTATTCAAATTCTGTCCAGAAGAAGCAAAAACAATCCTGTGCTTATTGGCGAACCTGGCGTTGGTAAAACTGCTATCGCGGAAGGCCTGGCTCAGAGAATCGTAAACAATGATGTGCCTGAAATATTGAAAAACTGCCATATTATTTCACTGAATATGTCTGCAGTTGTTGCTGGCACAAAGTACAGAGGTGAATTTGAGGAAAGGCTGAAAAAGGTGCTGGATACCGTCAAGCAGCATTCCGACTGGATTCTGTTCATTGATGAACTCCATACACTGGTAGGAGCAGGTTCCAGCGAAGGCTCCATGGATGCAGCAAATATCATGAAACCTGCACTTGCAAGAGGTGAGCTTCACTGCATTGGCGCTACAACCCTGAAAGAATATAAAAAATATATCGAAAAGGATGCAGCTTTGGAAAGACGTTTCCAGCCTGTAAAGGTAGGAGAACCGAATCCTGCAGATACCCTTCGTATTCTGGAAGGCCTGCGCGACAGATATGAGGCATTCCATAAGGCTAAAATTACTGATGAAGCATTGAAGGCTGCTGTTGAGCTTTCCGGACGTTATATTACGGATAGATTCCAGCCGGATAAATCAATTGATGTAATCGATGAAGCGGCTGCCAAGGTACGTATGGAAGCTTCTTCAGCACCAGAAGGACTTAAAAACAAGGAAGCCCAGCTTGCATCCCTGCAGAAAGAAAAGGAAGCGGCAATCTCCACGCAGGACTATGAACGCGCTGCTATTTACCGTGACCAGTCCAAGAAGCTTGAAGCGGATATCGAACAGTTGAAGAAAGAATGGAAAGGTGCTGACCATGATCATCTTACTGTAACTGAAGAAGATGTTGCAGAAGTTGTTTCCAAATGGACAGGTGTTCCTCTCCAGAACCTGAAGAAGAGCGATTCCGAACGTCTGCTTCACCTGGAAGATGAACTCCATAAGAGAGTCATCGGACAGGATGATGCTGTTCATGCGGTTGCTACTGCAATCCGCCGTGCGAGAGCAGGCATGAAGGATCCAAAACGCCCGATTGGTTCTTTTCTGTTCCTCGGTTCGACCGGTGTCGGCAAAACGGAACTGGCACGTGCCCTGGCAGAGACAATGTTTGGCAGCGAAAAGAATATGATTCGTTTTGATATGTCCGAATACATGGAAAAGCATGAAGTTTCGCGTCTGGTCGGTGCACCTCCAGGATACGTCGGATACGAAGAAGGCGGTCAATTGACAGATGCCGTCAGAAAGAATCCTTACAGTGTCATTCTCTTTGATGAAGTAGAAAAAGCTCACATGGATTTCTTCAATATCCTGCTGCAGGTATTGGATGACGGCCGCCTGACAGACGGTCAGGGACGTACGGTTGATTTCACAAACTGTGTCATCATAATGACAAGCAACCTGGGATCCAATTATCTCAAGGGACACGTAAAGAAACCGGGCTTCTCTTCTGATAGTGATGATAAGAAGGATGAAGATTTCGAATCGATCAAGGAAACAATCCTTGCTGAAGTAAAGCGTACCTTCAGACCGGAATTCATCAACCGTATCGATGAAATCATTGTTTTCCATCCATTGACGGAAGAGAACCTTTCTGCCATCGTAAATCTGCTTTTGAAAGATGTAGAAAAGAAACTGGAACATTTCAATGTAAGTCTTGAAATTTCTGATTCCGCTAAGAAGCTTCTGATCAAAGATGGTACAGATATTGAGTATGGTGCCCGTCCTTTGAAGAGGGTTATTCAGAAAGAAATCGAAGATCCGGTTGCCAACTTGATTCTGGAAGATGGATTGGAAGGCAAGTCAGTACTTCAGATTAATACGGACGACAAGAATAAATTGACTTTTACAGCTAAATAATTTCAGTTATATAAACGTATAGTATAATGGATACAGGCCGCATTGCCTGTATCCATTTTTTTGTATGAGGTATTTAACATGAGTGGGAAAAATAATAAAAACATTAAATATAAATGTTCGAACTGTGGTGCAGAAACACTAAAATGGATGGGTAGATGTCCACAATGTGGGGAATGGAATACCCTTGAAGAGAAAATTGAAGTATCTGCTCCCAAAAATATAAGAATCAGTGGTGCTGAAACCATTTCAAAGGCTCCTGTCAGCCTTTCCAAAATCAATCTGTCGAACCATAACAGAATTAAGCTGGGTCTTTCTGAAGTAGACCGGCCGCTTGGCGGCGGCGTCGTTCCAGGGTCCGTAATTTTATGGGGCGGTGAGCCTGGTATAGGCAAGTCTACACTTATCCTGCAGATATGTAATGCTATGGCGAAAACCGGGAACACGGTCCTTTATTGCAGCGGAGAGGAATCAGAAGAGCAGATCAAGCTCCGGGCTGAACGTCTTAACATCAATGAAGATGCCTGCTATATTTATTCGGGCGGAGATCTTGAGGCAATTATCAACGAGGCCAACGAAATCAAGCCTAATATGCTTGTTATTGACTCCATCCAGACCATGTACATTTCAGATAACGATTCTCCCATGGGGAGTCCCGCTCAGATACGAGATTGTACAGCTGCTCTTGTCAGGTTTGCAAAAGCGAATAATATAACAGTCATGATTATAGGGCATGTTACCAAAGAGGGTAATTTGGCAGGACCCCGTATTTTGGAACATATGGTGGATGTCGTACTTTATCTGGAAGGCGACCGGAGCTATCAGTTCAGGGTTCTGCGGACAGTAAAGAACAGATTTGGCTCTACCGCAGATTCAGGCCTTTTTGTCATGGAAGGAAAGGGATTAATCGGAATTCAAGATCCGTCAACCTATCTGTTAAGAGACCGCGCTGAAATGGTGCCCGGGTCTATCGTCATGGCATGCATGGAAGGCCTCAGGCCGATATTGATTGAAATTCAGGCGCTGACAACACATTCTGTGCTGGCCATACCAAGAAGGATTTCTTCAGGATATGACTATAACAGGCTTGTTATACTTCTTGCTGTTCTGGAAAAGCGCGGGCATGTTATGTTTTCTTCAGATGATGTCTATCTTAATGTTGCCGGCGGATTTAAGGTGAGGGAAACAGCGGCTGATCTTGCTGTTGCGCTGGCCTTGGTTTCAATGAAGAAGGAAAAACCTATACCATCCGGGCTGATGGCCCTTGGGGAAATCGGGCTGACAGGTGAAATACTCCCTGTTTCTCATATAGGTATCCGACTCAAAGAGGGGATAAAGATGAATTTCAAACAATTTATTCTTCCTTCCAGAAATAAAAATGAGGTATTATCTCTTGAAAAAAGTGGTAAAATTGGTCATGGTTTAGATATTCATTTTGTTGAAAAGATTACGCAGGCTCTTGATTTTTTATAATGTCTCGTTTTTTCTAGCAAGAGTAGTGTAAATCGCATGCATATTTTGGTATAATAAAAAAATACATAAAACATACATAAGAATGAACTAAACGCATAAGATTTTTGTTTCAATTTGTTTATGACACTACTTTTTTTAATTAAGAGGAAATTTTAAGATGCCGGAAAAAATACTGAGAGCAATATTTGTCTTGCTTTTCACTGTCCTCGGAATCGTTTTATCGAGGCAGGGAGAAACAGTACTTGCATTGCTGCTGCCAAACTCAGTTCTGACTGAAACTATTTTAGGAATTACATTTATGTCGCTGGCTGCCATGCTGGTTGGCGGTATATTCGGGGCAATTATCGGGAGCTTTATTTCACCATACCTGATCAAGAGCCTTTTTATGTTCACATCAACAGTAGAAAAGTCTCTTTCAGCCATGTCCACGCAGGATCTCATTGCGGGAACCCTGGGGCTGTTTTTGGGTCTCATTATTGCAAACCTTGTGGGACTGGCATTTGGGAGTGTTCCCTATATCGGGCCATATGTTTCCGTAGCTTTGAGTATTATTCTCGGCTCTCTTGGAATGCACTTGGTGGTCAGTAAAAAAAGTGAATTGGCAGGCTGGCTGCATTTGCATGCAGAAGGATCTTTTGATAAGAAAAAGAATAAAGATCATCATACCGGCAAATTATTGGATACAAATGTTATCATAGATGGACGTGTAGCAGACATTTACAGATCAGGATTTCTTGAAGGGCCGATCATCGTCCCTGTTTTTGTCTTGGAAGAGCTGCAGAAGATTGCTGACAGTTCTGATATTCTTAAGAGAAACCGTGGACGCAGGGGACTCGACATACTCAATCATATGAGAAAGAACAGCAAGGATGATGTGATCATCGTAACAAATGATTTTGAGGATATTTCTGAAGTCGATTCCAAACTTGTGAAGCTGGCACGTGAGAAAAATTATAAAATAGTCACTAATGACTATAATTTGAATAAGGTAGCTGAGCTGCAGGGCGTTGCTGTTCTGAACATAAATGATCTGGCAATAGCCGTGAAGCCTGCTGTAATTCCGGGCGAGCAGATTTTTGTCCAATTGGTCAAGAGCGGCAAGGAAGAAGGACAAGGTGTTGCTTATCTTGAAGATGGCACAATGATCGTTGTTGAAAACGGGAGCCAGTGCATAGGAAAAGAGGTTCCGGTCATCATTACATCTGTATTACAAACTTCTGCCGGAAAAATGATATTTGCAAAATTGGAAAGTGACGAATGAATAGTTTGATCTTAGTTGCTGCAGGTAAGGGTACCAGAATGAATGCAGCAAAAAATAAACTGTTTTTGGAGTACCAAGGATATCCCTTAATTTATTACACGCTGAAAAATATTCAGAAAAGCAGGCTGCTTTCTGAATTGATTGTTGTCGCCAGCAAGGAAGAACTCAGTATTTTTCTCCCTTTAGTCGAATCTCTCAATTTTAAGATTCCTGTGAAATTTGCATCAGGCGGAGCCAGAAGAATTGATTCAGTCAGAAATGGTCTGGCACAGGTGTCAGATCGTTCAGAGAAGGTACTGGTCCATGACGGGGCAAGACCTTTCGTGGATGGAGAAATAATCGATCTCGCGTTCATCTCTATTGATTCCCGTCATCCTGCCGTTATGGTTGGAATACCCTGTGTTGACACGATGAAGGCTGTGTCATATGACACTATAGTAAAGACGCTGGATCGTTCCAATTTGATCAGGGCACAAACTCCGCAGGGCGCTTATACAGATATTTTCCAAAAGGCAGTATCTGCATTGGAAAATGACAGCACTATTACAGATGATGCTTCCATTTTGGAAAATGCAGGCATAAAAGTCAGCGTAGTGCCTGGGAAAGAATCATATTTTAAGGTAACAACACCAGAAGATTGGGATCGATTCAAGACAATGATGAATAAAGATAATGCGTTTTGCCGCATAGGGCAGGGGTATGATATTCACCAGATGGATGAATCATCACCGCTTGTCATCGGTGGTGTCAAAATTAGAGATCATCATGGATTAAAGGGGCATTCTGATGCGGATGTTCTGATACATGCCATCATAGATGCTCTGCTGGGTGCCGCCGGGCTGCGGGATATTGGGTATTATTTCCCCGATACTGATGACAGGTATAAGGGGATTTCCAGTTTGAAACTGCTTGAGAATGTCGGTAAAATGATAACTGAATCTGGTTTCCTGATTGGAAATATAGATACGACTGTTATTGCTGAGAAACCTAAGCTGGCAGGATATATTGATACTATGAAGGCTAACATTGCCGGTGTATTGGATATCCCGGTTTCCAAATTGGGGATTAAGGCAAAAACAAATGAAAAATTAGATGCAGCAGGCAGAGAAGAAGGAATTGCGTCTTTTGCATCTGCGATATTATTTAGGAGGGATTTTTAATGGAGAAGAAAGTTAAAGTTCGTTTTGCACCAAGTCCTACAGGGCCTTTTCATATTGGCGGCGCCAGATCTGCTTTGTTCAACTGGCTCTATGCACATCATATGAATGGTACATTCCTGGTTAGAATTGAAGACACAGACTTAAAGAGATCTACGAAAGAATCCGAAGAAAACATAAAGGATTCTCTGAAATGGCTGGGACTTAACTGGGATGAAGGCATCGATGTGGGAGGAGACAATGGCCCATATAGACAGACTGAACGCCTCGATATTTACAATGCAGAAGTTAAGAAACTGATTGACGAAGGAAAAGCCTACTACTGCTACTGCACAGAAGAAGAACTGGAAGAAAGCAGAAAAGAACAGATAGCAGCAGGCAAGACTCCGGTTTATGATGGACATTGCGAACATTTAACGCAGGGACAGATTGATCAGTATAAGGCTGAAGGTCGCAAACCGGTCGTCCGCCTGAAAGTCAGAAAAGATGGTGTGTTTGCATTTGATGATATGGTCAGAGGCCATGTTGAGTTCCAGGCATCCGGAATCGGTGATTTCATCATTGTAAAATCCGATGGCATTCCGGTGTATAACTTCGCAGTAGTTATCGATGATGCCAAGATGGGGATCACTCACGTTATCCGTGCTGAAGAACACCTTTCCAATACACCCAGACAGTTAGCTATTTATGAAGCGCTGGGTTATGAAGTTCCTAAGTTTGGTCATATTTCTCTGATTCTGGGTGCTGACCATAAGAAGATGAGCAAGAGACATGGCGCTACCTCAGTGACTGAATATAGAAATATGGGATATCTTCCGCAGGCTATGTTCAATTACCTGGCTTTGCTTGGATGGGCTCCGCAGGGAGAACAGGAAATTTTCTCAGTAGATGAATTAGTCAAGCAGTTCTCTATGAACCGTGTTTCCTCCAATGATGCTGTTTTTGATATTGAAAAGCTGAACTGGATTAATTTCCAGTATATGAAACAGTTAACACCGGATCAGCTGCTGGAACTGACTCTGCCATTTATTGAAAAGGCAGGATACGTGCAGGAACCTATCGATGCTGATAAGAAAGAATGGCTCAAAGCAGTCGTGTGGTATGTACGTGATCATTTGTATTATGGTGCGCAGGCTCCGGAAAATGTTAAGGTTTTCTTTGAAGATCTCCCGGCGCTTCAGGATCCGGAGCTGCTTGCTGTCATGAAGGCTGAAACAAGTGCATTGATCATCAAATCCTTTGCAGAAGAACTGAAAAAGCTGGAATCCTTCGATGCTGATTCTATCAAGAGCTGTTTTACCCGCCTGATGAAGGAAACAAAAGTCAAAGGAAAAGCTGCATTTGAACCAGTCAGAATTGCTTTGACAGGCGTTACCCATGGACCTGGCCTCTATGATATGATTGCATTATTTGGTAAAGAAAAGGCCGTCAAACTCTTAGAAGATGCTTTGGCGTATTGTTCTGACAATTAAGAATTTGGCTAAATCTTAGCTGCCAATTATTGGTGTTGTTTATTGATGGTCAGATTTAGTCAGATATAAGGAGAAGTCTCGATGGATTTTGAACTTATTGAGCATGCCCTTCCCATACTGCTTCTTGGAGCAGGTGTGACGATTGAAATCACAGCGGTCAGCGTTGCCATTGGTTTCTTTATTGGCTTGTTTGTGGGCATTGCCAGAATTTCCCAGATGAATTCTGGCCACTATTTACGCTGACTGCATCAGAGGAACTCCTCTGCTGGTGCAAATCTTCCTTATATATTTTGCACTGCCAATTGTTACAGGGCACAGAGTTGAACCTTTTGCAGCTGCCGTTATTGCCTGCGGTATTAACAGCGGTGCTTATGTTTCTGAAATTTTCAGAGCAGGAATCCAGTCAATCGATATCGGTCAGACCGAAGCAGGAAGATCTTTGGGATTAACATGGTGGCAGACGATGTACTATGTAATACTGCCGCAGGCGGTCAGAAACATTCTGCCGCCGCTCGGTAATGAATTCATTGCGATGCTGAAAGATTCTTCTTTGGTTTCAGTTATTGGATTTGAAGAATTGACAAGAAGAGGACAGTTAATTATTGCTCAGACGTATGGATCCTTTGAAATTTGGACAACCGTTGCAATTCTTTACCTCATTATGACATTAGCAATTTCTCGAGTAGTTGCCGCTTTGGAAAAGAGATAATTATGCCTGAAACAAAAAATTTGATAGAGATCAAGCATATAAGCAAGAAGTTTGGTGATCTTACAGTTTTAAAAGACATCAGCCTGAAGGTCAAGGAAAAAGAAGTTGTGGTTATCATAGGACCGTCCGGTTCAGGAAAAAGTACGCTTTTACGCTGCATAAACGGACTTGAAACACCGACATCGGGCGCTATTTTCTTTGATGGCCTTGAGGTTAACGGGGAAAAGAACATCAATTACGTAAGAACTGAAGTCGGCATGGTCTTTCAGCGATTTAATTTGTTCCCGCATATGACAGTACTGCAAAATCTTATGCTGGCGCCTATGAAGGTAAGAAAGATTTCCTCTGATGAGGCGAAGGAAAGAGGTATGCTTCTTCTGAAGAAAGTCGGCCTTGCTGATAAAGCGGATTACAAACCGGCACAGCTCTCAGGCGGTCAGCAGCAGCGAGTCGCGATTGCCCGTGCTCTTGCGATGAAGCCGAAAGCTCTCTTGTTTGATGAACCGACTGCTGCACTGGATCCAGAAATGGTCCATGAAGTATTGGACGTCATGAAGGAAGTTGCTGAAGAGGGCATGACTATGGTCGTCGTTACTCACGAAATGGGATTTGCCCGTGAGGTTGGATCGCGCGTGGTATTTATCGACCAGGGCGTCACAGTAGAAGAAGGTACTCCGGAAGACGTGTTCAATCATACAAAAGAAGACCGGACAAAGGAATTCCTCTCCCAGGTTCTCTAAACAATCCTGCCATAATTTATTTTTATACCAAAGCCCAAATTTTTATAATATTTGGACAGCTATATTTCGGCTTTTAGATTGACGAAATTAAAAAATTATGGTATTGTTAAAATATGCTCAATCTGAGCAATGTAGTAATTTTTTTAGGAGGAATTTCCATGAAAGGTACAGTTAAGTGGTTCAGTGCAGAAAAGGGCTATGGCTTTATTGAAAGAGAAGAAGGCGGAGATGTTTTTGTTCATTTCTCTGCTATTCAGTCCGATGGCTTCAAGACACTGAATGAAGGTCAGAAAGTTGATTTCGAAATTATTGATGGTGCAAGAGGACCGCAGGCTGCAAACGTAAAAGTTGAAGGCTGATCACTTACTGAAGCAATAGAGCGAAAGTTTCTGAATCAAAGAATGGGAGTAAATCTTTAATGGATTTACTCCCATTTTTCATTTGTTTCATAAATATAAATTTAGGCTTATAGGACATTTCGTGTTGTTTTTATAGTCGATGAGCCCCGCGTTTATCGGGCTCCATCGGCATTTTAAGAC
>ENA-UEPJ01002078-UEPJ01002078.1-human-gut-metagenome-genome-assembly--contig:-NODE-2078-length-21854-cov-6.648850_pt1 | contig 21854 bp, 22 predicted proteins | sample MGYA00242890_ERZ507896 | MGnify/ENA primary metagenome ERZ507896 (study PRJEB26167, sample SAMN06115508) | human gut metagenome | host: Homo sapiens | place: China:Qinghai | collected 2015-08-20... | reverse complement strand
CCCCATGCCGGAGGGGAAACACCGGCATGGGAAATAGAGAAATGATGTGAAAATGAAGCGGTATGCCCAGCTGTACGAAATCGCCAGATGTCATTCACGCAAAGGAGAGTGGGACAGTTCTCCAAGTGCATATGATATGACGATATCCCCCGCAGCCTTTTGATACGCAGACGGGTTTCAGGTCAAAATACTCTGCCGGTGAAACAGACGCGGCTGGATTATGCAGCCGCTATAAAGAAAGGACAGGAAAACGCAGCAGATGCTGCGATTCCCTGTCCGATATTTTATTTCTTTGCGCGAACGGCATAGGTAGTTATGTCTCTGGAATCCTCTCCGTTGGCGTCTTTGGCATAAACGGTCACGATGCCACGGTACTGATTGCCAACCGTGCCGTAATAGGTCACAGAGCCTTCGTGAGAGCTTCTGTTATAGGCGACCATATCCGGGTAGTCCACCGGATAGTAATAGGCTACGTTCGTCCACTTGCCGGAGCTGTTCTTCTCCTGCAGGACAATGCAGCCGACGCCAACTTGGGAAACAGTTTTTGTGGCGTCCACATCAAATTCAATGACGACCCGCCCGCCGCTGAGCGCGGCGGAATTCACATAATAGTCGTTCAAGTACAGGCTTGCGCGCCGGGCAGTTGCCAGTGCGGTGGTGCTGAGGCACAGTACAACAAGAACGCTAAGTGCCAGGATTTGAGTCAGCCGTTTTTTCATGATTGATCTTACCCTTCGTTAATGGAATCAATCATAGAATTGATCTCTTCATCGGAAAGGTCACCGCTGATAACGACCTGAAGATTATCAACGGTCCAAGTTACATTGCGGTTATCCACATTCGACAGAATGTAGTAATCCACCCCATTGATGTTCCGCACGTCGAACTCGCCGGAATCTTTTTCAAGGAACGCTTTCGATGCTTTCAGCGCAGTCGTAAATTGGTGTATGGTGATGCTGTACTCAGACTCGCCGTTGCTGTATTGCGCTCGGATTTTTGTGGAGTCCAGAAGAACCCTGCAATAGACCTCTGTACACTGATACCCACTGGGATACCATGTGGGGAGAATAGACGGATCGATTGCTTTTGCCTCAAGTGCTTCAGACAAAGTAGCGTATGTTACAGAAGTTGGTGAAGACTGTGTTTCTGTGAATTGAGCAGGGCCGAAATGGAAAACATCCTTTGTCCAGCGTGCGATGCTCTTGAAAATGTCGATCCCGCTTGCAGATGCGATCACCGTACAGCTTAAAGCAGCTGCGAGTACTGCGGCAACCAAACCACGAGAAATTCTGTGATTGTTGTTTTGGCGGGGTGTAGGCGTTGTCTTGCCATGCGTATGTTTTTTGGAAACTTTCTTCAGGAGCAGCGCGTGCTTGGCTTTGAAGGCAGCCAATGCTTCTTCGGGCTTCTTTTGCTCCGGCATTGGGTTCTTTTCCTCCAGCACCTTCAGGTAAGCATCGATAGCGTCTAAATCGACTTCCTGATCTGACCACTTCATGGTTTGGGTCAGCTCGTCCAGCAGCTCCTGTTCTGATTTTTCTCTAAGATGTTCCAGTTTTTGAGCCGAGCAGTTCCCGTTCCCGCCGACTGGGTCATGTCGTTTCTCAGACATCTCTGGCATATACTAGGCACCTCCCTGTATATACTGTTTCTGTTAGGGGAAGAAATGTTGCATCATTTCTAAAAAAATTTATTTTTCTTGGTCAGTAACAAAAAATGCGCTTTTGCGCGAAAAAATCTGGAGCGGCAACTGACTTCCGATATGCCTAATATGGGGGCAATTTCGGCATATGTCAATTCCTTCTCCAGCTTTAATATTAAAATATCTCGTTCATCCGGACTCAGCCCCTGCGGAAGAAGGTACTCCAATGGTTCTGGACTGCTTTGGATATCTGCGGTTTCCTCCAGAATTTCCAGTGAGAGCGTTGGATGCAGGTCGCGCCGTTTGATGTAGTTGCCGATCAGGTTTCGCAGAATTTTAAAAAGGTAAGCGTCTGGATTCGCTATGTCCATTTCGTTGGTATGTTGGTAATAAACAAGGAACGCCTCGTTTGCTAAATCCTCTGCATCTCCTTTATCATGTATGATATGAAAGGCGTATTGACTGAGACGGGTGTAGTTGCGTTTATACACTTCGTCGAAGCCTTCAACCAGCGGAGTTGAAATCATAATCCCATCCTTCTCAATCAAATTATCTTCACTCACTGTCCGGCGGCGAGTCATTATCCGGATCGCCATCTTTCAGATAATCGTTGATCTCCGGAATGTTGATTAGCTCGGCGGGACTAATGCTCAGTGCATTGGCAATTTTCATGATCATTTTAATGCTCGGATTCTTGGAACGCCCATTCATAATGTTGTCCAATGAAGAGTGCGGAATACCGCCCATAGAAGCTAACTGGTTGATGCTGATATCACGGCAATCACAAAGTTGCTGGATTCTTTCTGCGAGAATTGAGGAAACCGACAACCAGACCACCTCCCGGACAGTTTTCTTTATAATAGCAAGAGAATGGGGGAAATTTGCCTATATATAGGCTATCAGAGGGGTAGATTTTGCTCATATATAGGCTGATTTTTTCAGTTTTCCCACAAAAGGACCAGGTTATCAAAAAGTGAACCCTGCAAAATAACAGCACAGCACCTACGGAGCGAATGATCGTAGGCGCTGTGCTGTTGTTGGAATATGGCAATGCTGCCAAAATAATATTCTTTTCGACGTTTTGCAACGTTTTTCGAAGCTGGCGAAACATATCATTATGGACAGGTCCCAGTGAGCCTGCCCGGGAATGATTTTACTATGTTTGGAAGATAAGGAGAATGTGTTATGTACAGTGGTTTTAATCTCAAGATCAATGCTGAGCGGGATTGCGGACCGGACAGTATTAACTTTTTAGATCCGGGTTACATCAAAACGGGAGAGACACATCTCGGAGATGTCTCCGGCAAGGTGAATCAGGAGCTGGAAAATATGGTGTTGAAAGGCACAGATATTCCGGATGGCGTTGCCATTCAGAATGACTGGTTCCCTGAGATCAATGCCGATATTTTTATTTCCCATTCTCACAGTGACCGAGACTTGGCAAACGGTATCGCGGGATGGATAAACCAGAAATTTGGACTTCGTTGCTTTATTGACTCCAATGTTTGGGGACATGCAGATAAACTGCTTAAAACTGTAAATGACGAGCATAGTGACAGACACATAGGAGAACACGGCGAAAATGTTTATAGCTATCGACTGTGCAATGAAGCGGCTAACCATGTGAATGCCATGCTGACGATTGCGCTTCAAAAAATGATTGACCGTTGTGAATGCATTCTTTTCCTGAATACCAATCAATCAATCTTACCCTATGAGAAGCCGGAGGATGATGCCACTTATTCGCCGTGGATCTATAGTGAAATCGTATGCACGCAGTTGATCCGTCACAAAGAACTGAAAGAATACCGAAAAGAAATCTTTCATGAGGATCAACGGATGTTGTTTGAGGTATCTGAAGGTTTTCACCCCGCATATTCCGTTTCGCTGGATCACCTGATGCCGTTGGATATAGGGAATCTGATGAAATGGGAACAGAGTTACCGGAAGGCTACATCAAAAAAGCATTATCCGCTGGATTATCTGTATCAACAGTTTCCTGTAAGGGACTGACAGATCGAGGAGGGGACACAACATGGAAAACGAGACTTCAGACGCCAAGGTGCCGATTGTAGAGCGGCATAAGGAAATTGACCTTATCCAGAGCTGCATCAACCGAATGGCGCAAAACTCTTTTCAGGTCAAGGGGTGGACAGTTGCACTGTTTGCGGTGATTCTGGCGTTGCTCCCCGAAAAAGTTGAGAGTACGAACAAATTCTTCCTAGGTGTTGTTATGCTGGCAGTTTCTGTTATGTTCTGGTACTTGGACAGCTTTTTCTTGGCGGCAGAGAGAAACTACCGCAAAATTTATGGATGGGTACTTCAGGAAAGGGAGAAGGGAAGCCGTGAACTGCTGTATGAGCTGAACTTCAAGGAGTTTGAATCGAAAGAATCCTTGAAAGGTACAGCGATATGGGAAACCGCCTTTTCCAAGACCCTAAAGTGGTTTTATGGGATTCCAACAGTTATCAGTATTGCGTATCTTGTGGTTCAACTGATTCAGTATTGTCCATGCAAAGGAGTTTGAGCTATGGCACATAAGACGTTTATTTCTTATAAATATTCCGAGAGCCGGGAATTGCGTGATCGCATCATCCAGGCAATGGGCAGCGATGCAGCTTACTATACTGGCGAAACCAGTGAATCGCCGGATATGAGTGACTTGAAAACGGCGACAATTCGCAAGAAACTCGCGGATATGATCTACTCAACATCTGTGACAATCGTAATTATTTCTCCGCACATGAAGGAGAGTAATTGGATAGATTGGGAAATTGAATTGATTTAGTCCGTGCCTGCATGGAAAATTTTGTGTCAAAACAAGACATTAATTAAGACTTGTGTTAAGATACGAATAGGTTGTGTAGAGAGGGGGGATATCGTGCGCCCCGAGGAAGATAAATTTATAGAAAGACTATATCTGGATACTTTCCAGCTTTTATGGACATATGCCATGTCCAAGCTCAATAATCCCGCCTTAGCCCAGGAAGTCGTTCAGGATGCGTTTCTTGAAGCGATCAGAAATATAGAAAAGCTGATGTCTCATGAAAATCCCAGAGGCTGGATGAAAAATACTGTAAAAAACAAGGTCAAGCACGCGGAGCGGTCTTTTAATCGGTATATCATTCGATTCATTTCTCTTGATACTGACATCCCCTTTGAGGATGCAGTTTTGGCAAGTGAAGATGCACATGCCCCCAGCGTATTTGAAATCATAGAAGAAATTCGTCAAACTCTATCTGCGGACGAATGGGACTTGCTTCGCAAGATCGCTCTTGAAAAAGTTCCATATAAAGATGCAGCAGCAGAACTCGGGATCACGATTTGGACTTACCAAAAGCGGGTACAGCGGATTCGAGAGAAGCTGCGTGAAAATTTTAAGGATAATTTTTATTAAAAGGATGTCCGCTTTCTCATTTTGCGGGAATACATAATTGAGGGGGTTCAGGCTATGGCTAACCATGATGAAAAAAATAAATACGCCTATCTGGACCAATTGAGTACAGAAGAATTGCGGCAGCTATTGTGTGCCGATATTGATTCTCCTGTAAACGGTGACGATGAGGCGATATTCTATATTCTGGAGGTGATTGAGAGCAGAGAACAGGCCCACCCCTCTAGTCCATTTCCCGATCTAGGAAAAAGCTGGAAAGAGTTTAACGAACTATACAACACCCCGGAAGCTGCTGATATATCGCTTTACCCCATAGAAAATGATGCCGCTCCAGTTCTGAATAGCATTTGTAAAAAATCAATCCATAAAAGGCCGTTTCTCCGCAGGAGTCTGCTGGTCGCAGCAACCATTATTTGTCTGATTGCTGCTTTAACGATTCCCGTGGCCGGATACGCAAATCTTTTCCAGATGGTGGGGCAGTGGTCGGCGGAGCAGTTTGGCTTTACACCGGAAACTCCTGTGAAATCCAGCTCTTTGATGTATCCCTCCCCTGGCCCGGTTATTACTTCTGGAAACGATATAAAGGATATTTTAGTCCAGAATGGAATTAAGGAAAACGTCATCCCCAAATGGATGCCAGATGGCTTCAAGCTGTTGGATGAAATTTCCGTTTATGAATTTGGTTCTTCAGGAAACCTTCAAGTAGATGCTGCATATTCGGACGGAACAGATTTTTTATCATATTCGGTTATCAGGCATAAAAGCCAAATATATAGTACTCTCTACGAAAAAGATGAGGGCAACGTGGAAGTCTATACGACTAATGGTATTGAGCATTACATATTTTCAAATCTCAGTGTGTACACAGCGGCGTGGTGCATTGATGATCTTGAATGTTCGATAAGCACCTCGCTTCCTAAATCGGATCTCACAAAGGCAATTGATTCTATTTATGAGGAGTAAACATAATGAAAAAATTAGGGCGCATGGTAGCGTTGATCCTGACATTTTCTCTGCTGCTGGCAAGTTCGGCGTTTGCCGCTACCAAAGCCAGTAGTCAAATTCTCAAACATTCAATAGATATCACAGCAAATAAGGGCGGCGAAATCGCAATTGAGGTTTCTGTTACAGGCAACGGATTGATGAAACAAATCGGCGTTGAGAAAATCAAAATTTACGAAAATGGAACCACACTTGTGGAAAGTCTTAATAAAGATGATTCTGGAATGTCTAAGAAAAACGCTACTTCTTATGCGAATACAATTTATTTCGATGGCGAAACCGGCACACGGTATCGGGTCGAAGTTAGCGTTTTTGCGGAAGATGCAGGCGGAGATTCCGACTCCCGTTCTAAAACCGTCACTCTGACGGCAAAGTAACAGTTTGGTTACTTTTGCAGATTCATCTCAAAAAAGCAGTAGCAAGCCCTGCGCCTTATAAGGCGTAGGGCTTGTTCAGCGTAGGGCGTATTTTTCTGTCAGAAAAACGGTGGGCAATGCTATTTTACATATTGTGTGGCATATCTTCCGCCTAAGTTGTTGGAAATGAATTAAGGTCATCCCGTTTACTGATTACTCCGCAATCCATCTCATGGACTGTATCACACAGTTCCCTCACATCGTCAGAACTATGCGTTGCCATTAAAATTGTTGTTCCCTCTTTTTTTAAAGCTATAAATAGTTCTCTCATTTCGCGAACGCCATTATTATCTAATCCATTCATCGGCTCGTCCAATACCAAAAGTTTCGGATGCTCCATAATTGCCTGTGCAATACCCAGACGCTGCCGCATACCAAGGGAATATTTTCCAACATGCTTGCGGCTTTCAGGATCCAATCCAACTTGTTGCATAGCTTTTCGGATCTCTGCATCTTTAATACGCCCCCGCAGAGTAGCCAAAAACTTCAGGTTGCGAAAACCGGAGTAGTTGGGGAGAAATCCAGGTGTTTCAATAATTGCGCCAATATCATCTGGGACAGTCTTGCCAGTTTCTATGTGCCGGCCATTTACTTGAATACTCCCACTGGTCAGTGGCATCAATCCAACAATACATTTGAAAAGCACCGTTTTTCCAGAGCCATTTCTGCCAATAATGCCATGTATTTTACCGGCTTCAAAAGAAACCGACACATCCCGTAAAGCGACCTGCTCACCGAAACGTTTTTCGGCATGGTCCACGACAATGATGCAATCGCTCATCGCACAACCTCCTCAACTGTGAGATCACTCTTATGGATCGTCGTAAAAATCGCAGCTATCAGTACCATATTACAAAGTAAAAGCGCTTTGTATGCATAAGGGGGCGTAAGCCGTGTCGCAAGACCGCTTGCCATAAGAGACAGATTCCCCCATGAAACTGGTGATAGGTAGGAAAATTTATAAAACCCCTCAAAATGAAGCAAAGCCGGCAATAGAACAAGTGCGGTGGCACCTCCAACGCCCAAGGATCTATTCCCCCACAGATTAACAAAGAACATGAAATTCCCCAGCAATATACCAATGCCACACATTAGGGTAAAGGATAGCAGCATGGCAGTAATGGGCGCATAGTTGTTCATGAGGTTGAATGAAAGAGTCATTATTCCATAGCTTTGTCCCGCATTTGTTTGAGTGAGGGTGCCAATAATTTTTCCCCAATCGTTCATAAATTGAAGATGCGGCCAGGTAAATATAAGTGATAGGAAAAAAATGGCCAGAAAAAAAGCGAAAGAAGCAGCCGCAACATACAGAAGCTGGCCTACTGTCCACTTTTGTCGTCCCGTCCGAAGCAGAACAAAAACCTGTTGCTGATCCAAAAAAGGGGCATCACATAGATAAAGCACAAATGCCAGCATAAAAAGCAGGAGAGTTGTTGAATTGGAAAAGAAATATGGGAAAAGCCACGGACTCACTGCATAATTTACTTCCTTGCAAAATTTCACAATTGGAGCGGTAAGATTGTAGACATAGAAAATCAGGAATAAGCCAACTACCCATATCTTGGGATTCCCTTTCCATTTCAAAAATGTGTTTAAGCCGCATTTTATACTAATCATACTGCCACCTCTTTTCCACGCTTTTGATAAATAGCCATCCAAAAAAAACTGCCAATGTCAGCAAATAGCCGCATGTATAGAAGAAATTTGCCGCTGGGGATGAAAAGCCTGGAGTGAAATGAAAAACTGAGGAAAAGCTAAGAAACCGCAGTCCATTGAGTCCCAATTTATTAAATATGATGCTTTGGGTATAATAGAGCAACAGCGGCGAAGCCATAATGGCGAAACTGTTTTGAATATAACTGGAAATCCAAAGAGCGACTATGCTAAACAGTCCGCTGCCCAAAGAGAGAATTGTAGCAGCGATTATAAAGTAAAAAAGAGGGTGGTTTGGATACCACAGTCGATAGCCTGAAGCGTCTAAGTAAACATCGTTATCTAACGGGCGAAAAAAGGAAAGGAGCCACAGGAAAGTGCTTATCGACATAGCCATAGTCAAGGCGGATGTCAAAAAAGCCGCACAGCATTTTGCAATGCAGTAATTCCTGACAGGGCATCGATTCCCAATTTGTCGCAAAAAACCACTTCGTTTGTCTACACAATAAGAAAGACCATGCGGCAAAACACCCCAAACATAGAAGAGCATCGTCAAGGATCCAATAAAGGAATACTCCAGTAAATACGCTACAGAAACATAACTATCTGTTGTAGTATAGAGGTAAATATTCAGGAAAAGCGTAATCAGAATTGCAAAATATGTTGTTGGAAAAAAGGAATTTTGAATAGCGCGCAGAACTTCCATCCGAAAGGCCTGAAAAAAGCCGTTCATGACGCTTTCACTTTTTTGGATCACCATGTAAGTTCCTTTCCAGTCAGGGCGTCAAATCGTACACAACATTTATAGGGAATTTGTGCAGTACTTTCATCAACAATGATCCGCCAGGATGGAACCAAGGTGCCTTGGTCGACTGTCATAATATATTCCAGTGATATTTCCTCTACGGTCGCTGGAGCTGTCATGATGATACTATTATACTTATCGGTGATCATTGCTTTGGCATCTTCCACGGATGGAACTTCAATTTGCTGTCCTGTCGCTGTTACTTCAAGAGGTGTGCGGATAGACATGTATTCGATTCCTCTGGCAGAGTAATATGCAACGATGTTGGTTCCTTCCCATTGGATACCCTCTCGGGAAAATACAAGGCCATCATATTCCTCCCGAAACACGATGTAGTAGCAGGCGTCCTCGTCAGTCCAAGTCTGCATCGGCATGTCATTTCCATCATCGTCTACTCTGCGTATACTCTCATCCAGTGAGGTCAGGATTTCTGGACTTAATGAATATACTTCTGCTGTCCCCACGTTTTCACAGCCCAATAGTTCCAGTACCTTTCTTACGGAATCTTCTGCTTCTTGGACTGTTGCAAACGCCAAATCTTCTCCCTGTGGCAACTTGTCTATGTTGTTCTTGTTAAACGAATCAATATCCGCAGGATAGTCTTTTACAAGCAAATGCACTTTAGGATCATACCATGGTGTCTTATAAAATATCGTCTGTCTGGTCGTGCTGTTATATTCCATCTGGAGATAGGCACCAGATAATCCTAAAGCTACATAGAAGCTATAGCTTCCATAATCGCTGTTTTCGTCCGATATGATAGGATCATCTGCAAAAAAAGCGTTTTTTACATCATCTATACTGAACTGATGAATTTGAGCTTCCAGCCAATCATAGCAGATTGCATCGGAGGCATTATTGTTATGAGAAAGCATGTCATCAGAGAATGACAATTCGACTGACGGCTGGATAGTCTCGTCTGAATTTTCACTTATCTTTGTTGCGGTTTGTGTACATCCTCCCAGGAAAGTAATGGATAAAAAAAGTAACATTGCAAAAAAACGCTTCATACATACCTCCTCGCAGCCAGCTTTTTAATAAGGAATATATAATATATCCCAATAGTGTACCCATTTGTTACAACATATAGTTTTTTGGTATATTGCCGAATAATAAATAAACAAGCTGTGCGGGCAGCTTGTGTCATTTTTTGGTTCCAAAATGAACTAGTTTATGTTAGGGGACCCAATAACCTTCCATTGTAACCCCTGCGGCAGCTCCACTAGCAGTTGCGGCCCTAGCAAACAGGTGCTTCGGTCCTAACGTGTTTGGTGAATAAGACGCCTTATACTCTCCACGTCCCTGCGCATATATGCTTGAAGTGCAAAAATCATCGTCTTCGTTGCCATTTCGGCTTGAGGAAACCCGAAAATATACGCCCATGTCTCCGTTCACATCGTCTGTTACATGGATATCAACATCAGCATAAGTTCCTTTATCAGCGGTGCTAACGCGTTTGTATTCCGTATGACTCCTCGTAATAAAAGTATAGTCCGCAGATAAAGCAAGTGCAGAAGTTGTCAGTAGGGAAATAACTACCGTCATGATACAAAGAATTTGTCGAATGCCCTTTTTCATAACTATACCTCCAATATTAATTTCACTTTTTCCCGCACAAAAGTGATTTACATATTTGAGAAACTATGCTTATACTCACATATTCCCGCATTTGAGAAAAGCTGACATCTTTTTGCAGAAAATTTAATTTATCAGCAATTACAAATCTCATTTTGGACAATAAGCAGAGGATGATCGCCTGATCTCCATGACTGACGCCGAGGGCTATTCCACCACCTTCATCTATGACGCCATGGACCGTGTGGTGACCATCACCGACGCCAAGGGTGGCGTGACCCGCTACACTTACACGGACCGCGGCGAGGTGGCCACCAAGACCGATGCTGAGGGCTATGCCACCTCTTACGAGTATGACGGCAACGGCAACTGTGTCAAGATGACCACTGTGGATGGCGATACCATCTATGAGTACGATCCTCTGGACCGCCTCATTAAGACCACCACGCCTGATGGCGAGAGCACGTCCATGACCTACGACGGCGTGGGCAACATCACCAGCTCCACTGACGCCAACGGCAACACCACCCAGTATAAGTATGACGGCGTGGGCAATGTGGTGGAGACCATCGATGCTTTGGGGACCTCCGCCTTCTTTGAGTATGACTCCATGGGCAATCTGGTCAAGACCAGACTCCACCGGGTGGATACCCAGGACAACGTAGACGAGTGGGAAGTCACTCTGTACGAGTTCGACGGTCGGGGCCTGACCACCAAGCAGGTGGACGCTCTGGGTAACGTGACTACCTACGCCTACGACGGCAACGGCAATCTGGTGTCCAAGACCGATCCCGACGGATATACCACGGAATATACCGATAACGCCCTTGATTGAGTCACAAAGATATTCTTGTGGTTCCACCATCTTCACCTATGAACAAGTGTGTTTGAAAATATAGTTTCAAGAACACTGTAATAAATTTGATCCCCAAATAATCCAATACCGCTCAACTCTCAAAAGGGGGTGTCGGCATAAAGCCGATACCCCCTTGACCTTATTTGCGATACTATTCTGTTGGGAAATCACTAATTGCGGATGCTGTTCGGCTAACGCTTCCTACTGCCGAGCGCGTAGTGGTCTTTCACCACCTAGTTGTTGCCCATGCCGGGCGCACTAGCAGACGGTGCCTGCTCCGGTTCAGAGCAAGCACCGCCTCAGTTTTTATTCCGCATTCTTCAACAGGAATTTTGTCTTCGCCAAGGCGGATACCAGATCCCGCTGCGTCTGGCGATCATCGTTAAACTCAGGGATTAGGAACAACAGAGCCACCTTGATATTTACTAGGTCTGGCAATCCAATTTGATTTTCCGCAATATGCTGATGGGTGGTCCAATACTTCTCCCGCAGATGCTGGCTTACAGATCGTGGAGCAAAATACGATTGAATTACCCCGTCAATCAATCCGATTTCTTCATCTGTATAGATCATACTCCCTCCCTTAAAGTATTAAAACATGATACCGTATATTCGAAGTTGATTGATAAAGTACCCCCCTGGCGTTAATAGTGGTGAAACGTTTCATCGTTCCACCACTATCAACCCTTGTGAGGCTATTCGTTTTGCTTGATGTTTTCGTTTCAAAAATCGGATGTCAAAGTATCAAAATCAATGTAACTATGTATTACTTCAGGTAGCTTTAGAGTTTCTATCGTAATGCCGCGGTTTATCATGCACAGGTGATTATATTTTGAATCTGTGCGGAATTTGCGAAAGACAGCAACTACTTGTTTCTGCGGAGCAATTGTTATATCGCGAATATCAAGATTTAAGGCCGTATTAGGGACTGAGAAAGTGGCACCTGGGTAATTGCTGTCGGGAATAAATCCCATACACGCATTTGTTCCGCCTATCAGGGTTTCTGTAGAAAGAAAGAGCTGATGTCCCGCATAAGTCCCTACCATTTTTGAACTTTTGTGGAGACGCAGTAGCGTTGGAAGAACTACAAGCTTTAGTTCGGTGGTCTCATCGTGAAACTGAAAATCATTCAGTGAGAGGCGTTTGTTTACGCAAGCATTATAAAACTGCGTGGCAGTCAATCTCGGGCTATCTACACCTGTTAAATGGCGAAAATTTTGGCGTGGAAACTTAATCTGAATGCATTCTGTTTGTGCTTGAGACCCAAACACAAACAGGAAATTATACGGACGCAGTGTCTGATCGTATGTTTTTGCGCACCGAAGGAGAATGGCAAGAGCATCTTCTTTCTTTATCATTGGAATGTTACTCCTTTGCAATGCTAAAGGGGAGCAATAGATCCGCAGACCTACGATGCTCCCCTTTAATGACTGATTTTATCGATGCCCGCCATCTGCCCGGCTCATGTATCCGGGAACACTACAAGTTTTTTCGTTGCTTGCCAACTTTTCGGCTCATATGTCCGAACACAAAACGGGTTTTGGTGTCAGCCCACCCAGCGGACTGTGTCCGCTTGCTATATATTATTATACTCATAGAACAAAATATGTCAAGAAAGCAATTTTTAAAATTCAATTTCTAAGGCTGGAGGACAACGTCTTAGCAAGATATTATTCCCTGCGGGAGAAAAAAACAAAGAAATTTGGCAAAACTATGATTATAAATCCTTAAAAGATTTTGTGTGCATTTTATGTGATCCTAAAAAGAATTACAATAATAGAAAGAATAAAGAAAGGGGTGAGGGTATGGGGACCGACTATGCAGCGATGGGTAAACGGATACAAAAATTGCGTAAGCAGCGAAAACTCACGCAAGCAAAGCTTGCTGAGCGGGTCGGCCCAGAAAAGTCCAATATCTCGCATATGGAATGCGGTGTATCAAAACCAAGCATCGATGCGCTTATCAATATTGCCAACGAGCTTGGAGTCACTTTAGATGCCCTGACCTGTGACAGTCTGGACGCTGAGCGGAAGACTTATGAAAATGAACTGATCCGTCTGACAAAGGATTGCACGACGGAGGAATTGCGGTTTTTAACAGATACTTTAACAGGGATGCTGGATACCCTTCGGAAGCGACATTACCGTGTTGTAAAAGAAGAGTCTCCCCTTGTATGAGAACATCTGACAAAAAACGCGGAGGTGAAGAAGATGTATCGGGTGGCGATTTGCGATGATGAGCCTGAGGTATGCACCGTACTGGCGGAAATACTGGATCGTGCCTCCGGCCTTCCGGAACTGGAGATCACAACATATTATGAAGGAGAGACATTGTGTGAAACGGTGCGGCGCGGGATGCCATTTGACCTGTATATCCTGGACATAGAGCTCCCTTGCATCAATGGGGTGGAAGTCGGTCAGAAGCTGCGGAATGAACTTGGACAGGAATACGCACAGCTGCTTTATATTTCCGGAAAAGAGCGATATGCGATGCAGCTGTTCGACCTCAGACCCTTGAATTTTTTAACAAAGCCCTTCTCTGATGAGAAAGTGGTTGAGTGTGTCAAATTGGCGGTGTCACTCGCAGAGCGGGCGGCTCCGTTTTTTGAATTTAAGCACAAAAAGCAGTTGTACAGGGTGCCGTATGGCGAGATACGATATTTTGAAAGCAGGAATAAGAATGTTGTGATCCACACCGCCGGAGAGGACCTGATCATGTCCAGACAGTTAAGTGAAATTAATGCTGAAACGGGCTTGCCAGAAAACTTTATGCAGGTACATCAATCCTTCATCATCAATTACGAGTACGTCCAAAGGATAGGATACCAGCAGATGCGGTTAGACGACGGTACGGAGATTCCTATCAGTTTCCCCTATCGCAAAAAAATACAGGAACGGATCATGAAATTGACGGCTGATAGGAGGGATCATAGGAGATGAACTTATCGAACACACTCGCATACCTGATCGTAAACATATTTCATATCTATCTGTTTTTTCTGGCGTACCGCATATTCTTTGGGGAAAGCCGTGTGGGGCGGGAAATGGAGTTTCTGGCCTTTGCCGGATTCTATGCCGTAAACAGTTTTGCGTTTTTGGCTGTTGGAAACCCATACCTCAATCTGGTGACATCGGTCGGACCGTTGGTGGCGTTGACGTTTATATATTCCGGCAGACCGGGAACGAAGATACTTCGAGCGTTATTTTTATGCGCGGCTTCCATGCTGCTGGAGAGCATATCACTGAGCATCCTTCAGCTATGGAGTATTGACTTCAAAGGGAATATTGGGACCGTTGTCAATATGATGGCAAATATGTGCCTGTTTTCGGTAGAGCAGATGTACAGGTTGGCCGGCCCCGGAAAGAAAGAAGATGGACTGCGGGTAGAATACTGGCTCGCAATTATTGTTTTGCCTGTAGGAAGCGTTGTGATTACGATGCTGGTCTATGGGGGCGGAGGATATCAGGCGGGACTGAACCTGGTGATCGTGACGATCTTGATCGCAATGAATGTCCTTGCGTTCCGCCTGTATGAACTGCTGGGGAAATACTATGTTTCAAGCTATGAGCAGAAAATGCTTCAACAGCAGAATGAAGCGTATGCCCATGAGATCGAACTGATACAGAAAACAGACGAGATGACCCGCCTTCTGCATCATGATATGCGGAATCACGCCAGTGCGCTGCAGCGGCTGATAGGACGGGAAGAATACGGCGAGGCAATGCGATACCTGGAGGTGTTTGCCAATGATATATCCAGAGGAAGCTATGCAGACACCGGGAATCCCGCTCTTGACAGTATCTTGAATTATAAACTCAGTGTGGCGGAGACTCTTGGCGTAAAGCCGATAGTGGAAGTGACGATCCCTGAATGTCTGGCGATAGAGCCGTTCGACGTCAGTGAGCTTCTGGGAAATTTATTGGATAACGCAAATGAGGCACTGGCAAACAGTCAGAAAAAGGAACTGGAGGTCCGAATATGGATGGACCGGGGGATACTGTACTTTCATATCAGCAACAGCTACGAGGGGGAGACGCAAAAAGCGGTGCTGAATGGACGTAAGGTCTATATTACCCGGAAAGAGGATAAACAGCGGCATGGTCTTGGATGGCAGAGCATCATCCGGGTCGTAGAAAAATACCATGGAATGGTCGAGACGGATGATACAGGAGGAAAGTTTACTGTCGACATCATGCTTTATCTTACATAAGAAGGCCGGCAGAGCACCGCCGTTCCCATTGGGAACGGCGGTGCTCTTTTGATGCTGATATCGAATTTCACCTCGAAAGCGTCTGATTTCGCCGGTTGGAATAAAATGGCGAAAATAGCTGATAAAATGCAAAACAAGGAGCAAGCCTGCTCCAAAACCAACACATTAGGAGGAAGACACGATGAAAAAAGGAAAGAAACTGATGATGAAGTTTGGTCCCATGCTGGCTGCCCTGGCCCTGATGGTGACTACCGTGAGTGTCAATACTACATGTACCTGGGTGGGCTATCAGGACGAGCTACCCAAAAACGCCAACAAACTCCGTAAGTTCTGATGTCTGGACTTTCAGCAAGAATCGCAGATTCTTTGATTGAGAGCAGAATCATAAAGGAAGAAGACCGTGGCCTTTATGAATATGGAATCCGTCAGTTTTGCTTTGCGACCCTCAATCTAGTCACAGAGATTTGCATTGGGATAATGTGCGGAATGCTTAAAGAATGTATTGCATTTCTAATTGCCTACATTCCGCTGCGAAGATTTGCTGGCGGACTCCACGCTAAATCTGAGCTGCGTTGCTATGGACTGTCTACACTAGTATTTGGGGTGGGTTTGGCATTCATGCGCATTGGTCGAACAATGAGATCTACAATAGTTTTGCCCATACTGTTCTTCGTGGCTTGCGGTATCGTGGTTTCCGTAGCTCCTGTAGACAGCTCCGCAAAACCGCTGGATGAAGTAGAACGCAAGGTATTCCGGAAGCATACTCAGTGTATCTTGGTGGTACATATCATTCTGTTTGTGCTGGCATTTATTTTGTTCTGGGACATCGCTGTGATACTTGTGGTAGCAGATGCAATGTTATCTGCAATGCTGATATTTGGAATCATCAAAAACAAGTTTTCTGTACGCTGACGAGCAACACTTCTTCGCAAGATAATGGACAAGTACACATCTAGACAATCAGAGATATTGGAGGGAAATACATGAGTACACGAACAAGACAATTCGGTAAACGATTCCTTTCGCTTTTCCTGAGTTTGGCAATCTGTGCGACATTGCTCCCGACCGTCGCACTGGCGGAGGATGCGGAGCTAATCAAGTTCAAGAACATGCACATGACTGTGCTGCGGAACGGCACAGCGGTTGCAAATTATGACTATTTCTCGAAAGACAATGATTTTGAACACGATATTGCATTTGCACTGAATGATACATGGGTCAAGCTGGATTATGTAATTTCGTATTCTCAGTATGTGAGTCTGGAACTCTATAAAATGGCAGATGGTCAGGACTGGCAGACTGGAAATCCATTGAAGCTGGAATCCTACATTGATCCGAATTCTCCACCGGACTACGGTGCGGATGTCGATGAAGAATTCCTTGGTGATTTTATCGGTTATCTGAACGGCGTTCGTGTGACTGACAATGTAACGCCGGTCGATGAAAGCGTCGACTTTGTTGGGTATCAACGGATCGATGAAGATGATTGGAATGAGATCGTCTGGGACGCCATTAAGCGTGATGACGGTGACCGTTCCGGTTGCACTACAGCAGAGAATATTTATGCTTTTGGCTTTGAGGGCGAAAGCTATGCCCACTATAAGCAAGAAAAGGATGATGCACTGAATCAAGCAGCTGACCATCCTGCGGCGCTCCCGGATGCCGGTCCTGCTGAGGAGCCCGTTTCTTCTGAAGCTCCGAATCCTGCGGAAGATGTGGATGATGCGGCACCCTCTGATGAAATTGAAGATACAGCGGGAGAGACTGCGGCAGAGCCGACATCGGAGAGCTCTGACATCTTAGGCACGGAACCTGCTGATGTCGAAACTCCTGATAGCGAGAACGATGACACTGACGTGGCTGCGGCAGATGACACTGCGGCTGCACTGAATCAGGAGACCGTATCCGAAGAGGCTGACCATAGTGATGAAACGGCAGCACCGGCGGATGATGTGATCAACCAACCAGAGGAATCTGAGGGGACAGATGCTCAGACTCCCGAGGACACGAAGGAAGAAACTCCGGCGGAGTCTATTCCCGAAGAAACGGATGAAAGTGTTGATGAAGCTCCAGAGGATGCTTCCACAGAGGAACCCGCTGCGCAGCCCGAGAACTATGTGGAACTTGAAGATGAATCCGCAGTTCTGCTTGGCGATACGGCGTTTTTCTCTGACCGGGATGCCGCAGGCGGAGAGACGATTCAAAATATCTTCTTGTGGGACGGTTATGTTGAAAATGACGGAAAGGTGTTTAAGCCGGATTATGAACCAGGCCGCTATGTGATCGTCATGCAGCCGGTCAATCCCGCGACAGCACCGTACAACAGCTTCCTTGCCTTTGAAGTTGTTGATAGCGAAAGTATCAGCGATACTTTCCAGAATATCAACAGCTATGAAGACTTCCTGAAAATTGTAAATGAACTTGCATGTCCGGCAGAGCCGGTTGATCTGCTCACAGGCAGCTTCAAGTGGGAATACACGGATTTCTCCTTGTACGGAGATCATGACCTGCCGTTTACCCGCTACTATGAATCCAAGGATGCGGCACTTGAACATGGATTTGGACACGGCTGGAGCACAGACTACACCGCAGAATTGGAATTCCATGATTTGTATACCACAGCTATTTTGCCCAAGGGTGTCCGGCTGAACTTTACGCTGGACTTCGATGGAAGTTATTATGCTGCCGGTGATTATTCCCTGAGTGAAACAGCAGATGGTTACGTGCTGTATAACAGCAAAGCAGGGAAAATCTGGAGCTTCAATGTTGCCGGAAAGCTGACAAGCATCGAAGAAACTGATGGCAATACGATCAACTGCACCTACTCCGGTGGAAAGCTGACGGAAATTTCCGGTGACGCAGGCAGCTTTACGCTGTCTTACAGCGGCGATCATGTGACGAAGGTTACTGACAGCACTGGCCGCAGTATTGATCTGACCTATGACGGTGATAACCTGGTATCTGTCCGAAATCCCGACGCAGACAGCCTGCGCTTTTCCTATGATGCAAACGGCTATCTTGCTTCTGTGGAAAATTTTGAGGGACAGGTTTATGTGGAGAACACTTACGATGAAAGCGGACATGTGATTCACCAGTATGCCGCCAATATCGGAACCTTTGACTTCTCCTATGATTTTGATGCCAGACACAATATCTGCACAGGCACAGATGGCTATTTGTGCGAGATCTGGTACGATGAACTGGGACGAATCACGGCTTCCAAGGATGCCAGCGGCACACAGCATGTTACCTACAACGAGCTGAATCAGGTGACGAGCCGTACCGACCGGGAAGGAAATACCACGGAATTCGAGTACGATGCTGCCGGTAACAAGTCCAAGATTACATACGCGGACGGCACCTATGAGCGGTTCGAATACGACAGCAACCGTCAGGTGACTTGGATGCGGGATCGTAATGGAAACGAATCCTCCTACACTTACGATGACCGTACTCACATGACATCCAGTACGGATGGACGCGGCAATACCACTCGGTATACCTATGATAGTGACGGAAATATGACCTCCGTTACCAATGCCCTGAACGAGACGATTTCCTATACCTATGATGCCAATGGCAACTGCACCGCCATGACGGATGCACTGGGCAACACAACCCGATACGCCTATGACGGGCAGGGACGATTGGTATCTGCAACAGATGCTAACGGCGGTGTGACCAACTATGAGTATACCACTGCGGGCAAGCTGGTGAAGATTACCGATGCAGATGGTAATGTCCAGACCTATGAGGTGAACGGCAACGGTTTCAACACGGTTGAATCCGACTGGATGGGGAACCTGACCCGGTACACCTATGATACCCAGAGCAATGTGACTTCCGTGACAGATCCTCTGGGCAATCAAACGCTTTATACTTATGATGATCGCGGCAACCTCTCTACGACCACGGATGCCAACGGTCATACCACCAGCTATACCTATGATGCTTCCGGGCGCATGATTTCCATGACGGACGCCAACGGAAATGTCTGGACGTACAGCTATAATAACGAAAGCCAAATGACCTCCGTGACCGATCCCACCGGCGGCAAGGTCACCACCAGCTATGACGAGGTTGGCCGCACTACTTCCACCAAGGATGCCAATGGCAATACTACCCGCTATACCTATGATGGTGTTGGCAACACCACGAAGGTTACGGATGCCCTCTCTCACAGCACTTCTTACGAATACGATGAAAATGGCAACCTGACCTCCATGACTGACCGCAACGGTCATACCACCACTTATGTCTATGATGCAGAGAATCGTCTGACCAGCACCACGGATGCAGAAGGCAGCACGACTTCCTACACCTATGACGCCAATGGTCAGATGACCAAGACCACCTCTGCCATGGGTGCAGAGACTTCCAGCACCTATGATGCACTGGGGCATCAAATCTCTTCGACGGACGCACTGGGGCATGTGACCAGCTATGAATATGATGTGCTGGGACGTGCAACGAAGATTACTTATGCGGATGGCGGCTTTGTTGCCTACACCTATGATGCCAACGGTCAGGTACTGACTGCCACGGATGAACTGGGTGGCGTTACCAGCTATATCTATGATGCCAATGGGCAGCTTACCAGCGTGACCGATGCCATGGGCGGCGTCACTGCGTATGCTTATGACGCTGTCGGCAACGTGACCGCTGTGACCGATGCCATGGGTGGCGTGACCGCCTATACCTATGACAAGGTGGGCAACATTACTTCTGTTACAGATGCCAATGGCAATATGACCGGCTATACCTATGACGCCCTTGGTCGCACTGTTGCTATTTCGGATGCCAATGGCGGAGTAACCCGTGCAGAGTATGATCATAATGGGAACATCGTCAAGGCTGTCGATGCCGAAGGCAATGTCACCACTTATGTCTATGATGCGCTGGACCGTCTTACCAGTTATACCAATGCTGAAGGCTATACTTTCTCCTTCAAGTATGATAACGAGGGAAATACGGTTGCCTCTACTGACGGTAACGGCAATACCACCCGCTATACCTACGATGGACTGAACCGAGCAATCTCCAGCACCAATGCCGAAGGCAATACCGCGTACAATACCTATGACGCGGATGGTCGTATGGTAAAGTCTGTGAATGAAGAGGGCGCGGAGACCGCCTATGCCTATGACGCGGATGGCCGCCTGATTTCCATGACGGATGCTCTGGGTAATGTTACCAGCTTTGAGTACGACAGCAGGGATCGGGTCATCAAGGTCACCGATGCCAAGGGCAACGCGACCACATTCACCTATGACCTGGCTGGCAATGTCAAGAGCGAGACCAATGCCAAGGGCGTTGTTAGCAGCTATGTCTATGATGCCAACGGCAACCTCACCTCTATGACGGACGCCGCAGGCACCGTGACTTATACCTATGATGCACTGAACCGTGTTACCAGCGTGAAAGACCGCCGCGGCAACACGCAGTTCTTCACCTATGATGCGACGGAACGGATCGTACAGGTCAAGGACCGCAATGGCAATGCTACCCAGTATGTCTATGACGGCAATGGAAATATTGTAAAGACCATCGATGCGCTGGGCACGGAGTCCGTATTTACCTACAATAAGAATGACCAGCTCATTTCCACCGACCTCCACCGTGTGGATGCTCTCAACGGCGTGGACTCTCACGAAATCACGCTGTATGAGTATGATGGTCGGAACCTCGTTACCCGCGAAGTCAATGCCCTGGGTGACAACACCATCTATGTCTACGATGGGAATGGAAACATGGTCTCCAAGACCGACGCGGATGGCTATGTGACCCAGTATTCCTATACTGCCCTTGATTTGGTGCAGAAAATCAACTACAATGGGGCAAAGGAGGTCTCCTACCAGTATAACAAGGTCGGCGAACTGGTGCAGATGGATGACTGGACTGGCACCAACACCTTCGAGTTGGACCTCCTTGGCCGCCTCCAGAAGATGACCGACCACAAGGGCAATACGGTTTCCTACGCCTATGACGCCGTGGGCAACCAGACTAACATTACCTATCCGGACGGTAGCAAGGTCAGCAATTTCTATGATGCTGTTTATAACCTTACCAGCGTGATTGATGCGGAAAAGGGCACCTACGTCTATGTCTATGATGATGCTAACCGCCCTGCCAAGCTGACCTATCCCAACGGCTGGGTCGAACAGTACACCTACGATGCCGAGGGCAACCTTCTCAAGACGGTAGACACTGATCCCTTCCAGCTCTACAACAAAACGCCCAAGGTCAAGTATGAGTACACCTATGACGCCGAGGGCAATGTACTGACAGAGTTCCAGCGGGA
>ENA-UEPJ01002077-UEPJ01002077.1-human-gut-metagenome-genome-assembly--contig:-NODE-2077-length-21857-cov-12.682553_pt1 | contig 21857 bp, 14 predicted proteins | sample MGYA00242890_ERZ507896 | MGnify/ENA primary metagenome ERZ507896 (study PRJEB26167, sample SAMN06115508) | human gut metagenome | host: Homo sapiens | place: China:Qinghai | collected 2015-08-20... | reverse complement strand
ACTATTCCGCCGAACTCGCCCTGAAAGTGGCGCGCGGTGAGCGCGAAAACGCCCTCCAGTGCAAGTACAACGGCGGTATCGTTCCGCTGGGCTTCACCATTCGCAAGGAGGACCGACTGTACCATATCGACCCGGAAACGGCGCCCATTGTGCAGGAGATCTTTACCCGGTACGCCAACGGCGAGCCTGCCGAGAAAATCGCAGCCTCCCTGAATGAGCGAGGGCTGCGCACCCGCACCGGCAAGCCCTTTGTCAAGAACAGCTTCTTCCAGATTTTCCGGAACCGCCGTTACATAGGTGAATACCGATATAAGGACATCGTGACACCGGGCGGCATTCCGGCTATTGTTGACCAGGATTTGTTCGACCGGGTGCAGCAGCGTTTCGAGCAGAACAAGATTGCCCACGGTCGCCCCGCAAAAGAGGATGTGAGCTATCTGCTGACCACCAAGCTGTTCTGCGGCAAGTGCGGCACCCTGATGGGCGGCGAAAGCGGCACAAGCCACATGGGAAACACCTACTATTACTACAAGTGCGGCAAAGCCAAACGCCACGGCAAGGCGCACTGCGATCTGAAAGCCATCCGCAAAGAGCCGTTGGAACGGTTCGTGGTGGAGACTGCCATCAAGGTGATTTTCAGCGATGAAATCATCGAACGGCTGATAGATTTGATTATGGATGCCCAGCAGCAGGAGAATACCCGGCTGCCTGTCCTGAAAGACCAGCTGCGGGATACAGAGAAGCGGCTGGCAAATCTTCTGGAAGCCATTGAACAGGGCATCCTGACCCCGACCACCAAGCAGCGGTTGGACGAGCTGGAAGCCCGGAAAGAAGCCCTGAACACCAGCATTCTGGAAGAAGAGCTGAAAAAGCCCGTCCTGACCCGTGAGTGGATTCGATTCTGGCTTGAGAAATTCCGCAAGGGTGACGTGGGCAGTACGGAACACCAGCGGCAGATCATTGATACCTTTGTCAACTCGGTCTACGTCTTTGATGACCGGGTCGTGCTCAATTTCAACTTCATGGATGATGCCAAAACCATCTCCCGTGAAGAGGTTTTGGGTTCGAGTGCTGTGGAGAATGCTCCACCACGAGTCCCCAGACCAAAAAGGTCTGGGGACTTTTTTCGTGGTGGCGGTACAGGACTCGAACAGCACGTGCCGAGCGCAGCGAAGGCAATCAAAGCCACAGTGCAACGACGACGACCGCTGCCTGCGGCGGAAACAGGGAGCCGAGGCTGGGGCCGCGTTCTGATTTTTCAAAGCCCTGCCAAGGGGCTGCGGAAAAATCAGCAAACGCAACCCGTACAGGCGCCAGCCGTCAGATTCCGTCAAGGTTCCCAACGCATAGGAATGTCTATCAAGAAAGATGCCGCCAGACTCATTCGAGTCAGGTCTTTTTGTTTTGGTGGACGGTACAGGACGAGAACCGGGACAAGCAAAGGCAGGGTATCACCATGAGGGCGATATCCTGCCTTTTGCTAATTTTAACAGTGTATGGTATACTCGGCTCAGTTCAACAAATCGGAAGTTGTGGAGGTAATTATCAATGAGAAATATTTACGATAATAGTGAATTTTTTGCCGCATATGCGGAAATGGGAAGAAGCAAAGATGGTCTGAAAGCTGCTGGAGAGTGGCATCAGTTGCAACCGTTATTCCCTAAATTACAGGGAAAAAAAGTTTTGGATTTAGGATGTGGTTACGGTTGGCATTGCAAATATGCCGCACAAATGGGAGCTACTGAAATTCTTGGTATTGATAGTAGTCAAAAAATGATTGCAAAAGCAGTAGCTGATAACTCTGATGACAAAATCAAGTATAAAGTTTGCGGTGTTGAAGAATACATTTATCCTGAAAATACTTATGACCTAGTTGTTTCTAACCTGGTACTGCACTATATCGAAAATTTAGCTAATGTTTATCAAAAGGTGTATTGCACATTAAAAGTAGGTGGGTATTTCCTATTCAATATTGAACATCCGACTTTCACCGCAGGTGTTAATGAGGATTGGATTTATGATGAAAATGGGAAACCTAAATATTGGCCAATCGACAATTACTATTACACAGGCGAAAGAGAAACCAATTTTCTTGGTCAACGAGTAATTAAACAGCACCACACATTAACGCAGATATTGAATCCACTTATAAAATGTGGTTTTCAAATTGAGGCTATTGAGGAAGCAATGCCTCCGGCAGATATGATGGGTATGCCGGGAATGTGTAATGAAATGCGTAGACCTATGATGTTGTTGGTTAAGGTTAAAAAGGTTTAATAAACAACTTCAGGTTTGCCTGCCCTTGGCAGTGCTCTGCCGCAAAAGTCCTCAGACGGTTGTCTGGGGATTTTTTATTTGTGGTGGATGGTACAGGATGGGAACCGCATCTGTTTTCCCCGCAAGGTTTTCCATTGCATTTCGGCGAAAAGTATGTTTCAATAAAAAGAGTGATACGGCGATCAGACGCAGAGAGAAGGTGGGTGCAGGATGTTCAAAATTGCGATCGTAGAGGATCAGGAAGAAACACGGGAAAGCCTGAACCGGTTCGTCCGGCAATATGCGCAGGAGCAGGGCCTGCAGGTGGAGATCAGTCTCATCACAGACGGTGCTGAGATCGCAGAGCACTACACGCCGGGATTCGACATCATTTTTATGGACGTGGAGATGCCACGGCTGGACGGCTTTGGAGCAGCCGAAGCCATCCGGGCCGTGGATGCGGATGTGGTGCTGGTCTTTGTGACCAACATGGCACAGTATGCCATCCGGGGCTACGAGGTAGATGCACTGGATTATGTGCTGAAGCCGGTGAACTATTATCAGTTCTGCACCAAACTGTCCCGCGCCATCCAGCGGGTGCAGCGGCGCAGAGGCGGGCAGGTGGTGCTGCAGCTGGCGGGCGGCGGCATCCAGCTGCTGGATACCGCTGATATCTATTATCTGGAGACCCGCAGCCGGATGCTGTACTACCACACCTCCAAAGGCGAGTTCGCGGCACGTGCCAGCCTGCAAAGTGCCGAAAAGCAGCTTGCCGAGTATCATTTTGTCCGCTGCAACCAATGCTATCTGGTCAATCTGGCCTACGTCAAGGGCATTGAAAACGACTTTGCCCTTGTGAAAAACGACCGGCTAGAGATCAGCCGACGGCAGCGCACGGCCTTTCTTACAGCGGTGGCATCCTACATGGGAGGTGTGCTGTGACGGCAATGCTGCTGAACAGTCTGCTCCGGGCACTGCTGCGCTGGGGCGCGGCGCTGGTTTTTTGCCTGCCTTTGCGGCATCGGCCCCATTTCTGGGCCCGTGCCTGCGGGATGCTGCTCCCGCTGCTTTTGCTGGCGCAGCTGCTGGACCCTCTGGCACAGTCCACAACACTGTGGCAGCAGCAACTCCTGCTGCTGGTACTTTACGTTTCCTTTTTCGCGCTGCTGGGCGGGATGATCTATCTGTGTACGGATATCAATAAAAAAGGTGCCCTGTACTGCGCAGTATGGAGCCTGCTCATCGCGCAGTGCGCTTACGAGAGTTGGTGCTTTCTGGAACTGCAATTTACCCGGTATGGACACCCGCTGAACATGGCTTCCCCTTGGGCGGTTCTGGTGCAGCTGCTGTCCGGGGCGGTATTCTTTGCGGCGGTGTACATCCTGCTGGCGCGGCGGCTTCCTTATAAAGGAGAATACCACATCGGGCCCCGGCAGCTGTTCAGCGCGTTCTTCATTGGCATCCTGTTCATGGTGCAGGCCGCCGTGCTGGACAATGCCCGCGCCGAACATACTCCGCTGAGCCTTACCGTTACCATTCTGATCGGGCAGTTCTATTTTATCACCCTGCTGTATTTTCAGAGTGAGCTGTTCAAGAAGTCTGCCATGGAAAAAGAGATGAATGAACTGAATCTGCTGTACGAGCGGCAGCGTCAGCAATATCAGGTGGCCCGGCAGAACGTGCAGATCATCAACAAGCGCTGCCATGAGCTGAAGGTGCAGATCGCCAATCTCCGCAAGCTGTCGCCCGAAGCGGTACCACAGGAGCGCATTGATGAGGCCGAGCGCGCGGCCCGCCTGTATGACGCGAACCGCAACACCGGCAACGAGGTGCTGGATGTGGTGCTGACCGAGAAGAGCCTGCTGTGCGAGTCCCGGGGCATCCAGCTGAATGCTGTGGCAAACGGCAGCTGTCTGGGCTTTTTTGAAGCGGGAGATCTGTACGCATTGTTTGCCAATGCGCTGGATCACGCCGTGGAAAGCGCCGTACAGGCCTCCCGGCCGGAGTGCCGGGTCATCGATCTGCTGGTCTGTGTGCGGCAGGGTTTTGTGGTGGTGAACATCATCAGCCCGCTGCGCCCGCCGGAACAGCAGGCAAACCGTTCTGCACAGTACGAGCTGAAGGTGATCCGTCGCATCGTGCAGAAGTACAAAGGCACTTTGACCTTGGAAGAGCAGGGCGAGTTTTTTGCGGAAAAGATCATCTTTCCGCTGCAAAAATAAGTTAAGAAAACGGCAGCCGCCGCAGAAGTTCCGGAAACGGAAGGACTGCGGCGGTTTTCTTTTTGCGACTTGTTGGATACATCTGCTTGTGAAAAACTTACAAATATATTAGTTCACATTTGGCAGTCCAAAACCGAATGCGCACGCAAAACGACCGATTTTCGCACGCATCTTGCGAAATACGGTCACTCTGATAAAATAATGACAAAGAACAGAAAGCAACAAAAAATCACTGTACCACAGCAAAAACAGGAGGAATCGGATGCGTAGTATTGCAAAGCTCATGAAGGACTGGCAGTTCACCGGCCCGAACGGCGTTACCACCGCCGTAGAGCTGCCCCATACATGGAACGCCAGGGACGGTCAGGACGGCGGCAACGATTACTGGCGGGGCTGCTGCACCTACTGCACCCGCTTTGCAGCACCGGTGTACGACCCGGCACAGCAGCAGGTATGGCTGCAATTTGAGGGCGTCAACGCCAGCGCCGCCGTGCTGCTGAACGGTCAGCAGCTCTGCGCCCATGACGGCGGCTACTCCACCTTCCGGGCAGAGGTCACGGAACTGCTGCAGGCAGAAAACCAGCTCACGGTGCAGGTGGACAACAGCGTCAACGACCGCGTTTACCCCCAGAAAGCGGACTTCACCTTCTACGGCGGCATCTACCGGGATGTGAGCCTGCTGGTGGTGAACAAAGACCACATCGCGCTGGGACACTTTGGCGATACCGGCGTGAAGATCACCCCGGCCCTGCAGGAGAACAGCGCCGACATCCGGGTGGAGACGCTGGTGGAAGGCAGCGGCACCGTGACGGTGGAGCTGCTGGACGCCGAGGGCCGCACCGTTGCAAAGGGCGAAGGCGAAAATACTTTTCTCCATCTGGATGCTCCCCACCTGTGGAACGGCGTCAAAGACCCCTACCTGTACACCTGCGTGGTTCGTCTGCTGCAGGACGGCCAGCCGGTGGACGAAGTGACCACCCGGGTGGGCCTGCGCAGCTTCTCTGTGGATCCAAAGAAGGGCTTCTTCCTCAACGGCAAACCCTATCCCCTTCACGGTGTGTCCCGCCATCAGGACCGCAAGGGTCTGGGCAATGCCATCACCCGGGAGATGCACGATGAGGACATGGCGCTGATCCGGGAGCTGGGTGCAAACACCGTCCGGCTGGCCCACTACCAGCACGACCAGTATTTCTACGACCTGTGCGACCAGTACGGCATGGTGGTCTGGGCAGAGATTCCCTATATCTCCGAGCACCTGCCCAATGGCCGGGAAAATACCATCAGCCAGATGAAGGAGCTGATCCACCAGAACTACAACCACCCCTCCATCGTCTGCTGGGGCGTATCCAACGAGATCACCATATCCACCAAGGATAAGGCCGATATGCTGGACAACCATCGGGTGCTCAACGAGCTGTGCCACAAGATGGACCCCACCCGCCTGACTACGCTGGCCTGCTACGCCATGTGCGGCCCCTTCAACCCGGTGGCACACATCACCGATCTGGTCAGCTGGAACCTGTATCTGGGCTGGTATGTGCCGGGCCTGTTCCTGAATGACCTGTGGATGAACTTTTTCCATCTGGTATACCCCAACCGTCCGCTGGGCTTTTCCGAGTACGGTGCCGAGGGCATGCCCAACCTCCACAGTGCCCACCCCCGCCGGGGCGACCACACCGAGGAATATCAGGCCAAGTACCACGAGTATCTGCTGAAGTGCTTTGACCGCCACCCGTGGCTGTGGGCGACCCATGTCTGGAACATGTTCGATTTTGCAGCCGACGCCCGGGATCAGGGCGGCGAGCCGGGCATGAACCACAAGGGTCTTGTCACCTTTGACCGAAAGATCAAAAAGGACAGCTTCTACCTCTACAAAGCATGGTGGAGCGAGGAAAACTTTGTCCATATCTGCTCCAAGCGGTTCACCGACCGCACCGAGAAGGAGATCGAGGTCAAGGTCTACTCCAACCAGAACTCCGTCGCCCTGTATGCGGACGGCAAAAAGCTGGCAGAGCAGACCGGCGAGCACATCTTCAGGTTCCGCGTGCCGCTGCATGGCAAGGTGGAGCTGAAGGCGGTTGCAGGCGACTGCATCGACACCGCATCCTTCCGCAGTGTGGCAGAGCCGAACCCCGGCTACAAGCTGGTAAAGACCAAGTCCAAGAGTGCAAACTGGGTATAAACAAGGACATTCCGCTGTCTGGCGGTTGTTATACATGAAAAGGAGGAGAACCAATGAATACCAAGAAACCCAAAGTACGTTTGTGGTCGGTACTCACTGCACTGACGGCAATTTTGACCATCGCCGCCATCGTGGGCAACATGATCGCAAATCAGTACGCCACCACCCTGAACGTTGCTCTGAATGCATCGACCTACAAGATCATCAAGGGCGACACTACGGAAGATACCGAATACTTCAAAGCGGGCTTTGCTTCCGACGAAGAGCGTGAGGCTTACGAAGCAGAGCTGTGCGCCACCGTTGAGGCCGAGGGCGCTGCCCTGCTGAAGAACGACAACGCTGCCCTGCCGCTGGCAGGCAGCGCCAAGGTCAGCCTGTTCGGCCATGGCTCTGTGGACCTGATGTACGGCGGCACCGGCTCCGGTTCCGTGGATACCAGCAAGGCCCCCAACCTGAAGGAAGCACTGGAAGCTCAGGGCATTCAGGTCAACCAGACCCTGTGGGATCTGTACAAGTCCGACAGCATGATGAAGAATTACAGCCGCGTTACCCCGGCTTCCATCTCGGATACGCTGGAAGCAAACACCCAGTACGCTGTCAATGAAGCTCCGTGGAGCGCACTGTCCAGCGCCGAGAGCAGCTTTGCCGAGTACGGCGATGCTGCCATCGTGGTGTTCTCCCGCTCCGGCGGTGAGGGCGCAGACCTGCCCAGCGGCACCAACGGCACCAACGACAGCTGGATCTCCGGTTCCGAGGGCAGCGGCAACTATCTGGAGCTGTCTGCTGAAGAGATCGAGCTGCTGAAGAACCTGAAGGCACTGAAGGACAACGGCACCTTCAAGTCTATCGTCGTCCTGATCAACAGCTCCAACGCACTGGAGATGGACTTCCTCAACCCTGCCATCTGCGGCGAGGACTACGGCATTGACGCCGCCATGTGGATCGGCGATGTGGGCCAGACCGGCATCAACGGTGTGGGCCAGCTGCTCGCCGGCACTGTGACCCCCTCCGGCTCTCTGGTGGACACCTACCTGTACGACAATCTGGCAAACCCCGCCATGTACAACTTCTACACCCAGGCTTACCCCAACGCAGCAGAGTACAACCTGCTGACCGATGGTGCGGACGTGCAGGGCATGTACAGCGTCTATCAGGAAGGCATCTATCTGGGCTACCGCTACTTCGAGACCCGTTACGAGGATGTGGTCATGGGCACTGCCAAGGCAGGCGACTATGACTGGGCCGCCACCGTTGCCTATCCCTTCGGCTACGGCGACAGCTACACCACCTTTGCTTACAGCAACTTCAATGTGACCGAGTCTGACGACGCCTTCACCGTCACCCTGAAGGTCACCAACACCGGCAAGACCTATTCCGGCAAGGAGACCGTGCAGGTCTACTTCCAGTCTCCCTACACCGACTACGACAAGGCAAACGGCATCGAGAAGGCCGCTGCAGAGCTGTGCGGCTTTGCCAAGACCGATGTGCTGGCTCCCGGCGCTTCCGAGGATGTGACCATCACCGTGAAGAAGAGTGAGCTGCGCACCTACGACGCAAACAACGCCGTCAACAACATCCTTGCTGCCAAGGGCTACACCGTGGCCGGTGCCAAGATGAAGGAGATCCAGACGGTCAACGCCTGCCGCCGCGATGCAGTGGCCAAGGGCATGAAGCTGGAAGAAGCCATGGACAAGTGGCAAACCATGGATCAGCTACCGACGGAATACCGGAGCTGAGAGGCCCTGCGCGAAGCATCTCTCATTGTGGACGGCTGCCTGAACAAAAGCAGCCGTCCATTTTGTATGCCGGGAAAAGCTTTGAAAAAACTGTTGTGTTTCCCGGCGGCGCAGAGTATAATAAAATCATTCTAAGCGGTTCTTTTGTTGTTTCCGGTTTCCGGCACCTGCACAGCAGCGGATACACTGCAAGCCCGGCCTGTCTCCCCAAAACAGGCGCAAAACGCTGTGCAAGCAATGGAAAGGAAGACTGTGAGCATGAAAAATATCCTGTGCTATGGCGATAGCAACACCTTCGGCTTTACCCTGCACGGCGGACGCCACCCTTATGACGTGCGCTGGACCGGGCGGCTGCAGCTGGCCCTTGGCCCGGCGTACCGGGTCATTGAGGAGGGCTGCGGCGGCCGCACCACTGTGTTTGAAGACCCCATCGATCTGGGCCGCAATGGCCGCACCAGTCTGCCGGTGTGCCTTGCCAGCCACAACCCGCTGGATCTGGTCATCCTGATGCTGGGCACCAACGATATGAAGCACTACTTCCAGAACAATGCCTGGAGCATCGGGCAGGGAGTGGCCCAGCTGCTGCACCTGATCCAGACCTATCCCTATGCGCCCAATTATTCTGCCCCGAAGGTGCTGGTGGTCTCGCCCATCCATATCGGGCCGGATGTGGCACACAGCCCCTTCGGCAGCTTCCAGCCGGAAGCCATTGAGATCTCCAAAGGTCTTGCGGCAGAGATGCAGCGTGTGGCAGAGCAGGCGGGCTGTGCATTCTTTGATGCCGCCGCCGTGGCGGGCCCCTGCGACGAGGACTCCATCCACATGGACGCCGCGAACCACGCAGCGCTGGCCCGGGCACTGGAACCGCTGGTCCACCAACTGCTGGACTGAGAAACCGTTTTCGGAGAGATACCTATGCCGACCAAGGAAAACAGCAGCCTGCCGCTGCTCATCAGCCCGCGGCTGGAGGGCGAGAACAACCGCGAATATGCCTACCGCGTGCTGCGGCAGAACATCATCACGCTGCAGTTCGCGCCGGGCCAGACCCTGAGCGAGGCAGAACTGAGCGAAAAGTTGGAAATGAGCCGCACCCCAGTGCATGAGGCTGTGATGATGCTCAAGAACGAGTGGCTCGTGGATGTGCAGGCCCAGCGCGGCAGCAGCGTTTCCATGATCCGCGTGGACTACCTGCGCGAGGGCTTCAATATGCGGCTGATGCTGGAGGCCAGCATCATGCAGCAGCTGGCGGGCCGCCTGACCATGCAGCAGCTCAAGCCGTTTGCCGCCTGCATCGAGGCGCAGGCCAAAGTGGCCAACACCGGCAACTATGAGACCCCCGGGCAGGAGTTCGTCTCGCTGGACAACGACTTTCATCAGCTGCTGTACCACTATGGCGGTTACGACCGCGCATGGCAGGCTGTGCACAACGTCACCTCGCACTACGACCGGGTGCGCTACATGACCAATGCGGTCATCCGACAGGATGAGAACCGTGTGGTGGAAGAGCACCGTCGCTTTTACAACTACCTCATGCTTGGCATTCCGCCCACGGTGGACATCCGTCAGGAGATGGAGGAGCATCTGGGGCATTTCCGTGATGGATTCCAGCAGTTGCTGGAAAAGTTCCCGGATTTCTTTGAGTGATATATCATAGCAGGTCAAAACCCGTCAGCGGAGCTGTATCCGCTGGCGGGTCTTTTTTGCTTCACGATACAAAAAGTGCGAATCCACGCTTTTTTAAGCAGTTTTGAAGCAAAAGCAGAAACTCGCATCTGTCAATGGATTACATTCAATATATCAGTCAATGCCGTATATTTTCCGAGAAAGCCAGCCTTTGACTCCGTGAAAAAAGGCCGATTTTTGTGCATTATGTTCTATTTTCGTAGAAAATATTCGGCTTGAGAGAATATGCGTTTTCTATTGACGAATCTATTGAAATGAACTAATATATCATTAAAGAGACGGTCATCCCGTCAAAGCAAGATCACCGCCCGGCGTGGGGGCCGGGCCTGACACAAAGCCGGAACACCAACCCGAACGAAGCAAGCAAAAAGAACGCTCACAAGCAAAAAATCCGACAAGCAGAAAAGGAGAAGCACTATGCGTATTCACAAGATCAGCCGTCGCAACTTCATGCAGATCACTGGTATTTCAGCTCTGGCAATGGGTCTGGCCGCCTGCGGCGGTTCCTCCGGCAGCACAGCAGCAAGCTCCACCGCATCCCCTGCCGCTTCTGCCGCTGCGGGCAATGCCTCCTACAAGATCACCATTGCGCATCAGCAGGACGAGACCGACTCCATGCATCTGGGTGCTGTGGAGTTCCAGAAGTATGTGCAGGAAAAATCAAACGGCCAGATCGAGGTCGAGATCTTCCCCAACGGCCAGCTGGGCCCCGAGGTGGACATCATCCAGTCCATCCTCTCGCAGGGCGGCTGCGATATCACCTTTACCGGCGAGACCATGCAGACCTACGAGCCGGATCTGGGCATGATCGGTATGCCGTACCTCATCCAGAGCGATGAGCACATGGATAAGGTGCTCAACGGCGAGGTCGGGCAGGAGCTGGAAGGCCTGATGGAAGCCGCAGGCATGAAGTGCCTCGCCTACTACACCCGCGGCCCGCGCTACATCACCTCCAACCGCAAGATCACCTGCGTGGCCGACTGCAACAATCTGGTCATCCGCACCCCAGCCGCCGCCATGACCGTGTCCGCCTTTGAAGCATTGGGCGCCAAACCCACCCCGATGGCTTTGGCCGAGGTGTTCACCTCTTTGCAGCAGGGCACCATTGAGGCACAGGAGAACCCGCTGGCCATGATCTACACCAAGAGCTTCTTTGAGGTGCAGAAGTATCTCATCCTCACTGCACACCTGCGTGCATGGGTGTATGTGGCCATGGGCAAGGCCCAGTTCGATGCCCTGCCCGCCGAACTGCAGCAGGTGGTGATGGACGGTGCTGCCGCCGCACAGGCCGCCGAGCATCAGCTGTTCCTGGACAACGAGGAAAAATATTACAACGAAATACAGGAAAAGGGCATGGAGTACGTTGAGGTGGATACGCAGGAGTTTGCCGACGCCATGATCGGCGGCGTGCTGCCCACCCTGACCGACAGCCAGAAAAAGCTGTACGATAAGATCGCAGCTCTTGCCTGAACCGCTTTCATCCCTGATGCAAACCAGATGAAAAATCCGACGGGCCCCATCCCTTGACTTTGCCCTTGCAGGAGAGTATACTGCGGGGCAGTGAAATATTCGGCTATGACGAGAAAGAGTACCCGGAAAGAATGCCGCAGAGAGCTGTCGGATGGTGCAAGGCAGTGCAGGGCGTCCGTGGGAAGATCCTCTCCGAGCTTTCCGGCTGAATGGGCAGCATCTGCGCCCCAGTAAGCGGGAACGGCAGGCCCCCGTTATCACGGGCCGCGCATTGTTGGATGCGCACTGAGGGGCCGGGCTTTGCACCGGCAATAAGAGTGGTACCGCAGAGGAATTTTTACGCCTTTGTCTCTTACGAACCGTAAGGGGCAAGGGCGTTTTTATTTGCGGGAAAGCCATTTTCCGGATGTTTCATTGTCTTTGCATCCGCAAAAATAAAGTGTTCAGAAAAAAGGAGAGTTCATCATGAAAACATTGGAAAAAGTAAGCGACTTTGTAGGCAAGTACATGGCCGCCATCGTCATCGTGGTGGCGGCACTGGCCCTGTTCTTCCCGGGTACCTTCAGCGTGGTCAAGACCGCATGGGTCAACACCCTGCTGGGCATCGTCATGTTCGGCATGGGCCTTACCCTGAAGCCGGAGGACTTCAAGGTGGTGTTCAGCCGCCCGAAGGACGTCGTCATCGGCTGCATTGCGCAGTTCACCCTGATGCCCTTTCTGGCATGGGCGCTGACCCAGGTGTTCCATCTGCCCACCGAGCTGGCCATCGGCGTCATCCTCGTGGGCACCTGCCCCGGCGGTACCTCCTCCAACGTGATAACCTATCTGTCCAAGGGTGACGTTGCACTGTCCGTTGGCATGACCGCTGTTTCCACCGTGCTGGCCCCCTTCCTCACCCCGCTGCTCACCCTGCTGTATGCCGGTCAGCGCGTGGATGTGAACCCCATGAACATGTTCCTGTCCATCGTCAAGGTGGTGCTGGTGCCCATCGCACTGGGCTTTGTGGTCAACCACTTCTTCCATGCCTTTACCCAGAACGCCGTCCGCGTGCTGCCGCTGGTCTCCACCACCGCCATCGTGCTCATCATCTGCGCCGTTGTGTCCGCAAACTCCGCCAAGATCATGACCAGCGGCCTGCTGATCCTTGCTGTGGTCATCCTGCACAACCTGCTGGGCTACCTCACCGGCTTTGGCGTGGGCAAGCTGCTGAAGCTGGATTCCACCAAGTGCCGTGCAATTTCCATCGAGGTCGGTATGCAGAACTCGGGCCTTGCCACCTCTCTGGCCGCTGCCCACTTTGCACAGTATCCGCTGGCGACCATCCCCGGCGCTGTGTTCTCGGTGTGGCATAACATTTCCGGTGCCATCCTCGCCAACTTCTTTGCCCGCACCGCAGAGAAGAAGGACTGATCTTTCATAAAGCAGCAGGACCCCCGGCAGAGCATTGCGTTCTGCCGGGGGTCCTGCTGTATTTTTTTGAAAAGCCGCTGTAACACTGGTTATTTTCACCAGAAAATGTTATAATTTTGGGTGGACAGACTGCGCTTTTGCTGCGCAGCAGATGCAGATTTTATGATAAATAGTACGGAGGGTTAAGCGTATGATCATCCAGAGCAAGAAGGTATGGCTTGCCGACCAGTTTGTGCCGGCTGCATTGGAGCTGGAGCAGGGCCGGATCACCGGCATCTTCCCCTATGGGGAAAAGCAGGCCGATGTGGACTACGGCTCCAAGCGCATCGTTCCCGGCTTTATGGACATCCACTGCCATGGTGCCTATGAGTTCGACACCAACGACGCAAAGCCGGAGGGCCTGCGCTACTGGGCCAAGCATATCGTCTCCGAGGGCGTGACCAGCTTTCTGGCCACTACCGTCACCCAGAGCGTGGAGGTGCTGACCAATGCCGTGGCCAATGTGGCCGACGTGATGGAGGGCGGCTATGAGGGTGCCGAGATCCTTGGCATCCACTTTGAGGGCCCCTACCTCGACATGAAGTACAAGGGCGCACAGCCGCCGGAGTACATTGCAAAGCCCAGCGTGGAGCAGTTCAAGCACTATCAGGAGGCCGCCCGCGGCCACATCCGTTATGTGACCCTTGCACCTGAGCACGACGAAGGCTTTGCCCTGACCCATTACCTGACCGAGCACGGCGTGGTGGTCAGCATCGGCCACAGCGCCGCCACCTACGAGCAGGCTGTGATGGCATGGGCCAACGGTGCCCGCTCCATGACCCATGTCTACAACGGCATGTCCCCCTTTGCCCACCGTGCAAACGGTCTGGTGGGCGCAGCCTACCGCATCCGCACCATGTACGGCGAGATCATCTGCGACGGCTGCCACTCCACCCCGGCTGCCCTGAACAACTACTTTATGAGCAAGGGCCCGGACTACGCCATCATGATCTCGGACGCACTGATGGCAAAGGGCACCCCCATCGGCAGCGAGTATATCTTTGGCGGCAACCATATCACCATCTACCCGGACGGCAGCGCGCATCTGGACAACGGTACGCTGGCCGGTTCCACCCTGAACATCAACAAGGGCCTGCGCATCCTTGTGGAAGAAGCTATGGTGCCCTTCAACTACGCACTGAACGCCTGCACCATCAACCCGGCCCGCTGCCTGCATCTGGATGACCGCAAGGGTTCCATTCAGGTGGGCAAGGACGCCGACCTTGTGGTGCTGGACGACAACTACGATGTGCTGCAGACCTACTGCATGGGCAAAGCCCAGCTGTAAGTGCCCGGCTAACACGAACAAAGGATGTGGAAACCGCTATGATCCAAATCGCATTCTGCGACGACGACCAGACTGTTCTGGATCAGCTGTCTGCCCTGCTGGAAAAATACCGCACTCAGCGCTGCATCCAGATCCAGTGCACAGCGTTCCGCAGTCCGCTGGATCTGCTGGCCGAGATCGAAAAGGGCGTGCGGTATGATATCCTGTTTCTGGATGTCATCATGCCGGCTGAAAACGGCATCACCGTCGCCAAGGAGATCCGCCAGTACGACACTGCAGTCGAGATCATCTTTCTCACCTCTTCCACCGAGTTTGCGGTGGAATCCTATATGGTGGGTGCCTACTTCTATCAGCTCAAGCCCATCTGGGAGGAAAGCTTTTTCCGACTGACCGACTCGGTCATTGCCGAGTGCCGCCGGGCCGACCAGCGCAGTCTGGTGCTGCGGTGCAAGACTGGCATTTCCCGCATCGAGCTGGATCGGCTGCTGTACTGCGAGGTGCTGGGCCGCACCCTGCTGTTCCACCTTTCAGACGGCGGCGTTCTGGAGAGCACCGGCAGCATGGACGAGCTGGCCCGGCAGCTGGCCCCCTATGAGATCTTTCTGCGCCCGCACCGCTCGTTCCTTGTCAACATGGAATATGTCCAGAACATTTCCAGCCGGGCCGTCACCCTGACCAATCTGGTGCAGATCCCCATTCCCCACGGCAAATCCTCCGACATCCGCCGGCAGTATCTGGAATACGCCTTCCGCCGAAAGCAGGTGATGCTGTGAGCAGCCTCCTGACGGAAGCCCTTTCCCTGTGCAACCTTGCCGCGGTGGGCATTTTCGGCATCGTGCTGTCTGCCGCCTTCTGTGAGATCGAATGGACCCGCTGCCACAAACTCCTGCTTGTGGGATGCACCATCCTGATGCTGGCGCTGCAGGGCGTGGTCAGCCTGCGCTGGGGCACCGGCCTTGCCCGGTATCTCTACCCGCTCATCACCCATCTGCCGCTGTGGCTACTGCTGGCCGCCATGACCCGCCGTGCGCTATGGCCGCTGGTATCCGTACTGACAGCCTATCTGTGCTGCCAGCTGCGGCGCTGGGCCGCGCTGCTGGTCATTGCGCTGTTCCCGGCGGGCGGCACCGTACTGCAGGACGCCACCGAGCTGATCGTCACCCTGCCGATCCTTCTGGTTCTGATCCGCTGGATCGCACCGTCGGTGCGGGCACTGTCCCGTTCCCCGCTTTTGCTGCAGCTGCAATTCGGCATGATCCCACTGCTGAGCTATCTCTTTGACTACTTTACCCGCATCTACACCGATCTGCTTTCCAGCGGCAACCAGGCGGCTGTGGAGTTCATGCCCTTTGTGTGCAGTCTGGCCTATCTGGGCTTTGTGCTGCACACCACACAGGAGCAGCAGCTGCGCAGCCAGCTGGAACAGACCCGGAACAGCCTGAACCTGCAGGTGGCTCAGGCCGTGCGCGAGATCGAAGCCATGCGGGAGAGCCAGCGCAAGGCCAGCACCTACCGCCACGACCTGCGCCATCATCTGCAGTATCTTTCTGCCTGCATCGAGAACGGCCGCACGGAAGCCGCACAGGAGTACATCCACAGTGTGTGTACCGAGATCGAAGCCAGCAAGGTGAATGTTTACTGTGAGAACGAGGCCGCCAACCTCATCCTCTCCTCCTTTGCTGCCCGCGCACAGCACGATGGCATCGATTTCCGGGTCCATGCAGCTATCCCGCTGCTTCTGCCGCTGCCGGACAGCGATCTGTGCGTGCTGTTTTCCAACGCGCTGGAAAACGCCCTGCACGCCGGGCAGCGCCAGAAGCAGGCCGGAAAGCCCGCTGTTGTGGAGACCACCGCCTACGAAAAGAACGGCAGGCTGTTTGTGCAGATCGCGAACTCCTGCTCTTTCCCGGTCCAGTTCGACGCGCAGGGCGTTCCCACCACCAGCCAGCCCGGCCACGGCCTTGGCGTGCGCAGCATCTGCGCCATTGTGGAGCAATACGGCGGCATGTACAGCTTTGCCCGGCAGCAGGATCAGTTCGTGCTGCGCATTTCCCTGTAAAAGGTCGATTCAATGCATTTTATGGGCGGTTCATGCCAAATACCCTCCTGCCGCACAGTTTGTGTTATAGTAAGCTCAGACGACTGTACTGCCGTCCGATTTTACTTCTTTGAAGGGAGGTCTCCTGTATGATATACGTACTCATCCCATTGCTGCTTCTGCTTGCAGTCTGGGTCGGCGCAGTATATCGCCGTCTCCGTGAACTGGACGACAACATCAAAATTGCCATGGAACAGATCGGCCTGCAGCTTTCCTCCCGCTTCCGCGCACTGGAGGCGCTTCTGGAACTGCTCCGGAGCTATGGCCCTTCGGCCCAGCTGGTACTGCCGCCGCCCTCCATCCACGCGCTTTCCACTCCGGCACAGGTGCTGGAACAGGAGCAGCGGCTTGCGCAGGCCATGAGCTATGTGACTGCCGTGGCCGAGAGCCGCCCGGCCATCAAGGCAGACAAGACCTACCAGCGCTGCATCGAAGCAGCCAACTGCTACAACCGCATGATCTATACCAGCAGCCTGATCTACAACGATTCGGTCACACGGTTCAACAATACCCTGAAACAAAAGCATTTTGCCCCGCTGGCCGGGCTTCTGGGCTTTGCCCCGCGGGAATATCTACAGTTTGCACCGGACGCCCCGGTGGTCTGTTCTCCCCAGCCTGTTCCGCCCACTCAACCGCCCACGCAAAAAGAACCTGCCTGAGATCGTTCCGGCTGTGAACCCACAAAAAAAGCAAGTGCCGCACTCTTTTCAAAAACCAGCGTTTTTGATGGAGATGTGTGCACTTGCTTTTTTATATCGTTTGGTCTTTCCGCTGCTGTTCCTGCTGACCGGGCAAAATGCCCCGTCTATTCATGCAGCTTATGGGAAGCAGCTTCTTATTTATTCGTGATCCGGTTGAAGCGCTGCCTGTCCTCTTCGTCCTTCTTCACCTCCGGCTTTTCCGCCGGGGTCAGACGCACTTCAGTCACGCGGCGCTTGGCCGTGCGGGTAACGACACCGTCGTACTCGCCCAGCGTGAACCGGTCGCCCACCTTGGGCAGATGGCAGGTTTTTTCCTGCACCAGACCGTTCACCGTATTGGAATCGATATCCTCATCCTCCGGCAGGCCCAGCCTCTCATACAGGTCGTCCACACCGGCACTGCCCAGCACGATCCAGCTGCCGTCCGACTGCCTGCGGAAGTCCTCGGTCGCTTCGTCGTGCTCATCCCAGATCTCGCCTACCAGCTCTTCCAGAATATCTTCCAGCGTGATGATGCCCTCGGTGCCGCCGTACTCGTCCACCACCACCGCCATGTGATGGTGCTGCTCGCGCAGGGTGCGCAGCAGCTGGGAGATCTGGGTGGAGCCGGTGGTATAAAGGGTGGGCTTCACAAGGTCTTCCAGCGTGGTATCCTTGCGCAGACGGCCAAGGTAAAAGTCCTTTTCATGTACCACACCGATGATGTTGTCAATGGTTCCGTGGTAGACGGGCAGACGGGAATATCCCGATTCCGCAAAGGTGTCGGCCACATCATCCAGCGAGAGGTCGTCCTCCACCGCGATCACATCCACGCGGGGCGTGAGGATCTCCTCCACCTCCACATCGTCGAACTCAATGGCGCTGCGGATAAGCTGGCTTTCCCGGTCGGTCAGCTCGCCGTCATTCTCGGCCTCGCTGACCATAGTCATCAGCTCACCCTCGGTGATGGTGTCCTCCTCGGTGCTGTGGATAAAATGCCCCAGCAGGCGCTTCCACTGGGTGAACAGCCAGGTCAGCGGTGTGAACAGGATCAGCAGCAGGTTCAAAAAGGGCGACACTGCCGTAGCAACCGTCTCCGGCATCTCCTTGGCAAGGCTCTTGGGGGTCACCTCGCCAAAGATCAGCACCACCACGGTCAGCACTATGGTGGACATCGTCGCGCCCCGCTCCGGGCCCAGCAGGCGGGTGAACAGCACTGTGCCAATGGATGCTGCGGCAATGTTGACGATATTGTTGCCGATGAGGATGGTGGAGAGCAGCTTGTCGTACTTTTCCGACATAGCCAGCACGCGGGCTGCTGCCGAATCGCCGTCCTCAGCACGGCTTTTCAGGCGGATCTGGTTCAGGGAAGAAAATGCGGTCTCAGAGGCGGAGAAAAAGGCGGAAAATGCCACCAGAATGATCAACGCCACTAAAAGCGTAATACTGCCATCGTCCATAAAAAGGGAAATCACACTCAACTTTCTGTTTTTGTTTGGACCCTCTCAGGCATCACGCAGCCTGCCCCTTCCACGCAGAAGGTGCTGCTGCCCGGGATATCGCACACTGGCGCAACGCGCCTGAGAGAGTTTTGGGATAAATGTTCTTACATACAAAAATGTGCTCCCCATCGTTGCTGTTCCGCGATGAAAAGCACATCAATGTTATTTGTAATCATACCATATTCTGTACGGTGGTGCAAGCTTTCTGGCCGCAAAGTCCGTACAAAACAGGTAAAATCCGCGTTATCGCAGAGTCAAAGCGCCATTCTCGCAGTCTACCGTCAGGGTGTTGCCCTCGGTATAGCTGCCCTGAATGATGGCCTTGGCGATCAGGGTCTCCACGCGGCTCTGGATGAACCGCTTGATGGGACGTGCACCATAGACGCTGTCGTAGGCAGAATCGATGATGAAGTCTTTGGCGGCGGTGGTGACCTCCAGCTTGAGGTGCTTGCCCTCCTCCATGCGCTTGCGCAGATCCTGCAACTGCAGATCCACGATTCTGCGCATCTCGTCCTTGGTCAGGCTCTTGTAGTAGACGATCTCATCCAGACGGTTCAAAAACTCAGGACGGAACTTGCTCTTCAGCAGCTGGTCGATCTGATGCTTTGCTTCCTCGCTCAGCTCATTGGAGCCGTTGGCGCGGCGCTGCTCCAGATCGTTCAGGATGATGTCGCTGCCCAGATTGGAGGTGAGGATGATGACCGTGTTCTTGAAGTCCACGGTGCGGCCCTGACTGTCGGTGATGCGGCCATCGTCCAGCACCTGCAGCAGGATGTTGAACACATCGGGATGGGCTTTTTCCACCTCATCGAACAGCACCACGCTGTAGGGCTTGCGGCGCACAGCCTCGGTCAGCTGGCCGCCCTCTTCGTAACCGACGTATCCCGGAGGCGCGCCGATCAAACGGCTGACGCTGAACTTCTCCATATACTCGGTCATATCGATTCGCACCATGTTGCGCTCGTCGTCAAACAGTGCCTGTGCCAGTGCCTTGGCCAGCTCAGTCTTGCCCACGCCGGTGGGGCCGAGGAACAGGAAGCTGCCGATGGGGCGGTTGGGGTTGGCGATACCGGCGCGGCTGCGCAGGATAGCTTCGCTTACCTTGGTCACAGCCTCGTCCTGACCGATGACCCGCTGGTGCAGCACATCGTCCAGATGCAGCAGCTTCTCGCGCTCACCTTCCACCAGCTTCTCCACCGGGATGCCGGTCCAGCGTGCCACGATGCGGGCGATCTCCTCGTCGGTCACGCGGTCACGCAGCAGGCTGTCCTCCTTCTTGGCAGCAGCCACCTTTTCCTCTTCGGCCAGCTGCTTTTGCAGCTGGGGCAGCTTGCCGTATTTCAGCTCGGCGGCCTTGTTCAGGTCGTACTCGCGCTGGGCTTTCTCGATGGCGGCATTGGTCTGCTCGATCTGCTCACGCAGGGTCTGCACCTTGCCAATGGCGTTCTTCTCGTTCTCCCACTTTGCCTTCATGCTGCGGAACTTATCCTGCAATTCGGCAAGCTCCTTTTCCAGATCCTTCAAACGGCTCTGGCTCAGGGCATCGGTCTCCTTTTTCAGGCTCACCTGCTCGATCTGCAGCTGGGTGATGCGGTGTGCCAGATCGTCCATCTCGCTGGGCATACTGTCCATCTCGGTCTTGATCATGGCACAGGCTTCATCCACAAGGTCGATAGCCTTATCCGGCAGGAAGCGGTCGGTGATATAGCGGTCGGAAAGGGTGGCGGCGGCGATCAGGGCGTTGTCGTTGATCTTTACGCCGTGGAACACCTCGTACCGCTCCTTCAAGCCGCGCAGAATGGAGATGGTATCCTCCACGGTAGGCTCATCCACCTGCACCGGCTGGAACCGGCGCTCCAGAGCGGGGTCTTTTTCGATATACTGGCGGTACTCGTCCAGCGTGGTCGCGCCGATGCAGTGCAGCTCGCCCCGGGCCAGCATGGGCTTGAGCAGGTTGCCTGCGTCCATGGCACCGTCGGTCTTACCGGCACCCACGATGGTGTGCAGCTCATCAATGAAGAGGATGATCTTGCCCTCGCTCTTCTTCACCTCGTTCAGCACGCTCTTCAGACGTTCCTCGAACTCGCCGCGGTATTTTGCACCGGCCACCAGAGCGCCCATGTCCAGACTGAACACGGTGCGGTCTTTCAGGTTTTCGGGTACATCGCCGCGCACGATACGCTGCGCCAGACCCTCGGCGATGGCGGTTTTACCAACGCCGGGCTCACCGATCAGGCAGGGGTTGTTTTTGGTCTTACGGGACAGGATACGGATCACATTGCGGATCTCCTGATCTCGACCAATGACGGGGTCCAGCTTCTGCTTGCGGGCAAGCTCCACCAGATCCTGACCGTACTTCTGCAAGGCGTTGTAGGTGTCCTCCGGGTTATCTGTGGTCACCCGCTGGTTGCCGCGCACGGCGGTAAGCTGCTGTAAAAAGGCGTCCTTTTTCAGGTTAAAGGCGCGGAACAGCTCACTGGTGGTCTGGTCCTGCTCGTCCAGCAGACCAAGGAACAGGTGCTCCACGCTGATGAAGTCGTCCTTCATGGCCTTGGCTTCGCGGGCGGCGGCGCTGAGCACCTTATCGGTAGCCTGCGAGATATAGACCTTATCAGGGTCACGGCCGGAACCGGACACCCGGGGCAGTGCGGAAAGCTTTTCCGCCACGGCGGCGGCAAAGCTGCCGGGGTCAACGTTCAGCTTTTGCAGCAGCTGAGGGATCAGACCGTTCTCCTGCGCAGCCAGTGCGTGCAGCAGGTGGGCGGGCTCCAGCGCGTTGTGCTGGTACTCCACAGCCAGCTGCTGGGCTGCCTGCAAAGCCTCAAGGGTCTTTTGGGTATATTGATTGGTATTCATAAAGTCAAGCCTCCATTCATACCGGAAGGTTTATTTTAGCGGACGGATAAGTTCTTTGCTAACAGCTCCGTGCCCGGCGGCGGCAGAGCCTTGCGTTGATTGTATCGATATTCTTCTTCATGGTCTTGCACACCTCCTGCGGGGCAGTTCGTTTTGTTTTTAGCACTCTATCTGCTCGACTGCTAAAAATATACTCCTGTCCACCTGCTTTGTCAATAGGGTTCACAAAAAGTTTGCAGAATAGACGCAAAACCATGCTTTTCTACCCAGCGGGATAAAACAAAAAAGCACCGGCAGCCTTCGCCGCTGAATTTCAGAAACTCAGCGAATTGGTTGCCGATGCTTTATTTTTAGCGTCCTCGCCCTCTCAGTCATCGCTGCGCGATGCCAGATTCCCCCTTTTGTCGCTGCGCGACATCTTCCCCCGGCCGGGGG
>ENA-UEPJ01002071-UEPJ01002071.1-human-gut-metagenome-genome-assembly--contig:-NODE-2071-length-21900-cov-53.486368_pt1 | contig 21900 bp, 35 predicted proteins | sample MGYA00242890_ERZ507896 | MGnify/ENA primary metagenome ERZ507896 (study PRJEB26167, sample SAMN06115508) | human gut metagenome | host: Homo sapiens | place: China:Qinghai | collected 2015-08-20... | reverse complement strand
CGATCTGCAAAAGAACTGGAACAATTCAAATCTGTCTGCAATCAGCTGCTCAGCCGCACATACATTGTGCGAACCATCTACCAGCCGGGAAAAGGCAGGGTGGATAACCCAGACTATCTTTTTCTATCACGGCACTATGAGGCTGTACAGGAGTACCTGAGTCTGCTGGACTGGGATTTGCGCAGGGATGAACTGAACGGATACTTTTATGTGTTGAACACAGACGAGGCTAACCGTTGCAACCTCAATAAAAAAGAAACAGCGATTTTGCTGGCATTACGGCTGATCTACGAAGAAAATATGGAGCGTTTGTGTTTGGAGCAGGATGCCATGTGTACTGTGCGGGATGTGCTGGAAAAAGTGGTGACCGACTATCCAGTTTTTCCGGCTAAGCCGAATATGGAAGAGGTGAAACGCGCCTTTACGGTGCTGGAAAACCATTCCGTGATCCAGCGGCTGGAAGGTAAATTCAACCAGAGCAGCTGCAGGATCGCAATACTGCCCACCATTTTATCTGCGGTCTCCAGCGAAAAGCTGAACTTGGTGGTGTCTGTTTTGAAAAAGGAGGAAACAGATGAAGAAGCTGAAGAAGATCCTGCTGATCAACTGGCTCTATTTCAGTAAGGAACTGATTGAAGTGGGCGACATCAATTTCCTGACCGGCAAGAACGGCGCCGGAAAGTCAACGGTCATCGATGCACTGCAGATCGTGCTGCTGGGCGAGACAAATTCCCGCAATTTTAATCAGGCAGCCAACGAAAAATCGCAGCGCACATTGGAAGGCTATCTGCGCGTCGACATGGATGATAACAGCCCGTATTCCCGCCGTGGTAAGGACTTTTCTACCTATATTGTCTGCGAATTTCAGGATGAGATGGAGGGCAGCAGCTTTGTGACGGGCGTTACCTTTGACTGCCGCAGCGATGGAAGTTACCGTGATACATTCTTTATTTACACGGGGACACTGCGACAAATCAGCAGTTGGCGAAACAGCTTTACGATACCCAAAAAGAGCTTTGCAGAATGCTGTACAAAAAACTTGGGTTTGAAGATGAATTGAATTTTTCTGAGGATTACTCGGATATCTTAGCTTGGTTAAACGCCCCATCGAAGGAGGCGGAGAAAGAATTGGAGGCGATGAAGGATGCTTGAGTTAAAATCCTGCCCGTTTTGCGGATGCGACATGAAAATCGAAACTGTAACGATCGATTATATCGAAACTGCTTTGCTCGTTGGGAATCCTCGGCATAAGGATGGGTGCATGATTGGCGCGATGGCGTCGCCGAGAAGCAAAGACGTTGACAAACTGGTCGAATTTTGGAATAGGAGGGCTGACAATGGCTGAATACATTGCAAAGGAAGCGGCTATTAAAGCCGCAGAACACGCATACCACGAGTGGAATCTCGCTATGGCCGCAGCTGACGGAAAAAGAGAAATCAATCTGGTTTACAAGCGACAGGAATTATGCAAAGCAGTAGAGGCAGTTTTTGATATTGTCCCCGCCGCCGACGTTGCGCCGGTGGTGCGGTGTAAGGAATGCGCCGAGTTCCAGCAAAAAGGGAAATATTATAATGGGACGCCATTCGGTTATTGCTATCACTGGGATTATGAAGAAGGCTCATCTCCAAACAAAGTGGATGGTAACGATTTTTGCAGCTACGGTAAGCGGAGGGAGGACGCATGATTCGCATCATCATCGACATTGAAGACCACGGCGACAAGCTGGCGACCAAGGAGGCTGTGGCAATGGCGCTTGAGCAGTTCGGCAAGGTGCGCGTCGTCCTCGTATCGGACGGGAGGGGAAAATGAGCCTGACGGCATCTGACCTTGCACGTCTCGGGCCCGCGGCACAAAAACAGGTGGTTGAAAAGGTACTTGCTCAAAAAACGGGCAAGTACCACAACCGCAAAACCGTGCGGCACGGCATCACGTTTGACAGCAAGCACGAGGCAGACCGCTATGATGAGCTGCAACTGTTGCTGAAAGCGGGGGAAATACACGATTTGAAGCTACAGCAGACGTACAAGCTCGTGGGGGCGCAGAGAACGCCAACGGGAGCCGTTGTGAGGGCAGTTACATACATAGCCGACTTCGTGTATACCCGCGACGGGAAAACGATTGTAGAGGACGCAAAGGGCTTTAAAACAAAGGACTATATCATCAAGAAAAAACTGATGCTGGAGCGATTCGGCATCTGGGTGGAGGAAGTATAAATGGCAAATCAAAGCGAAACACTCTGCTGGACCTGCAAGAACGCCTGCGGAAAATGCCCTTGGTCGGAATGCGACAAGGAAACGCGGAAGCCGAAATGGCAGCCGGTGGAAGGTTGGCGCGCGATTAAAACAAAGGTTTTGATGAATTCTTGCGGCGGCGCTCGCAGGCATTACGAAACAAGCTACATTGTCACGGCCTGCCCGCAGTACGAGGTGGGATGACATGAGCTGCTTTAACTGTCAAGAGCGGCACGTCGGCTGTCATTCGACCTGTGAGCGATATGCTGCGTGGCTGCAAGAAAAGAAAGAGGCAAAAAGCAGCGAAACGGCCAGCATAGCCGAAGAAAGCGCGATGATCAATTACATTCAGAGGTCAAAAGACCGATACAAACGGAGGGTGGGGAGAAAATGATCGAATATCCCTATTGCGTCTATCCGGCGCTGAAAAAGGTTTTCTGCGAGCGGCAGTACACGCGCCGCCAGCTTGCCGATGCGGTAGGTATTTCCAAAAGCAACGTCTGGTGGTGGCTTTCGGGCAACAATCAGCATACCATCGACGTGATCAAAGGCATCCTCAGAGAGAGCGGCCTGACGTTCGAGGAAGCGTTTGGAGGTGCGGAATGAAAGTAGGCGACAAGGTGCGGGCGCAGTTTATGACGGTGCCGGAGGAGTTTTCGGGAAAAGCGCGCGGCGAAAAGCTGTACCCGCTCCGCACTGGCGTGGTGACGTACATCCATCCGCAGAGACGCTATGTGACCGTGGCGATCATGGTAGACGGCAAGGAGATCAAAGAGAGTTTCCGACCGGAGGAGGTGCTGGCATGAAATGCGAGTTATACCATGACAATTTTCAGAATTTTAAGCGATACAATATCCCAAAAGCACAGCTTGTGATTGCGGATATACCCTATAACATTGGCGTGGACGCCTATGCAAGCAATCCGATGTGGTACAACGGAGGGGATAATAAAAATGGAGAAAGTAAGCTTGCGAAGCAGAGCTTTTTCCACACGGACGGAACATTCAAAATTGCGGAGTATATGCACTTCTGTAATCGTATGCTGCGCAAGGAACCGAAGGAAAAGGGGCAGTCTCCGGCAATGATCGTGTTTTGCGCGTTTGAGCAGATGCAAACGGTGATTGAATACGGAAAGCGCTACGGGTTCATGAAAAGCTATCCGCTGTTTTTCTGTAAAAACTATTCCGCGCAGGTGCTGAAAGCCAACATGAAGATTGTGGGCGCGACGGAATTTGCGGTTGTCCTCTACCGGGACAAGCTGCCGAAGTTCCGCAATGTCGGTGCGGATGGAGAGCGCCACATGGTGTTTGACTGGATATCTTGGGAACGGGACAAGCGCAGCGAGTATCCGAAAGTACATCCGACACAAAAGCCGATAGGCGTACTGAAAAAGTTGATCTCCGTGTTTACAGACCCAGGCGATGTTGTGATCGACCCATGCGCCGGAAGTGCATCAACGCTCCGCGCAGCGTATGAGTTGGGGCGGGACGCGTATGGCTTCGAGGTGGACAAGGGGTTTTACGAGGCAGCGAAAGAAAAGATGCTTGCTCCTTTGTTTGCAAAGCCTGAATTTGAGCAGATCGGAATGGGGGATGTGGTATGAGCGCGTTTCCCGAGCGCTTGAAGCGCTTACGGGAGAGAAAGAGAATAAAGCAATACGTCTTATCTGAATTGTGCGGTCTGCACCGTGACGCGGTGAGGCGGTACGAGGCGGGGGAGGCTACGCCCACAACGGACGCATTGGAAAGCATCGCCGATAAATTCGGGGTGTCGGTCGATTATCTGCTCGGACGGACGGATAACCCGATGACCGTGGACGATTATCTAAAAAAATTTTGAAAATTCCCCTTTTAAGGGGAAAAATAAGAAAAAGATATGCAAAAATAGAGGCGTGATGGGGCGAGGCTCTTCACGCCTCTGCTTTTTCATCTGTTTCCTCCTCCCTTGATAGCCCGCCCTTCGGGGCGGGCGGTTGAGGGCAACATGCGGCATAGGCGCCCCGTAAGGGGAGACCACAGCGAGTGACGCCGAATGATGGCTGAAGCGCTAAAGCAGGGCAGGGCTGCAATGCCGTACCAGATGTGCCCTTCGGGGCGGGTAAAGTCTGCTATGTAAGGCCAAGGGGCGGGGGCTGGTAGCAAAACGAAAGGGAGTGAGCGTATGGCTGGCGGAGCGCCAAGAAAATGGAAAAGCGTAAAGGCAATGCAGGAGGCCATTGACGCTTACTTTGAGAGCTGCAAAGGAACACCGCTTATGATTGGCGGCGATGTTGCCACAGATAAATACGGAAGACCGATTATTTTAGATGAAAAGCCGCCGACGGTAACAGGGCTGGCGCTGTCGCTGGGGTTTACCGGCCGGCAGGCGCTGATTGATTATCAGGGGAGGCCGGAGTTTGCGGACACGGTTACGCGCGCAAAGTCCAGATGTGAAGAATACGCCGAATCTCGGCTCTACGACAAAGACGGTGCGAACGGCGCGAAGTTCTCGCTTGGCTGCAATTTCGGTTGGCGTGAAGTGAATGAGACAAAAATAAGCACGGATTCCGTCAAGGTGGTTATTGATGTCTGATATTCTCTTGTCAGAAAAAATCGGCTCGGCTTTTTACGACGTGGCTCACGATGTGTTCCATCATGGGCACACACACTACGATTTCAGCGGTGGGAGAGGTTCGCTGAAGTCGTCCACGGTGTCCGTGCTCGTCCCCCTGCTGCTGATAAACAACCCGGGTACACATGCGCTCGTGTTGCGCAAGGTGGCAAACACGATCCGCGATAGCGTATATGCGCAGTATATCTGGGCAATCGGTGAGCTGGGCATGGCGGCGTATTGGGAAGCCAAGGTTTCCCCGATGGAGCTGATCTACAAGCCGACAGGACAGAAGATCATGTTCCGGGGCGCTGACGACCCCATGAAGATCAAGTCTATCAAGGTGCCGTTTGGCTATATCGCCGTGACGCACTTTGAAGAGAAAGACCAGTTTGCCGGACGCGCGGAGATACGAAACATTTTGCAGTCGACCATGCGCGGCGGCTCGGTGTTTTGGAATTTTGAGAGCTATAACCCGCCAATTTCGCGCGACAACTGGGCGAACAAGGACAGTTTGGAAGAACGTGCCGACCGGCTGTGCCACAAGTCGACATATCTGCAAGCACCGCCTGAGTGGTTGGGAGAGCAGTTTATTGCAGAAGCGGAGCACCTCAAAGAGACGGACGAGCGGGCATACCAGCACGAGTATCTCGGCATTCCGGTCGGCACGGGCGGGAACGTGTTTGACAAGCTGGAACTGCGGGAGATCACCGATGAAGAAGTAAAAAGTTTCGACCGCATCTATCAAGGGGTGGACTTCGGCTGGTTCCCAGACCCGTTTGCTTTTATACGTCTACATTATGATCGGGCAAGAGAAACGATATATCTGTTAGACGAGATTTATCAAAACAAATTATCCAACGAGCAAAGCGCGACCATGATTAAGCAGCGCGGATATAACAACATTAGGGCGATTTGCGACAGCGCCGAGCCGAAGAGCGTTGCTGACTTTCGTGCGATGGGGCTTCCTGCGTATGAAGCGGTCAAAGGCCCCGGCTCTGTGGAATACGGCATGAAGTTTTTGCAGCGCAGAACGATCGTCATTGACAGGCGGCGCACACCGCACGCTTACGATGAATTTGTTGGATACAAATACGAACGAAACAAAGACGGCGACATTATCAGCGGCTACCCCGACGCGAACAACCACTTGATTGATGCGACAAGGTATGCGTTAGAACCTGTCAGCCGCAGAATGGGAGTTATTGCATGAGTAGTGCAGTTATCCAAAAGTTAAAAGAACTTGGCTATACGACGATCCCGGAAGAATTTTACAGCCAAGTTGACCTTTGGAAGTCCTGGTATGTTGGGAAAGTAAAGAATTTTCACAGATACCGAGAATATAACGGTCATGAGTGGGTGAAAAAGAAGCGGTCTTCGCTCGGAATGGGAAAGAAAGTTTGCGAAGATTGGGCAAATCTGCTTATGAACGAAAAGGTTAAAATCACGCTTGAAGGCAAAAAAGAGCAGGAATTTATTAACCGCATTTTGGAAGAAAACAACTTTACCGTAAAAGCAAACGAAATGCAGGAAATGAAGTCCGCGCTCGGAACGGTTGCATATGTACCGCGCGTCATTGGCCAAAAAGTAAACGACTACGACGCTCCGATTCCCGGAAGTGCGGAAGACATTGCAATCGACTATGTGACGATGGAGCACATTTACCCGCTTTCATGGCGAAATGGCGTGATTACAGAGTGCGCATTTGATAGTGTTGTAACGCGGTTCGGACATCAGTATTTGTTCCTGCAAATCTTTAAAAAAGAGCGAACCGGCAAATACACGATCGAAAACAGCATTTATTTGTACGAGAATGAAACGCTGTCGGAAGTTAGCCTTGCATCCGTTGATGGCTTTGAGCACATCCCGCGTGTCGTCCATACAGGGAGCGCAGAAAAACAGTTTGTGATAGATCGCCCGAACATCGCCAACAATTTCGATTATCTCTTGCCTGTCGGCGTCCCTGTTTATGCAAATGCTCTTGATGTGCTGGAAAGCGTAGACAAGGCGTTTAACTGCTATGGCAACGAGTTTGACAATGGCGCGTTGCTGCTGATGGTAAAAATGCCAGCAACAAGGTATGAGGACGGGAAACCGACGCTGAACGATAACGATGGCAGGTTTTACCTTCTCCCAGAGGACACACAGCAAGGGAACGTTGTTGAACCAATTTCCCCACAGTTAAGAACGCAGCAGTTAAATATCGGGTTGCAAGACCAGCTCAATATTCTTTCCAGCAAGTGCGGGTTTGGCGAGACCTATTATCGTTTTAGTGGCGATAGCATTGCCACGGCTACGCAGGTCATCAGCGAGAACAGCACCATGTTCCGCACCATCAAAAAGCATGAAATTATCCTTGAAGATGCGTTGGTTAAGCTGTGCCGCATTCTTCTACGGCTTGGCAATACCGCGATGGGTGCGGGGCTGAATGAAGATGTGGAAATCAGCATTGATTTTGATGATTCCATCATTGAGGACAAGCAGACTGATTTTTCCCGTGATATGCAACTTTTGCAGGCGGGCATTATGAACGACTGGGAGTTCCGTATGAAGTGGATGAACGAGGACGAGGAAACCGCAAAGGCGGCGCTGCCCAAGATGCAGGACATGACAAAAGAACCGGAAGAAGAAATCGAATGAGGTGACGGCGTATGCGTCCTTACCCTTTTAGCCCAGCCTTACTTGATGCTCTCCCCGAAGAACTCGCCGAACTGTACCGCGCTCTTGAAGATACGCTGCTGGACGAGATATGCAGCCGATTAAAGCTGAAAGACCAGCTCAACGAAGTCACGGTACAGGATATTCGGGCGATACGGTCACATGGCATCGACCTGAAGGACATCGAAAAGGCGATCCGCAAGACCACGGGCATCAGCGAAAAAAAGTTGCAAGAGCTTCTTGACGATGTAGTAGATCGGAATCAGAAGTATTACACCGACCTCATAGACCTCGCTCATATCACACAGCCGGAAACGCTGGTAAGCATAGAAGATACTTGGGCGATATACGAGCAGACGAAGCAAACACTGCGCAACATAACGCGCTCAATGGGCTTTTTAGTGAACGCTGGCCGCACAATGCTACCCCCCGCCAAGGCGTACCATTGGGCTTTAGATGCTGCTACGTTGAAAGTAGAAAGCGGGGCTATTTCTTATGGGCAAGCCATCAAAGACGCCGTTAGGGAGCTTGCAAGTGGCGGCCTGCTCGTGGTGGACTATGAGAGCGGACACCGTGACCATGTAGACGTAGCTGTCCGGCGTGCCGTAATGACAGGCGTATCGCAGCTGTGCAGTAAGTACACGGAGCAAGCGGCGGAATACTTAGAAACGCCGTATTATGAAGTGTCTGCCCACGCCGGGGCGCGTGATGTGCCGGGGCGGTCGCCCTGGTCATCGCACAAGGACTGGCAAGGCAAAGTGTATTCCACACGCAGCGGCGACATCTATCCAAACATTTACGAGGTCTGCGGTCTGGGTGCTGTGGATGGCCTGGAAGGAGCTAACTGCCGCCACCGCCGTTTCCCCTGGGTGGAGGGCGTAAGTGAGCGCACATACAATGACGAACAGCTTGAGCATATCGACGATGGTTTGGGCTGTACGTTTGAGGGCAAGACCTATACGGCATACGAGGCCACGCAGGAGCAACGGCGCGTTGAACGCGAGGTGCGTAAGCTAAAGCGCGAAAAAGCCGCTTACAAGGCCGCAGGATTGCGCGAAGAAGAACAGGCGGTAAACATACGGCTACGGCGGTTAAACGCCAAATACAAGGCGTTCAGCGCGGCGGCAGGGCTGCCGGAGCAGTGGGAGAGAACGAAGGTGCTGTATTGAATTGGGAAGAAGCCAGAAAGGCAACCGAATTTTGTAATACGCAGCGGGGAATGACGCTGTGGAAATAAAAGGAGAGTAAAAATGGCAGACGAAACTATGACTTTTGATGAAATACTGGCTGACCCTACCTATAAGGCGGAGTTTGACAGGCGAATCACAAAGGCACTTTCGACTGTCCAGAGCAAGCTGGACGCGGAAGTGGAGAAGAACAAGCAGTTTGCGGCGAACGGCAGCGCGGAAACGGAAGCGCTCAAAAAGGAGATCGAGGGCTACAAGTCCAAGATTGCCGATTATGACTACGCAGATGTGATTCGTAAGACGCTTGCTGAAAAGGGCGTGAAATTCAGCTCTAAAGCTGCGGAAAAGGCATATTTGGCAGACCTGAAAGCAAAGCACCTTGAAATCAAGGACGGTGCGCTTGATGGATTTGACGAATGGCACAAGGCGCAAGTCAGCGCCGATCCGTCCGCGTTCCAAGACGGCGTAAAAATCGACTGGTCCGCTGCTGTTGGCAGCGGCGAAAAGAAAACAGATACCAATGCCGCGATGAACAATCTGATTCGCGGCGCACTCAAGTAACGAAAAGGAGATTATAACATGGCAAGTATTGATCGTTCCGCACTTTCCGGCCTTATCCCGGAACCCGTAACCCGCGAAATCATGCAGGGCGCTATCGCCGAATCTGCAGTTCTTCGTATGGGTCGCAGACTGGCAAATATGTCCAGTAAGACGCAGACCATTAACGTGCTCGACGCGCTTCCCTCTGCGTATTTTGTCAACGGCGAAGCGACCGGCGACGGCGCTGGCGACGCCTTCAAGCAGACCACCAAGATGGCGTGGGACAAGAAGAAGCTGTATGCCGAGGAAATCGCGGTTATCGTCCCCATTCCCGAGGCTGCTTTGGATGATGCGGACTATGACATTTGGGGCGAGGTCAAGCCCCGTCTGACCGAGGCTTTCGGTAAGGTCATCGACGCCGCTATCCTGTTCGGCACCAACAAGCCCAGCACTTGGCGCACCGGCGTTGTGCCCGCTGCCATCGCTGCCGGTAACGGCGTGCCCGTCGGCACCAGCGTGTTCGATGACATCATGGGCGAGAACGGCCTGATCTCCAAGGTTGAGCTGGACGGCTTCAACCCCAACGGCGTGATGTCCGCTATCCAGATGCGCGGCAAGCTGCGCGGCCTGAAGGACACCACCGGCCAGCCCATCTTTAAGTCCGATATGCAGGGCGCTACCCGTTACGGTCTGGACGGCATGGATATGTACTTCCCGATGAACGGCGCGTTTGACCCCAATCAGGCGCAGATGATCGTCGGCGACTGGAGCCAGCTGGTGTACGCCATCCGTCAGGACATGACTTTCAAGATCTTCACCGAGGGCGTGATTCAGGATCCCGCTACCAAGGCCATTACCTACAACCTGATGCAGAACGACATGGTCGCGCTCCGCGCCGTCATGCGTCTGGGCTGGGAGATCGCCAACCCCGTCAACGCCTACAACGTGGACAAGGCCAATCCGTTCCCGTTCTCCGTGTACGGAAAGGGCGGCGACATCTCCGCTGTTACCGTCTCGCCCGCTACCGCGACTATGGCAAAGGGCGACAGCAAGGCATTTACTGCTGCCGTTACCGGCGAGGGCATTATCAACGGTGAGGTCGAGTGGAGCCAGAATGGCACGAAGTCCAAGATCAGCGAAGACGGCTTGCTGACCATCGACTCCGCTGAGACTAAGACCAGTATCACCGTCACGGCCAAGTCCAAGCAGGACGGCACCAAGACCGGCACTGCTACCGTTACCGTTTCTTGATATGAAAGGAGCTGACCCGTATGACATACGCTGATTATACATACTACGCCGGAATCTATGTGGGTTCTGTGAGCGAGGAAGATTTTCCGCGTCTGGCTGTTCGGGCCAGCTCTTTCCTCGACTACTACACAATGGGGAAAGCTGAAAGCCACGCCGATTTGGACGCGGTGAAGATGTGCTGCTGTGCGTTGATCGACCAGTACGCTTTGCTGGACGCGGCGCAGAAGGCGGTGACAAAAAGCCTTGCCAATGCAGGCGACCCGGAAACCAAGAGCGAATCGGTAGGCAGCTATTCCCGCACGCTTACGACCGGTGGCGAAGCGGCAAAGTCTGTGCTGGATGCGGTAAGCACCAGTAAACAAATGCTTGCAAACCTGTGCAATGAGTATCTGGCGCATACCGGACTTTTGTATCGGGGAGGTGACTGCAAATGTACGCTCCCCACACTGTAACGATCTACAACTCCGTCAAGGAAACCGATCCGGCAACATTTAAAGACGTTACTAAACTCTATGTCACGATTTTGCGCGGCGTGCTGTGCGAAGCGTCAAAGGGCGCAAATGTGCGCAAGACCGGGTTAGAGGGCGCGGATGCGGTCAACCTGTATATCCCGTTTTCCGTAGAAGCGATAGACGGAGCGACGGGTAAGCCCAAGAAATACGTCGGGCCGCAGGAGTTTTACCGTGCCACAGATAAGACCGGGCTGTGGACGCTTTCAGTCAGCGGCAACGGTGGGGTTACGTTTTTCATCAAGGGCGAGTTTGTCACCGACAAGGAAGATGTGGCGCTCTCGCAGGATGACTGCTGGAATCTGACAAAGGTAGACGCAATGGACTTTGGCAGCGAAGATATGCAGCATTGGGAATGCGGAGGCGTATGAGATGGCGCTGAAATTTACCATCGATACCTCCGGCATAGATGCAGTCAAAGAATCCATTGCAAGCGCTTGTAGCCGCGCAGAACACACGCTTGCGATACAGGTGGCAAAAGATACCGCGCCATTTGTCCCGATGCGCACAGGATCGTTGAGGACGCGGACGCGGGTATCCGGAAACGAGATTATCTACCCCGGCCCATACGCTCGGTATCTCTATTACGGCAAGCTGTACGTTGATCCGCTGACGGGAAGTTCCTATGCGAGAAAAGGCGTAACAAAAGTTCCGGCGGTGCCTGAGAAAGACCTGAAGTTTTGGCATCCAAATACATCTTCGCACTGGTTTGAAGTGTCGAAAGCTCAAAACCTCCCAAAGTGGCTACGTGTAGCAGAAAAGGCGGTAAAGAATGATCTCTAAAGAAAAGACCGTAACGCTTGCGTCAAGCGTTGAAAAATCCGATCTCGACCGCCTTGTATTGATTTGGGCAAACAAATGCCCCAATATCCCTGATAACGTGGAACTGATCAAGTACGAGTATTTCGCGGCGAAAACGGTAGGCATGGCGCTTTCGTCCGTGCAAGGCGCTGTTATCACCAAGAAGTATATCTGCGGCGGGTATCAGGCGGAGTATTCGTTTGAAATCCACTACCAGATCGCGCCTCCGGGGACAAGCGATGACACGCGCTTAAAGGCAGTCGAGGCTTTAAACAAATTTGCGGACTGGGCCAACACACAGCGCCCGGACATTGGAGAGGGGAGACGCGCCCTGCGCGTAGAGACAGCGGCTTTTGCGTCGTATCTCGGCGCAACCAGCGACAAATACGAGGACTATATGGTTCCTCTTAAACTAACATACGAGGTGAATGTATAATGGCAGATTTAACTTTTGCGACCTCCGAAGGCCAGACCATTGACCGCGAGCTTTTGATTGCGTATCTGAATACCGGCACGTCATCGGCTCCCGTTTGGAGCGCCATCGGTAAGCGCGTGGAAGATTCCACCGAGGAAATGGACTGGGGGCAGGAGAGCAAGCAGGACATTCTCGGCAACACCTTTACCACCATGAAAAAGCCCGTTATCACGCAGACGTTTGACCCGATTCCTTTGGATGCGGGTGACGCGGCGGCGGTCAAGATGTGGAATCTTGCGGTCAAAGATCACGACGCGCAGGCGCTTGCCAATCAGGACATGATGATTGGCCACTTCTACGCCACGAGCGGCGACGCGAAGTTTGCCGAGCGCTATGATTCCTGCGCAATTGCGGTCACGTCCATCGGCGGCGACGGCGGCGGCACGCTCAACATTGCGAGCGAGATCACTTACGGCGGCAACCGGACGCTTGGCATGATTACCAAGAGCGCCAGCGGCGTGACCTTTACGGCAGATACCTAAAGACAAAGGGGCGGGCATAGACCCGCCCCAATTTGGAGGATATTATGAGCGAAATTATTTCCATCAATTCCGGTGTAGTCCGAAAGACGCTTGAAACGACGGATGGCAAGACCTGTGAGCTGGCCTTTAACGCGACGGACAGCACCTTCGTGGAGAAGCTGTTCAACGCCTTTGATACGCTCGACAAAAAGCAGGAAGCGTACAAGGCGGAGGTCGAAAAGACCGCAAACAAGCGCGAGGTGTTCGAGACGGCCCGCAAGATGGACGAGGAGATGCGCGACATCATCGGCGAGGTCTTTGGCTTCGACATCTGCTCGGCTCTGTTTGGAGGCATGAACGTGTACGCGCTGGCGGACGGCCTGCCTGTTTGGGCCAACCTGATGCTCGCCATCATGGATGAGGTGGATACCGCATTCTCCCGTGAGCAGAAGGCGACCAATCCGCGCATCAGCAAGTACACGAAGAAGTATCACAAGTGAGATACGACCTTCCGACCACCGTAGAGGTGAACGGCACGGAATACCCGGTTCGAACGGATTTTCGGGACATCCTGACCATTATTGAAGCGCTCTCCGACGCGGAGTTGAGCGAGCAGGAAAAGGCCGAAACGATGCTCGACATTTTCTACCCGGACTTTGAGACGATGCCGCCGGACGATTACGAAGAAGCGATAAAGCAATGCGCTCTGTTCATCAATTGCGGCGATGGCCCGCGAGACGAAAAGCGCGGGCCGAAGCTGATGGATTGGCAGCAGGATTTCCCGTTGCTCGTGGCTCCAATCAATCGAGTGCTCGGCAAAGAAGTGCGGTCTGTGGACTATCTGCACTGGTGGACGTGGATCGCGGCGTATCAGGAGATCGGGGACTGCACCTTTGCGCAGGTCGTTTCCATCCGCAGCAAGCGGGCAAAGGGGAAAAAGCTCGATAAGAGCGAGCAGGAATTTTACAAGCAGAATAAGCAGATGGTCGACTTTAAGCGGCAGTACACGGCGCAGGATGAGGACGTTATCAGCAAGTGGATATGAAAAACCGCCCTCCGAAAAGGGCGGCAAAATTCAAGCGTTTGGCATAACGGAAACCGTGTTGCTTGTTTCAAGCGTGTTGTAGTTTTCAGAGTCTAAAACATTTAGCTTAAACTCGACATTTGATATTTCGCTTAATGGGGTTTCACAAAAAACAACAAATGACGCTCTCACATTTTTGGAAGGAAGTGCCGTAATCGGCAAACCCGAACCGCTTTGACAATGCGTGTCATCCACATAGACATCATCAAGCAAATAGATGCATTCCTCGCCCCCGATGTTGCTGATTTTTACATCAATGTAAAAGCAGCCAGTCAATCCGCTTGCTTCCCAGCATTTTAAATATTCGGCGGTGTAATTTTCTCCACTAAATTTAATTACATCCGTTTCATCTCTTAAATCCTGGGTTTCTTCACTAAGAGAATTTGGCGCTGTGGACGAAACGCTATTTGCATTTGACGCTTCTGAGCCATCCGATGTTGGAAGAGATACGCATACAACAAAAAGAACAAAGAATGTGGCAAGGGATATTAAAGCGATATTCTTTCTCTTTTTCCTGATTGCAAGGATAACCAAAGTGAGCAATGAGACAACAAATCCTGCGATACTTAACAAGCCTAAAATAGCAATCATTTTAATCCCTCCTTTTATCAGAATAGCACATAAAAAATAAAACGCAAGTAGAAAGTGTGGTGATTTTGTGGCGAATGCAGACGGTTCCGTTGTTATCAATACGGAATTAGACGCGAAAAACGCGCAAAAAGAATTGACTGCGCTTGAAAAAAAGATTGATGCACTCAATGAAAAAATCAGCGACAAAAAGCAGGAGCAAATGCCCCTGGTTGAGCAGTCTAAGCAGATCGCAGCAAACCTCGATGCAGCCAAAGCCCAGCTTGACCAAATGCGGAACGGCGACGAGTTTTACACGGCTGGCGCAATAAAGGAGCAAGAGCAAACAGTAAAAGCTCTTCAGAAAGAGTGGGATTCCGTGCAGAACAAAGTAGAGCGCATGGATACCTCGATTGCACGAGACACGCGAAGCCTTGAGCGCATGACTAATAGAGCCGGAGATTTGTCTAAACAAATTATGGCAGCAAAAGAAAACACCAAAGGGATTTCTCCGGCGGCACAGGCAGCCAGTAAACAAATGGACAAATTTGTGAGCCACGTTAAAACGCTCGCCAAAAGAGTGCTTGTTTTTTCGCTTATTACCAAAGCTCTCAGAACGCTAAAGAGCTATATGTGGAGCGCGATCCAGACCAACGATAAGGCGATGGCTGCGGTCGCCAAGCTGAAGGGAGCGTTGCGAACACTGGCCCAGCCGATCGTCAACGTGGTTGTTCCGGCGTTCACCTTGCTCGTCGACGTCATCACGCGCGTGGTCAACGCCATCTCCGAGCTAGTCTCCATGATCTTTGGAACGACTGCCGAGGAATCTGCAAAGGCAGCCGAAAGCCTTTACGAAGAATCGGACGCGCTGGACAAGACCGGGAAGTCTGCAAAAAAGGCAAGCAAATCCCTTGCGTCGTTCGATGAAATCAACAAATTGTCGGGAAGTCAGGAAGAGAATAAAGCCCCGGACTTCTCAACCGGCATCAACGACCAGCTTAGTGCCATCATGGAGTTGTTTACCGGCGCGGCCCTGCTGGCGATCGGTGCGGCGCTAGCGTTCTCCGGCGTGAATGTCCCGCTTGGCATTGGGTTAATGGCGATGGGTGCGCTTGCCATTTGGGGTGCGGTCAGCACCGACTGGAGCGCGATCCAAAATGCTTTAAAAGGGCCGATCGGAACTGTTACGGGCATCTTGTCCGCGGCCCTGCTGGCGATTGGCGCGATTATCCTGTTCTCCGGGGCCAATATTCCTCTTGGTTTGGCGCTCATGGTCGCCGGAGCGATAGGACTGGCTACGTCGGTAGCGGCAAATTGGGACACGATCAAAGCGCTTTTACAAGGCCCGCTTGGCATCGTTACTGCGATCATCAGCTTCGCGCTCCTTGAGATCGGCGCTATCCTGTTGTTCTCCGGTGCGAACATCCCGCTCGGTCTCGGCTTGATGGTCGTGGGCGCGATTGGAATGGCGGCTGTCATTGCGGCGAATTGGGACACTATCAAGGCATTGCTTCAAGGCCCTATCGGAGCTGTTACGGCGATGCTCTCAGCATCCATGCTCGTTCTCGGCGCTGTGCTGGCTTTCAGCGGCGCAAATGTTCCGATTGGTCTCGGCCTTATGATTGCGGGCGCGATCGGGCTGGCTACGTCGGTAGCGGCAAATTGGGACACTATCCAGACCGCCTTGCAAGGCCCCATCGGCGCAATCACGGCGCTCGTCAGCAGCGCATTGCTTGTGCTCGGCATCATCCTAACCCTGACTGGCGTTGCGCTTCCGATCGGCATCGGGCTGATCGCTGCCGGGGCGGTCGGGCTGGTCGCTACGGTCGCGGTCAACTGGAACGCCATCACCGAATACCTTGGCGGCCCAATCGCGGCGATCGTTTCGCTGGTCAGCGGCGCGCTGCTTGTCTTAGGCGTTCTGCTGGTGTTTACCGGTGTAGGCATCCCGCTCGGAATGGGTATGATCGTTGCGGGCGCGGCGGGCCTCGCGTCGGTAGCGGTAATCAATTGGGACTATTTAAAGAACAAGCTCGGTGAGACGTTGGACGGCATCAAGGAGTGGTGGAATGCCAACGTCGCAAAATACTTTACGATCGAGTATTGGCAGGACTTGGGCAAAAACATCATCGACGGATTGCTGAATGGCTTGAAATCTGCATTTGAAAGCGTTAAGTCTTGGGCATCCGGCGCGATGGACACCATCAAAAGCGCATTTACCGGCGGCTCAGTCAAGACCAGTATGCCGCCCATCAATTCCGCTTCCATCCCCCGTTTGGCGACCGGCGCGGTCATTCCCCCGAACAGGGAATTTCTTGCGGTCCTCGGCGACCAAAAGCAGGGGACGAACATCGAGGCTCCCGCGGCTGCTATCGAGGCGGCGGTGGCGCGCGGCATGGCGCGGTATGGCGGCGGCAATCAGACGGCGATCCTCAAGATCGGCGAACAGGAATTGGGCCGCATCATCTTCAAGCTCAACAAAGATCAGACGCAGCGCGTCGGCATCCAACTGACTTAAAGGCGAAGGATATGAATTACATTAAGCTTAATGGGACATCGTTTGATGTCAATGTAGCAATATCCAAATACAACGAAAATTTCAATGTTCTGGACGGAGAGAATGCCGGACGTTCTAAAGACACCGGGCGAATGATTCGCGATGTGCTCGGAACGTACATCGGGCACAAGATCACGGTGTTTCGCCGAGGCGATGATTACCAGAGCTATGACGCATTCTGGAACTACCTAAAGGCTCATTCGGTGGATGACTCCGTGCTACTCGAAGCGGCGGATGGAAACACGACAATTTCCTATCGGGCGTATTATACGAGCGCTTCGCACGACATTGAAAAGGTCGAAAACGGCGTGAATTACTGGGGCGAGATTGAAATCCACTTTATACCCATCGCGCCACAGATCACACCGTAAGGAGGGGCTATGGATTATATTTTAATTGGCTCTTACCAATTCGACCGCGACGCATCAAAAGACGACATGCGCTTGGATTACTGCTCCGCTTTTCAAGAAATGGCGTTAGACGAGAGCAATCTATCGTTCGATACAGTTAGTGCGGAAATTTACACAAAAACGGCAGGCAAGCTACTTGCTGCGCTGCCGGACAACACCCCAATTGTTATTTATCGAGATAATGCAATCAAGGCGCGATTCGTCAAACGAGGCATCTCGCGCATTGGCCCCAATACGTATTCACTTACCGGTCAATCTCCGATGGGTGCGTTATCGAAAATGCCACATCCCGGAAGCATTTACACAGGACAGACCGTTGAGGAAGTAGCAAAAGAAATCTGCGGGAGCATTCCGATTCTCGTAAAAACTGTGTATGCGGGCACCAAACTGTACGGTTGGCTCCCTTACGCAAACGGCAAAGACCGGTCGGCGCGAGACAATCTTGTGCAAGTCTTATTTGCCATCGGCGCGTATCTTCGCACAGACTTAAACGGTGTGCTTCGAATCGAACCGTTGTGGGACGGTGCGGCATCTACAATATCGGTCGACCGCTCGTATTCCGGCGGCACGGTCAAGTATGATTCGCCCATCTCCGCCGTCACCGTCACGGAGCATCAGTACATCGCGGGAACCGACGAAAAGGAGCTGTTTTCCGGCACATCTCAGCAGGGCGACATTATTACCTTTCCCGAGCCAATGCACTCACTCACAGCGACAGGCTTCACCATTTTGGAGAGTGGCGCAAACTACGCCAAAATCTCCTCCGGCTCCGGCGCGCTCAAGGGCAAGACGTACATCCACAATACGCGTCTTGTGACGCAACCCGTCACAGAGAACGCGGCGGAAAACGTCAAGTCCGTTACGGACGCCACGCTCGTCTCCCTTGTCAATTCCTCCGCTGTCGCCAAAAGGCTGGCAGACTATTATAAGTGCCGAGAGACCATCACCAACGGCATTGTAAGCGGGCAGGAGAAGCCCGGACATGTGGTCAGCGTCTATCACCCCTACGATAAAAAGATGGTCTCTGCGTGCATCGTGAGCCTTGACACGACCATGAGCGGCACACTCAAAAGCGAAATGGCGGCGCTCGTCGGCTTTCTGCCCCCGCAGCCGGAATCGTCGGAATACTACGACGAGCGCGTCATCCTCACGGGCTCGGGCGAGTGGACGGTCCCGGAGGGCGTCACGAGCTACACCCGCGTCCTTATCGGCGGCGGGCGCGGCGGCAGCAGCGGCCATCGGGGCGAAAGCCCCGCCGTGCGCACGCCGAAATCATGGACCGAGAAATTTGACGCTCTCAGACGCTACGTCGGCCTTGACAACGGCGTCTCGCTGGAGGGCGGCAAGGGCGGCGAGCCGGGAGAAGCGGGCGACGGCGGCAAGGTGCTGGTTGAAACCGTCACCGACGCGGTACCCGGCGCAAAGGTCTCCTATGCCTGCGGGAAGGGCGGCTACGGCGGCGCCTTTTCGCAAGGAAACGACGCGGGCGCACCCGGTACCGCGACCACAATGGGCGGCGCAACGAGCGACACGGGCTCGTCGAGCGAGGCGGGCTACACCGACGCGATCACGGGCGAGGTTTTTGCCGCCAAAGGCAAAAGCGGCATTGCGGGCAGCCCGGGCAACGGCTACACATGGGACGGCGGAAAGTATACCTACCAGCCAAGCCCCTTGATCACCGTCGACGGTGTGACCTACTCCGCGGGCAAAGACAAAGAGGAGGTCGAGGGCGAAGATGGGCGGGGCAGATACAACACCGCGCCCTACGGTTATGTTGGCTACAGCTGGCGCGGCGGCTACGGCGGCGGCGCGGCGGCAGGTTCCAACGGAAACGACGGCCTTGCAAACGGCAGCGGCGATGCTTATATCGGCTCCTCAAGCGCATTCGCGACGGTCACGGCGGCGCGCGGCGGCGCGGGCGCAGACGCAACGCCGCCCGCCAAGGAGAGCCGTTACGGCTGCGGCGGCACAAGCGGCCACGGCGGCGGCGGCGCAGGCTCCAACGGCGTGGCGGAAGCGCACCAGACGTCATCTGAAAATATATCGGTCTCGCAGGCGTCGCTAACCGCAAGAGACACCCAGCCTGCCCCGGGCGGTCGCGGCTCCGACGGCGGCGAGGCGGGCGACGGCTGCATCATCATCTACTACCGCAAAAAGAAAGAGCTGCAGTCCGGCCCGCTCGTGACCAGCAACAACCTTGGCCTGCTCGATTCTCTCGGGCGGAGAATGATCGTTTAAGGAGGTTTTTATGCCGAACGATTATTACACCATGCTCTACACCGGCGAGAAGACCGACGAGCTATTGCAGCGCGTGGACGAGGGCGAGCTCATCATCCCCTCCTCGACGGCTGGCAGCACGAAAAAATTCAAGCTGACGGTGGATGACACCGGCGCCGTCAGCGCAACGGAGGTGACGACGTAATGGTACAGGGCGACGCTTACTCCATCGACGTGGAGATCACCAACGAGGGCCAGACGCTCAGCCCCCCGGCCGTCTCTCTGGTCGAGATCGCGCTGCTGAACCTCGTCAAGACCTATCCGGGCGATGTCACGTTTTCCGACGGCAAATTTCACTTTCCCCTCACGCAGACGGAGACATTTGGTCTTCCGACCGTCTGCCCCATGCAGGTGCGCGTGAAGTTCCCGAGCGGCGACGTGATCGGCTCGGAAATGCAGCGCCTTGACGTCAAGCGTGCGCTGAGTAGGAAGGTGATCTGATGGTCACGTTCGAGTTGACGCAGAAAACGGCGCTTTCGGTAGCGTTTGACGTCACCATCCGCGGGGGCGGCGGAGGCGAGCCGTATGACGGCCCATATACCGTGACGCCCGACTTTGAGACGCAGGAGCTTGCCACAAAGGACAGGCTTCTGAAAGACAATGTGACCGTTAATCCCATTGCAGTTGCCCGTGTGGAAAACCCCTCGGGCGGAAAAACAATTTTTATCGGAGGTATTTTCAATGGCTGAAAAGTACAACAGCAAAATCGTACTCTCGAGCGGCGAAGTCCTCATGGACCTCACCCAGGACACCGTGGTCGCGGACAAGCTCCTCAAGGGCTTTACCGCGCACGGCAAGGACGGCGCGCCCATCACCGGCTCCTGCGAATTTGACGCGGACACCGGCGACGCCACCGCGGGCGCGGCGGAAATTCTGACCGGCAAGACGGCCTATGTCACCGGCAGCAAGGTCACCGGTACCATGCCGAACAATGGGGCCAAGACGCTCAGCATCACGGAAAAGGGTAAGCCGGTCACCATCCCCCAGGGCTACCACGACGGCAGCGGCAAGGCGCAGATCGACGCAGCCGAAGAGGCGAAGCTGATCCCCTCCAACATCCGCGAGGGCATTACCGTCCTCGGCGTGCTCGGCACGATGTCCGGCAGCGAGGGCATGAAGCCGCAGGCCAAGAACGTCACACCCACCTTCGCCTCGCAGGAGGTTCTTCCCGACGAGGGGTACAACTGCCTCAGCTCCGTCACGGTGGCGGCGATCCCGATTGCCTACACCGACAACGCGCAGGGAGGCAAAACGGTCACCATCGGTTGAGGAGGTGCGGCATGGCCAACAACAAAGTCCAGCTCAGCGACGGAACAGTCCTGCTTGACCTGACCGGGGACACCGTAACGCCGGAGAATCTGCTCTCCGGGGCCACCGCCCACAATGCGGCGGGGGAGCAGATCGTTGGCGCGGCCACAGCTGGGGGTATCACTAGTTTTCCTACGATAGAAGAAGTCAAAGCAAATTGGACTGCGGTAAAACTAGACAGCAATTTCGGCAACAATACTATACATTTTACTTCAAGTATAATTCTTGCTTTTATAACCGGAAATGAATTCCGGGATATTAGTATACTTTTTTTGGAAGTAAATCAACAAGATCAAGATTTTAGCTTTCAAAGTCTTTGTCACGATGATAATGCTAATATGCATGTTTTTCAACTTTACTTAAATCGTGGTGCTATAAATTGCGATATTACTGTATCAAATGTTCTTGACGGTGAAACGAGTACAAGTGATATGATTCAAGATACTATTTACTATACAACCGCAGATAATTTCTTTTCAAAATAAACCACATCCTCAGCGCGCAGGACTATGGGGAGATCACCGGCGAGAAATACGCTGATGATAAATAAATTTTGAACGAAGAAAAGGAGAACAAAACTATGACTACTACTCGTATCGCCTCTGACGGCAAGCTCATCGAGGTCACCAACACCCCCGCGGGCCTAAGCGAAAACTCGGGTGTCAAAAACAGCATCGTGCAGCCCGTCATGGCGCGCGACCTTTCCCGCGCTGGCACGGAGATCTATGTCGCCCCCCTGCTACAAGCTCACCTACGACGAGGACGGCTACTGTGTCAAGCAGGAGAAGTGCCACATCCCTGACGATATTGCAGCGAAGCTCGCGGAGCTGAACAAGTAAAAAAAGCCGCCCCGGAGGGCGGCAAATTGACAAAGCGCGGCAGACTGTGCTATAATTCGCCTGCTGGTAAGAACGGCGAGGTTGTCCACTTCCTGCAAAGGAGGTGCGCGATGGTTACATACGCTGATATGTTCACATATTCGCTTGTGCTCATC
>ENA-UEPJ01002051-UEPJ01002051.1-human-gut-metagenome-genome-assembly--contig:-NODE-2051-length-22054-cov-37.440324_pt1 | contig 22054 bp, 19 predicted proteins | sample MGYA00242890_ERZ507896 | MGnify/ENA primary metagenome ERZ507896 (study PRJEB26167, sample SAMN06115508) | human gut metagenome | host: Homo sapiens | place: China:Qinghai | collected 2015-08-20... | reverse complement strand
TAAAGCTATAGGTGTTTCATCTCTTGAAATACTATCAAAACTTGCAGAAAATAATCCTCTTGTAGCCTTAGATGCAAGAAAAAATTGTGCATACCTATATTATGATAACGAAATTAAAGGGGCAGTTCAATTAGAAGAAGTTCAAGCAATAATAAAATCAGGAAATTACACAGTAATTACCGATAACAAATTACAACCATTATTAGGCGGTACATCTTATCAAGAAAAAGAATACCCTCTTGGCGAAATTTTAGCAGACTTAGCAGAAAATAAAGAAGACGAAGGCAACTGGAGAAAACTTAAACCTCTTTATATTCAACCACCTCCAATGGGTGCATAACTTAGCAAATAAAAAAATTCTAACAGCTATTTTCTTTGCTATAAAAATAATAAAAACGGGAATAATAATATTGAACATTAATCCTAATGGCTGCGTATGGAGAAGAAAATAGTTAAAACTGAAAATATTTCATTCAAATGCAAAATTCCGGAAATTCCACTAACAAGAAAAGAATTAAAGAATTTGCTCAATTTTCATATTCCATGCCTGTGCTGTGGAATGAAAATGCTACATCCTGATGAATATATGAAATTAATGGAAAATAAAAAGCTATCAGGAGTAGCAATAGAAGCTATACCTATTTTAGAGCCATATGAAAAAATTATGCATCCTGTTGAAAGGCAAGTATTCAATATGTTTAAAAGTATGGCTGTAAAATATCCTAATAAAAATTTTAAAGAGCTTTTAATGATGAAAAAAGATATTCATGAATTAGCTCTTGTAAAAATCCAAAGCATTATTTTCAACAAAATCAGCTTTTACAGGCGAATTTTACCTAAAAAAACAGCCAGACAACTCAGAAAATTAATGATTAAAACAAATGACATAATCTTTGATCCTGAACCGCATAAGCCATTTTCTAGACGCATTTTTATACATAAAATAAAAAATATTACAAAAAACTTAGAAAATAAAAAAATAAAAAATGAAATTCTTGAAATAGCAAGAAGACTTCCTCGATCTAGTGACGAAGTATGCGCATTTGTCGTAAAAAATGCAAGAAAACCTGCTTCTGTTATTGCACTTAATCTTGTACATCCATCTGTTGGCACATTTGAACATTTATTACCCAAATGTATGAAAGGGATGAATAATTCACTAAACTTTGCATTAGAATGTTCATACTGTAACAATTCTCGACATCACTATCCTATATCCGTTCAAATAGAAGAAAATCCATATATGCCACAAAATGCACAACTTCAAGCTGATAAATTAATCTCACTGTGTAAAAAAGAATTATGCAAAAAAGAATATATCCAAAATTTAAAAGAACAACTTAAATGCCTATCAGACGAAATAATATGCCTTGATATTAGTAAACTTGACATATAACGTAACACTTTTTAACAAAATAGCAAAAATTAATAATCAGTTGTATTTTTAAAATGTGAAGATTTCGCCTATAAAATTATTTAATACTAATTATCAACAAAAAAACAAGAATAATTATGTTAATTATTCCAATTATAATTATTCAACACTCCAAGCTGACTGCGTAAATTTTAGTGGGAAAAATAAAAAATCAGAATATACAATTCCTTTTAAAATTCATTACTCAAACCCTTTTGATGATGCAAAAGCCGGGTTAATTTCACCTTCAGATCTTCCTAAAAAAGAAATACTAGCATACTCAAAATATTTTTTACCTTGTCCTTGTTGTGGAGATATAATGATTCCCCCACAATTAATGGATACAATTAAAACCAAAATTACAGATAGTCCTAGCGATAATATTGAACTATTGAAAAATTTTCAAAAATTTATGCATCCTGTTGAAAAACAAATTTTTAGCATACTTGAAAAAAATAACAAAAAACACCCAAACCTAAATTTCCACGATATTTTGAGAAAGAAATATCAAAGAGCAGAAAGGCAACTGGTCATTCAACAAATATCAATATTAAGTGATATCAGATTATTTAGTAGAGACAACTTAACTGAAGACGACTTTAATAAAATATCTGAAATTATTGAAAAAACTTCTAACAAAATATTCAATAAACAAGATAAAGAAACTTTTAGTAGGAAACAATTTATAGAAGAATTAGAAACACTTGCCAATATAATAACAGCAAAAAACAATGATCCTAAATACAAAAACGTATTAAATAAAATTATTGAAAAAGCCAATACTTTACCAACATCATATAACTCAATACACGCATTTATTGTAAAATATGCAAAAAATAAATATAATCATAAATCGATTACTGAAAGACTTTTAAGTGGCTCAGAGGCTACAATTGAGCATGCTATCCCTGAATTTTTAGGTGGAAAGACAACACCTTCAAACCTTATTAATGAATGTGCAAGGGATAATCACTCTAGAAGACATGATAATATTATTCAACAAATAAGAGAACATCCTCAAATGCCAGATAATATGCAAAAACATTTTGATAAGTTAATAGAGCTAAGTAAACAAAATAAAGTAAACAAAAGCTATATAACTGAAATTGCTATGACATATTATAAATTGTCAAAAGGTCTGATTGACGTTGACTTAAGTAAACTATGGGTAAATTCAAAAAATTCTAAAAATCAAAATATTAACAAGCAAAATAAAAATCCAGACAGAACTCCAACAAAAGCAGAAAGAAGAGAAATTCGCAAACTAAAAATAAAACGTCAAAAAGCAGAAAAACGTAAATATATAATAACTTCAAAAAATTCGGCTACTAAAAGATTTGCAAAATCAATATTTAAAAGATAGTTAAATAGGAGAGTTATGAGAGTTCCTATAATACATTTTAACAATTATACAAATATAAAAGATACAAATACTATAACAAAAAATAAAACACTAAATTATAATTATTCAAAAACAAAATATACCAATAATATTGATTTTATTTCTTTTACCTCTATTGCAAACTCTGGGAAATTACGAATATTATTTACCTATGGATTACCATGTATGTATAGTGGAATTGAAATGATTGACCCTAAAGTTGTCACTAAAATGATAAAAAATAAAAAATTTCAACAACCTATATCTAAAATAATTGAAAACCTATTACCTTTTGAAAAAAGTATTACCGGAATAGAATTAAAAATTTTCCAAATACTTAAAGAAGCTTCCGAAAACTCTCCCAATAAAAATCTGAAAGAAATAATAGAAGATATTGCTCCAAGATTTAAAAAACGCTTAAGAAAAAAACAAAAACCAATTTTTCAAGAATTAATAAATGCAGCTCATGAACTACCAGATAAATACAAATATACATTTAAACTATTTATGGATAATACTAAAAAGAAATTAAATGATGAACCAATAATTATCCCATTCAGCTCATATGAATTTAAGTATAAACTCGAAAAAATAAGAACAGATATTGAAAAAACGGAAAATCCAAAAGCTATTACAATAATGAATAAATTAGTAAAAGAATCAAACAGATTCACTAATAGCACAACCACAAACACTATTGAAAGACAGAAAAACACTCTTGAATCTATGTTTGAAATTCTAAAAAATTCTGAACTTAATGACAATGTTCCCTTAAATAATTTATTCAATATATCAAAAAGCCGTTTAAACTTAGAACCAACCGTAATACCTTTTAATAGAAAATCATTCATATATGATTTATCAAAAATCATATCAGATGTTCCAAATTCAAAATTACAAGAAAAAATGCTTTTAATAGCAGAAAAACTTCCGACATCAAAAGAAAGTACATCTGCATATATTTTAAAAATACTATCAGATCCCCCTGAGAAAATTGGGTATAGACTTCTTTGGCCTTCAATAGCTTCAGTAGAACATATTTACCCAAAGTCTCTAGGTGGACCTGACTGTATGTATAATTTTGGAGGAGCTTGTTGTCGAGAAAATACTGAAAGACAAAATATTAGTTTTCTTAAACAACTAAAAAGACGACCAAAAACAAAAGAAAATTGTCAAAAATATATTGATAGACTAATTGAGCTTGCAAATTCGGGGGTTTTTGCCAAACATAATATAAATGTAAAATATATAATTGATTTTAAAAATACAATATACAAACAATCACATAAAAACATTGATCTTGATATATCTAAATTAAATCCTGAACTTATAAATATTAACAAATGTAAAAATTTCTCCAATAAATTAAATTTTAATAAATAATATGCCGATTAAATGAATGTACTTAGTTAAGTTAATAAGGGATTAATTATAATGGCAGATACAGGTGCTTCATTTAACAGACCATATAAACCTTTTGGAATGAACGTAAAAGTTCCGGAAATAGGAGAAAGAACTCTTAAACAAGCTGGAGATTCTCTTACCAATCTTGTAAAAAGTCCAACAGAACCTCTTTTCAAATTCTTAGAAGATAATGAAGAAGTTTTTACTGGCGATATTAATTATAAAATTAATAAACTCTATGCAGAAAGTTTCACAATTGGCTCTGCTATGAGAATGGAAGATGAAAAAATTAATGGAATGCCATCATCTTTTGATATGCATTTTTAAAAACTACTAATTCTTATTTGTCTATATATTGATAGAAAAGCCCCTAAAAGGGCTTTTTTATTTATAAGTTTAGGAATATTCTTGTCACAATACTTTATAGAAATAGCCCCTTTTTCTTGTTTGCGGTATAATATTAACGAACATTAGAAGTGTATAACTAAAAGGTGTCGAAGACGACACAGAAAGAAAAGGTAATTATGGTACCGGAAACAAAAAAATTTGAGTTAGAAATCGGGGGAAAAACAGTTACTGTTGAAACCGGAAAATATGCTCAATCAACAAACGGTTCTGTTACAGTAAGATGCGGAGATACAATGTTATTCGTACATTGCTGTGTATCTAAAGAACCTAGAGTAGGAATTGACTTTTTCCCTCTATTAATTGATTATGAAGAAAGAATGTCTGCTATTGGACGTATTCCTGGTGGTTACAATCGTTCCGAAGGAAAAGCTAGCGATAAAGCTATCCTTATTTCAAGATTAATTGACAGACCAATCAGACCTCTTTTCCCAAAAGGATATAGAAATGATATTCAAATCGTAGCTCAATTATTCAGCTATGATCAACAAAATCAACCTGATACTTTAGCTATGTTAGGTGCATCTTGTGCTTTAATGCTTTCTGGTGCTCCATTTGAAGGACCTATCGGGGCGGTAAGAGTATCAAGAGACGAAAATGGCAATATGATTGCAAACCCAACTCACCAACAAGCTGATAAATCAGACCTAGATATCGTAGTTGCAGGGACACACGATTCTGTAATTATGGTTGAAGCTGGTTGCAAATTTGTTACAGAAGACGACATTATGAACGCTGTTGAATTTGCTCAAGGCGAAATTAGAAAACAATGTGAAGCTCAAGAAGCATTTGCCAAAGAATGCGGAGTTGAAAAAGAAGTATTCGTAAATCCATACGATACATCTGAAATCAAAAAAATCATTGATGAAACTGCTCATGATATGATTTTCGATGCTTATCACAATTTTGATAGAAAATACAGACAAGAAAAATTAGAAGAAGCTAAAAAACTTGTTAAAGAAAAAATAGACGCACTTCCAGATGATGATTACAGCAAAAAAATCATGGAAGAAACAGGTATTGACTTTGTAGCAGAAGAATTCAAAAATGCTGAAAAGAAAATTATGCGTACAATGATCCTAGATGAAGGTGTAAGAGCTGACGGAAGAAAACCTCACGATGTACGTCCTATCTGGTGTGAAGTTGGAGTAATTCCAAGAGCACACGGTTCTGCAGTATTTACAAGAGGACAAACTCAAGTATTATCAGTTGCAACACTTGCTGGTCCTGCAATGAAACAAGAACTAGACGGAGTTGATCCTGAAACAGAAAAAACTTATATGCACAAATATATATTCCCAGGTTTCTCTGTTGGAGAAGTAAAACCTCTTAGAGGACCAGGTAGACGTGAAGTAGGACACGGAGCTTTAGCAGAAAGAGCAAATGTTCCAGCACTTCCATCACAAGAAGAATTTGGATACACAATCCGTGTAACATCTGATGTACTAGAATCAAATGGTTCTACATCAATGGCTTCTACTTGTGGCTCATCAATGGCATTAATGAATGCAGGTGTACCTGTAAAATGCATGATTGGCGGCGTTGCAATGGGTATGATTACAGAAGAAGGCAAAGAACCTGTTGTACTTACAGATATTCAAGGTATTGAAGACTTCTTAGGTGATATGGACTTCAAAGTTACAGGTAATGATACAGGCATCACAGCTTTACAAATGGATATGAAAGCTAAAGGTATTGCAAATGATACATTGCGTCGTGCTTTAGCTCAAGCAAAAGAAGGTAGATTACATATCTTGGGTAAAATGAGAGAAGTTATTTCTGCTCCAGCAGATCATCTATCTCCATATGCACCAAGCATTACAACAATGACAATTCCTACAGAAGACATCGGAACAGTAATTGGACCTGGCGGAAAACAAATCAGAGCAATTATCGATGCATCAGGTGCTGAAATTGATATTCAAGATAATGGCGTTGTTACAATTACTTCTAACGATCAAGAAGGTGCTGAAATTGCAAAAAGAATGATTAAAGAATTAACATTCAAAGCAGAACCTGGAATGGTTGTAAAAGGTAAAGTTGTAAGAATTATACCTATCGGTGCATTTGTCGAATTAGCTCCTGGTAAAGATGGAATGGTTCACATTTCTCAAGTATGTAATGAAAGAATTGAATCTATCGAACCTCATTTACATATTGGAGATGAAGTTATCGTTAAAGTTATAAAAATTGACGATAAAGGTAGAGTAAACCTAACTATCAAAGGAGTATCTGAAGAAGAAAAAGCTCAACTAAATTAGGCAAAAAAATAACATAAAAAAATCACCTGTGTATTATCACAGGTGATTTTTTATATATCTAATTATTTAAATACTAATAATTTCTCTGATCATGTTTTTGCTTTAACAAATAATAAAATTCAGAACTTACTGGTCTTAAAATTGTCTCAAGGTTATACACATTATCAGACAATATATCTGTCATTTCAATCACATACTGAGACATCATATCACCTAACATTAATTCCATTTTAGCATTTTTTAAATCTTCGCTTACATTATTTTTTAATAATATTTTTGCTGATCCGCCATATTTTTCTACAAATTTAGAATATCTCAATAATTTGGTAAAATCTTTTTTTAATTCAGGATTTGCCTTAATATTTGCTTTCAATAATTCTATTAATGCAGATATATCCGCACATTCATTACTTGATTTCTCACTATAATTAGCTACAAAGTTAACAAGCATATTATTAATTTTATTAATGTCTTCTTTTGAATTTATAGGTCGTAAATAATCTTGATAAGATTGATTTAGTTTAGCTTTTTGAACCCTATCGAAATCATTTAATCCTGCTAATGATGCCAATTTCATCAATTGATCGGTCTCTAAAAACAACATTTTAGATGCTTCATTTGGTTTTAAATCAGATAATAATTCTACTACAGCCTGATTACACGCAGTAATTACATTTGGATATTTAAGAGTGAAACTCTTATTTACTCCTAAAGAAATCTTATCAACTTCTTCTTTAGAATATATTAAATCTTTATATTCTTCTTGAATTGTATCTGAAACTAAAACTGATAATTTATATTTATCATTCACTGTTGGATTAGAGATAAAATATTTTAAATATCTACCTTGAAACGCATCTGGTAAAAGATGCATTTGAGATAGTAATTCCTTTTTAAAATCTTCTGTCAAATCACCATTATAATTAATTTCACGTTTTGATTTAGAAATAGAATAAGACCTTATATTTTTACTATCTTCAAGATTTTTCTTCAATTCGTTAACTAAATTTTCTTGATTAGCTGCTTGATTGGAAGGTAAATCAGATACATCTTTAAATTGTCCAAACAGCTTATCATATTCAGCTTGAATTTTATCATGTTCTTTTTGTCTTTCTATTCTGAATGGCTTAATACTGTGAGCATAATCTAATAAATCTTTAAACTCATCATTATTACCATCCTCACCATATGCATCCATAAATAATTTGATAGTATCTTTCATCGCAATTGAACGTTGAGCTTTAATTTGAGGATCACTATTCCAGTATGCCTTAAAGATTTCTCGTTGAGAATTTGATAAAGTATCATAATTTTCAAAAAAATCTTTCATTTCATCAGAAGCATGAACCTTTTCTAAGACAACTGAATTTATTTCACTCATATATTTTGCAACAAAACCTAGAGTTTCTTTATCTTGAACATTATGTCTTTTTATTTGTTTTTGGGTTTCTTCTTGACTGCCCATACCTTTAATCATTGCATCGGCAAGTTTATCAATTTCCCAATCTTTTACTTTATCAAATTTTTTCTTTTCGACAATTGTTTTCTCTACTTTATGAATATTATTTGAAACATTATTTCTAGGAGCAATAACTTTTCTTGGCTTGTATTCATATGGAAAATCCTCTCTTGTTGCTACAAAGGATTTCCAAAAAGCATTATTTGGAAATTTTATTCCATATGCAGATAATGTTTCATACTTTATAGGGCTTAACCCTTTATAATAAACAGAAATATCCTTTTGAAAATCTTTATTTATTTCTTTTAATGTTTTTCCTTCCAAATAAATTTTCTTTAATAAATACAAACCTAGATTATCTTGTCCATTTTTAAACAGAGATTTATCATCTTGCTTCATTAATTCAATTTCAGCAATTACACCTGTTCTGGCATTTCTATTCGGAATATCTCGTAAATTACTGAATAAAGATTCTTTGGGGTATATTCTTTTTACTTGTTCTAAAGACTTTGACTCATTTATATCATCAAACACTAGACGCATCATCTGAGCAGGAGGCATATTCTGTCTATCTTCATAATCATCAAAAAGATAATTTTTCATAGTTTCAGGCATACCATTTCTATTAAAATCTTGTTCAAAGAAATTTGCAGGAGTTCTAAAGAGTCTTGCTGCAAAAGTTATTCCATAATCTCTATAAGAAATAGGATTATATGAGTATTTATTACTAGAATTATTTCCTAAACTTTTATTTGAATTTTTATTATCTTGCGGTATTAATAATATCTTATTTAAAGATATTGGGGAAATGCTATTTATTTTCATATTACCTTTCAGAATTAATGTATATTTACCTTGATATTTTAAACCAAAACAAATTTTTTTTTGCTCACTATTAATATAAATTAACAAATCAACTTTTTTGTGCTAAGCTGAAATCAATTGGAGGAAGAAAAATGTGCGATGTAATAACTATTGGTAGTGCAACAATGGACGTATTTGTAGAGAGTGATGATGCAAATATCGTTTCTGTATATACTAAAAATAAAAAATCAGAATTCATGAGTTATCCATATGGAGCAAAGGTTGAAATAACTGATTTTGCGTCTCAAGTTGGCGGAGGAGGAGTCAATACAGCATGTAATTTCGCTAATTTAGGACTTAATACAAGCGCAATTTTCAAAATAGGAGACGACATATATTCTGATGGGATTTTAGAATCCTTTAAAGAAAAAAAAGTTGATTTATCAAACATAATTCAAGATAAAAACCTTAGTACAGGTTTTTCTATAATTCTTGTAAGTTTTCAAGGAGATAGGACAGTACTTGCTCATCGAGGTGCTAACGCAAAAATAAAAAAATCTGATATTAATTTTGATGCAATAAAAAGCGCAAGACTTCTATATATTGCACCTCTAAATGGAGATAGTACAAAAGTTCTTGATGACATCGTAAACTTTGCAAAAGACAATAATGTCAAAGTTTGTTTTAACGCAGGAACATCAAGTATAAAAAAAGGGTTTAACTACATTAAGAAAATCTTGGAAAATGCACATATTGTAGTAATGAATAAAGAAGAAGCATCAATGGCTACACAAATACAAGTTAGACCGGATACAAGAGATGAAAAATTTTCAGATGAATTAATTCATCCAGATATTAAAGATATGTTTAAAAAGTTAAAAGTAAGAGACTATCAAATTATAGTAATAACAGATGGTGGTCATGGTGCATATGCATATGACGGTCATAAATATTATTATTGTCCGGTATTTAACAGTCCAGTAGTATCTACACTAGGAGCAGGAGATGCATTTGCATCTACATTATGCGCTGCACTTGCTAAGACCAAAATAGATATTGGTAAAGCATTAATGTATGCGTCTGTAAATTCAGCAGGTGTTGTTTCTCAATTTGGAGCAACACAAGGACTTTTAACTTTTGAAGAAATAGAACAAAAATTAAAAGAACATCCGGAATATACATATCAAATAGCAAAATAATTTTTTAGAGGATTTTATATTCATATAATAAGGAGCATTTTAATATGAATATACCCCAAAATAATTATAATCAACTGCAATTTTCCGGTTTATACAGAATTACAGGTTCTTACAATGATTTAAAATCTATTGAAAATTCTGTTGAAAACAAATATAAAAATGAATATAAATATAAAGGAGATGGTACTAAAGTATATGATTATGCTGGAGTTTTTACACTTCCTAAAGAGCAAAAACCTACAACAGAGCTTTTAATATCAACTAATAATGATACCAAACCTTTATTAAGTTTTATTGGTGAAAATTATAAACAATATAATTTCATATCATACCCAAAACACGATAAACCATATAAAGAAGTTCGTTCACTGATTGAAGCTCATTTTAGAAATAATGCTGACTATTTATTGGATTCAATGATTGAAACAAAAAAAGGCATAGTACATGATGCCATAGAAGAAAGTAAAAAATTTATTGCACATTTTACCTACACAACACCTGATAAACATGTCAGTGATATAAATAAATTACAAGCCAAAGAAGGCATTGAAGCAATAAAAAACAACTGTTTTGACTTCATTAATGGCGTAATAAGAAAATAGTTTATATATTTTTAATAACTCTACAAGGAATTCCTAAAGCCAAAACATTTGAGGGAATATCCTTTGATACAACACTTCCTGCACCAATAATAGAATTATACCCAATTGAAACACCTGGCAACACAGTTACATTACCACATATCCAAACATTATTCCCAATTTTAATTGGTTTTGACATCTTCTTACCACTCATTCTTATCTCAGCAGAAAAAGGATGAGTTGAAGTATAAAAAGCACAATTCGGACCAACTAAAACATTGTCCCCAAAAGTTACATTACCTTCATCCAATATTATCAAATTATGATTAGAATAAAAATTTTCACCTATTTCAATATTATATCCATAATCACACATAAAAGGCTGCTCAAGTAGAAAGATAGACTTTGTTTTTCCTAATATACTTTTCAATAAATCCAAACGGATACCTATCATCTCAGGTGAAACCGAATTATACTTATGACATAATGCCTTGCATCTTATACGTTCATAAAAACGTTTTTTTTCATCATCATCTTTTTTATTAAACATAACTATAAAACTTCATTATTAATAATCAAAATCATTTTTATAATAATTCATAAAAAAATTTTTACCTTAGCAGAAAAGATAATTTTTTTAATTTATTTTAGTTAATTATAGTTATATAACATTCCTTAAAAAAATTCCCTTATTTTCACATTTTATAGTATAATGACAATATATAAGAAGGAGAAAATTATGGGATATAAAATATTATCCAAAAAAGAGCTTTGTCCTAACCAATATGAAATAACAATTGATGCACCTTATGTTGTAAGAAACGCTAAAGCTGGACAATTTATAATATTTAGAGCTAATGCAAACAGCGAAAGAGTTCCACTCACAATTGCAGACGTTAACAAAGAAAAAGGAGAATTAACTCTTGTATTTATGGCTGTTGGATATTCAACAAAACAACTTGCAGCATTAAATGCTGGAGATGAAATTCATGATATAGTTGGACCACTTGGACAACCAACTCACATAAAAAAATATGGCACAGTAGTTTGTTTAGCAGGTGGATATGGTGCTGCTCCATGTTACTTAATTGCTAAAGCCTTTAAAGAAGCTGGCAATAAAGTATACATGATTATGGGAGCAAGAAATAAAGATTTAATTTTTTGGCAAGAAAAAATGAAAGATGCTTGTACAGAACTATTTATCACAACAGATGACGGAACATTAGGTGAAAAAGGTTTTGTAACTCAAGTTCTTGAAAGAATTATGAAACAAGAAAAAGTCGACTATGCAATAGCTGTAGGACCAATGCCAATGATGAGAGCAGTGGCGGATTTAACTCGTGATAAAGGTATTTATACTGAAGCAAGTATGAACCCTATTATGGTAGACGGAACAGGTATGTGCGGTGCTTGCAGAGTAACTGTTGGCGGAGAAACTAAATTTGCATGTGTAGACGGTCCTGATTTTGATGCTCATAAAATTGACTTTGATGAAGTAATTAATCGAACAAAAATTTATAAAGATCAGGAAAGAAAACGCGATGAAAATTGCAACTTGTTAAAACAAGCAGAAAAAATATCTAAATAAATAAGGAGAAAATAAAAATGGCTAAAGATATTCCATATTGTCCGCTTATGAGTGCAGGCTCTGATATCGACAAAGTTTGTACATTAGAAAGTTGTGCTTGGTATATCCCAAGTGTTAGAAAATGTTCAATGTACATGTTAGCATATAATGCTTTATTAGAAACAAATGCTAGACAAAAAGCTGCACAACAACACAGATAAGGATTTTATATGAAAATACTTGTTTGCATAAAACAAGTCCCTGATACTACTGATATCAAGTGGACAGAAAATAATACAATTCAAAGGGAAGGTGTCGAAAGTGTCATCAACCCTTTTGATGTATACGCTTTAGAGGAAGCCCTTAAGCTTAAAAAGAATATAGATAATGTTGAAATTACAGCACTTACAATGGGGCCTTTACAAGCTGTAGAGATGCTTAAAAAAGCTATTGCAATAGGCTGTGATAACGGAGTATTAATTTCTGACCGAAAATTCGCAGGAGCTGACACTTATGCAACAGGCAAAACAATTGCAGCAGCAATCAAATCAAAACTAAATGATTTCGATTTAATAATATGCGGACAATTTGCAATTGATGGTGATACAGCCCAAACTGGTCCGAGCATTGCATCTCATCTTGAAATTCCTCAAATTACATACGTAAAAGATTTAGATAAATGTGATGGCAAATGTATTTATGCAACAAGAGAAATTGAAGAAGGCTTTGAAACATTAAGAGTTAATCTACCTGCACTAGTATGTGTTCTAAAAGGGACTTATGAACCTACAAGACCAAAAATAAACGGGATTATAAAAGCACAACAAGCAAATATTACAGTTTACTCAATGGAAGATATTGGCTTAACTCCCGATGATGTAGGAATAAAAGGCTCACCTACATATGTAAGCAAAGCATTTAGGCCAATTAATACAAGAGGAGAATGTGAAATCTGCAAAGATTGCGATACATTAGCATTAAAAATAAAAGAATTTGGAGGATTAAATAATGAGTAATATTTTGTTATACGCAGAAGTTACAAAAGAAGACTTCCTCCACACAGTGTTATTTGAACTTGCATACAAAGCTCAAGAACTTTCAAAAAAAATGAATAATGCAGACGTATCAGCTCTTTTAATTTGTAAAACAGGGCTTTCTGAAAGTTTTAAAGAAGCATTCATTAATTCTGGTTTTGACTATGTCTATATTGCAGAAGATGACAGCTTTACTAATTATTCAACAGAATTATATTCAAAAGTTGCAATAGATATTATAAATGAAATTAAACCGGATATTATGTTAATTGGAGCTACAACACAAGGTAGAGATATTGCACCAAGAATATCTGCATCTTTACACACAGGACTTACCGCTGACTGCATAGAACTTGATATAAACGAAAACGGACAACTTGCAGCTACTCGTCCAACATTTGGTGGCAAATTAATGGCTACAATTTTATGCAAAAGATTACCTCAAATGGCAACAGTAAGACCTAAAGTATTCAAACCGGCTCCAGAAAATATTGTTAAAGATACAAAATTTATCTACATAAAACCAGAAATCGAAAATATTGAAAAAAGAATTGAATTTATTGAATTTGTAAAAGGGATGAACTCTGCTATTAATGAACTTGATAGTGCTGAAATAATCGTAGCAGGTGGCAAAGGGCTAAAAAATGAAGCAGGATTTGAACTGTTGAAAAATTTCGCAGAAAGCATAGGAGCCTGTGTCGGAGCTAGCAGAGGCGCAGTAGATATGGGACTTGCATCAGCAGATATTCAAATCGGACAAACAGGAAAAACTGTCACTCCAAAACTCTATATAGCTTGCGGAATTTCTGGCGCAATACAACATATTGTAGGCATGCAAGACAGTGACAAAATTATAGCAATCAATACAGATGAAAAAGCTCCGATTTTTGAACATTGTGACTGCGGAATTGTAGGTGATGCTTTTGAAATATTACCGAAATTAACAGATATTTTTAAAACCCTTTAAGTTCCTTATATAAGGATAAAACAGTTTTATCATCATCTAGAGCATCAATGATTTCATTTTTCATTTTAGCTATTGGAATATTATCTTTAAAAATAAATAATTCATAAATCTCAACATTTAAAGCATTAGCAATAGCTGTAAGTGTATCTGCAGAAGGATAACTGTTCCCATTTTCAATTCTACTAACATTTTTGGGATCAATACCAATTATTTCAGCAAGTCTTTCTTGAGTTATATTTTTAGATTTTCGAATATTTTTTATTTTTTTTCCCAATTCTTTTTTTAGCAGCATATTTAATCCTTTTTGTATAAAATTACCCTTAACAGAAAAGAGATTTAACCATATAAAACACCGTAAATTTATTAAACTCTATATAATATATTGACACAATTCTATCTATTACATATAATTATCAATAATATCAATATACTAAATGGAGAATAATGATAAAATTGCAAAATATTTTGACATTCCAATCCAACATATTTCAGACCCAATATTAAAGAAAATGAACAGAAAAACAAGCAAGGAAAACATAATAAAAATATTAGAAAAAATAAGAAATAAAATCCCAAATGTTACATTAAGAACAAGTTTAATAGTTGGATTCCCAGGCGAAACAAAAGAAAATTTTGAAGAACTTTTGGAATTTGTAAAAAATACTAAATTTGATAAATTAGGAACATTTATGTATTCAAAAGAAGAGGGAACACCAGCAGCAAAATTACCAAATCAAATACATGGAAACACTAAAAAAGCAAGATATAATAAAATAATGGCAATTCAACAAAAAATATCAAAAGAAAATCTTGAAAAAAAGATAGGAAAAGTTTATGAAGCATTAATTGAAGATATTTCATTTGATGGAAAATATTTAATAGGTAGAACAAAACAAGATGTTCCAGAAGAAGATGGAATTATATATATAAAAAATGCGGGATTAACAAAAATGGTAAATAAATTTGTTAATGTAGAAACTACAGATGTTAAAGATTATGATTTAATCGGAAAATTAATATAAGGAGGTTCAAAATGGAAGAAAAAACAGAAAAAGATGCATAGAAGAATTAGGTATGATAAAATAAGAGAAGAGGAGTCAGATGACGTTATAGATACCGAGAAACGATAAAAGGTGGGGCAGTCAGATGAAAAAGAACATCATATTCGGACTCATAATAGTATCATTTGTTCTTGCAGGCTGTAAGCAGGAAGCAAAGGATGCAAAAGAAGCATCAACGGAAGTGTTAAAAGAATTGTCCGGTGGGCAGGAAGCGGTTACAGAGACACCGGGACAGAACATGCAAAGCCTCAAGCAGAGAGTGATTGAGGATCAGACATTTGAGATTCAGCTGGATGACTGGGGAATGGTAACATTTACATCAGTTGCACCTGAAGAGAATTCGAATGATCCAGAATTCTTATTAGTGAAGAATGATAAAGTTATATATGAGTTTCCGGAAATAAAGGCAGACGCTTCGGATTCATTTAAACAGATCAGTGGTGTAAAGTTTTCAGATGTGAATATGGATGGGAAAAAGGATGTTTTGCTGCTACTCCAATACTGTAATGACGGAGATTCGTGGAATATGCCGGTTATATTTTTACAGGAAAATCCGGACAATATGATGTATCTGGATTATCCAAATCTGGAAAGCTACAAAGTCGAAGCGAAAACAGAAAATGGCACTCCTTTTTATAGGGATACTTTTTTTGAAGAATTTCTCGGTAAGCAGCATCTGACAGAAAAGCTTTCTGATATGGAAGGCGTATGGACAGATTATGTAGAGTATTTGGACAGCATATCAGGTGCCACTATGGACATCCAAAAACAGATTGAGGTATTTGCACAAAACAGGGACAAGTGGGCAACTGACATTGATTTTGCCGATGAACAATATAAATTCACGCTGGCTGATCTGGATATGGACGGACAAGTGGAACTTTTGGTTTCACATTCTGGCGGCACAGGATTTTTTTCTTATACAAGTTTTTACAATGTAGATAAGGATGGAAAACTAAAAGAACTGAATACGACTTTTTCAGAATATGAATCCCAGCCGGATCTTATGGATCAGGTATCGGATGAAAGTGATGTGATGGTATATTCTAATATCATAAATGGAAAAGGATATTATAATTATATCGTGTACGATCTCATGAAGGAGTCACCGAGCAGTTATGTATACCGTGTCAGTTCGCTTGCAATCGTTGATGATGTTGTAACAGAAACAAAACTGGCAGTCGAATACGAAACATATGATGGTCCGGATTATGCAGCGACAGTCAGCTATAAGGACTATACCGGGGCAGAACTGACAGAGGAAGAGTATTATGCTTATGCGGCAGCCTATTATGATGCACAAAATGCAGCAGAACACCAGGCACATTTCCAATGGAAGGACGTCAGTGATATCGTAAATGCGAGTGACGAAGAGGCAGTCCAAATGCTTACGGAAGTGTATAACGCATATAGTTTTGATTAATAAGGTTTAGGTGTCAAAAAGCGGGAAATAGACTTTTTGATACCTGACTTTTAATAAAAAACAGAAAGCAGCACGGTTAAGAGAAACGATTAAAAAAAACTGTCATATATTAAAGTGTACCTGAATATAGCACGTTGCTTAACAGGGACAATAAAAAACAGGAAAGGAAAAATATATGGCACGTTTTACAGACCAGGCACAATTGCGTTATGGAAGATCCATTGCCAATTCAAATATAGCAGTCGGTGAGATTCTGGAAGTTTTATCCGCTGCAAAGGAGGCAGTGCGGAATACTTACAGACAAAACGATACGATCACCTATGTGATCAGTATTGTAAATGCGGGAACGTTAGCTTATACAGGACTTACCATTACAGACAATCTGGGAGCATATCCTTATAATACAACAACACTTGTTCCACTGGATTATATGGAAGGAACAGCGAAGTATTATATCAATGGTGTATTGCAGCCGGCACCTGCAGTAACAGCCGGACCGCCACTTGTGATAAATGGGATCACAGTACCGGCAGGCGGCAATGCAGTGATCGTATATGAAGCAGAAGTGAATCCGTACGCACCACTGGCTGCAACCGGAAATATTGTAAATACAGCAACGATTACAGGCGGAGGCATTACACCGATCGAGGTGACAGAGACAGTGGTAACAGATAATGAGCCGCTATTAAATATCACGAAATCGATCAGCCCGGTTCCGGTAACGGAAAATGGAACGCTGACCTATACGTTTCTCATTCAGAACACCGGAAATACTGCAGCGGATGCAGCCACAGCAGCAGAGATCATCGATACGTTTGATCCGATTCTTTCCAACATAGCGGTAAGCTATAATGGAACAGCACTTGCGGCCGGAACAGATTACACATACAACGAAGCAACCGGATTATTTGCAACGACAGCCGGAAGGATCACCGTGCCTGCGGCAGCCTATACGCAAGATCCGGCAACCGGCAACTGGATCGTAACACCGGGAACAGGAACCTTAACCGTGACAGGAACAATCTGAACACAACGCATATAAAGAGCAATTCCACAGTATTACCGGAGAAAGAAAAGGATTTTTGCAAAATAAGCGGAAAACACTTTCTTAATGTAATGTGATATAGTATAATGCAACTTAAGAATAATTTCAGGAGGCAGAGAAAATGGATATGAATATCGTATGTCTGGATCTGGAGGGTGTTCTTGTGCCTGAGATCTGGGTTGCATTTGCAGAAGAAACAGGAATCCAGGAGTTAAAGAAAACAACAAGGGATGAGCCGGATTATGATAAATTGATGAAATGGAGACTTGGAATTTTAAAAGAACATGGTCTTGGCTTAAAAGAGATACAGGAGACAATTGCAAAGATCGATCCGATGCCGGGGGCAAAAGAGTTCTTAGATGAACTGCGCAGCATGACACAGGTGATCATCATCAGTGATACATTTACACAGTTTGCAGCACCACTTATGAAAAAGCTGGGATTGCCGACTATTTTCTGCAATTCACTGGAAGTGGCAGAAAACGGCGAGATTACAGGTTACAGGATGAGAGTAGAAAATTCCAAGTATTCAACAGTAAAAGCACTCCAGTCGATTGGGTTCGAGACGATCGCAAGCGGAGACAGCCATAATGATCTTGGAATGATCAAGGCAAGTAAAGCCGGATTCTTATTTAAGAGCACCGAACAGATCAAAAAGGATAATCCGGAGCTGCCAGCCTATGAGACTTATGATGAATTAATGGAAGCGATTAAGAAGGCGTTATAATAACTTTCTCATGTAACTATTCAGCACCCCATTCGCAAAACCGCATCTTCGATGCTTTCCTTTTGCTCATGTGGTTACTTCGCCAAAGAAATTTTCAAAATTATGCTCATTCATGCAAGCATGATTCGCAAATTATGAAAATTGCCTTGGCTCTGAATAGTTACATTTTCGTATCGCCTTCACCAGCCCATACAATGTAATCAACATCGTCATAAACTCCGCAGCAGGAAAAGCGAGCCATACACCATTTAATCCAAGCAGTGCAGACAGCACGAATGCAAAAATGATGATCGCAACAAATCCGCGTGAGATGGACGCAAAAAATGCATATTTTGCAGATTCTATCGAGCTTAAAATGGCAGTTCCGACAATGTTCATTCCGGCAAAGAGAAATCCAATGAAATATAACCTTAAACCGTTTTCTGCGTAGGAGGCAAGCACCTGATTTCCCTCTCCGTTAAATATAGCGGTGATCGCAGGGGCGTAAAGGTAAATGCAGACCACCAGAAGGATAGCAACGCCGATGGTGGTCGTGACTGCCATTTTCAGATAGGTGGTTACATTCTTGTGATTTCCCTTGCTGTAAGCTTCACTGATGAGCGGCTGGGAGCCTTGCGCAATGCCGTTAAATAGGGCGACTGCGACCAGTGAGGTGTTGGCGACGACGCCGTAGGCGGCAACTCCGGTGTTTCCCGCAAGACCGAGGATCAGCATATTAAAGACGACCGTGATAACCCCGGAGGAAATCTCACCGACAAAAGAGGAAACGCCGACCTGACAGCAGTACAGCAGTCTGCGGAAAGAAGGCAGGACTGGTTTCAGGCGGATTGTACTCTTTTTTGATTGAAAATGGATACAGCAGATCGCAATGCCGATGATCGGGGAGAAGGCAGTTGCAAGTGCAGCACCTTCCATGGAAAGCCCCAGTGGAAACATCAGGATATAGTCAAACACGATGTTGAACAGACTGCTGAATAAGGTTGCGGACATCGCAATGGAAGGATTTCCATCATTTCGCACAAAAGCATTACAAATGTAGTTCCACATAAAAAAGGGAGCAAAGCACATAAAAATTCTTGTATAATTTTTCCCGGTGGCAACGATTTGGGCATCACCGCCTAACAGTGCGATCAATTTATCCGGAAGAAACAGACCGACAAAAATAAAAAACAGACTGATGATAAAAGCCCACACAAGCGCATGGAAAAAATATCCATCTGCATCCGGGCTTTTTTTATTGCGTTCCACAACAAAACGGATCGCAGAACCAACGCCCATCATCGCACCGATCGCAAAAATAATATTATAAATTGGCAGAACCAGATTTAAGGCAGTGATACCGTCGGCACCCACCGCTACAGAAATAAAGTAGGTGTCTGCAAGAATATAAACAGACATACCTACCATACCAAGCATATTTTGAGAGACGTATTTAATGAACTTCTTTAACATGATAGAACTCCAAATATGTGTAATAAAGAAACCGGATGCAATGTGACATCCGGTTTCTTTTAAGCTAAAAAACAAATTAATGGATATTAACAGATCATTAAGCCTGAGGACCAGCAGCAACTAATGCTTTACCAGCTTCGTTTCCTTCATATTTAGCGAAGTTCTTAACGAATCTTGCAGCTAAGTCTTTTGCTTTTACTTCCCATTCAGAAGCATCAGCGTAAGTGTCACGAGGATCAAGGATCGCTGGATCAACGCCTGGAAGCTCTGTAGGAACTTCAAAGTTGAAGTATGGGATTGTCTTTGTAGGAGCTGTCTTGATGTCTCCGTTTAAGATAGCATCGATGATACCACGTGTATCTTTGATGGAGATACGTTTTCCAGTTCCGTTCCATCCTGTATTTACGAGGTAAGCTTTTGCTCCGCTCTTTTCCATTTTCTTAACAAGTTCTTCTGCATATTTTGTTGGATGAAGCTCTAAGAAAGCCTGTCCGAAGCATGCAGAGAATGTAGGTGTTGGCTCTGTAATACCACGCTCTGTACCAGCAAGTTTTGCTGTGAATCCAGATAAGAAGTAGTACTGTGTCTGTTCTGGTGTAAGAACAGATACTGGAGGAAGTACGCCGAATGCATCTGCAGATAAGAAGATTACATTCTTAGCAGCTGGTGCAGAAGAGATTGGACGTACAATATTCTGAATATGGTTGATCGGGTAAGACACACGTGTGTTCTCTGTTACGCTCTTATCAGCGAAATCAATCTTACCATTCTCATCTAATGTAACGTTCTCTAAGAGTGCGTCACGTTTGATTGCATTATAGATATCTGGTTCGGAATCTTTATCAAGGTTGATAACTTTTGCGTAGCATCCACCCTCGAAGTTGAATACACCGTTGTCATCCCAGCCATGCTCGTCATCACCGATCAGGAGACGTTTTGGATCTGTGGAAAGTGTAGTTTTACCTGTTCCGGAAAGTCCGAAGAAGATAGCTGTGTTCTCACCATTTAAGTCTGTGTTAGCTGAGCAGTGCATAGAAGCCATACCTTTTAATGGTAAGAAGTAGTTCATCATAGAGAACATACCTTTCTTCATCTCTCCGCCGTACCATGTGTTAACGATAACCTGCTCACGGCTTGTGATGTTGAACATAACTGCTGTCTCAGAGTTTAATCCTAACTCTTTGTAGTTCTCAACTTTTGCCTTAGAAGCATTGTAAACAACGAAATCTGGCTCGAAGTTCTCTAATTCTTCTGCTGTAGGTTTGATGAACATATTTGTTACAAAGTGAGCCTGCCAAGCAACCTCAACGATGAAACGGATAGCCATTCTTGTATCCTTGTTAGCGCCGCAGAATGCGTCAACTACGAAAAGTCTCTTATTTGAAAGTTCCTTGATAGCGAGTTCCTTAACAGACTTCCAAGCCTCCTGTGAAGCTGGGTGGTTGTCGTTCTTGTACTCGTCAGAAGTCCACCAAACAGTGTCCTTAGAATTTTCGTCCATAACGATGAACTTATCTTTAGGTGAACGGCCTGTATAAACGCCTGTCATAACGTTTACTGCGCCAAGCTCACTTTCCTGACCCTTTTCATAGCCTTCGAGTGTTGGCTTTGTTTCTTCCTCGAACAGCTGCTCGTAAGAAGGGTTGTAAACAACTTCTGTAGTTCCGGTGATACCGTACTTGCTCAAATCGATCTTTGACATGTTGCAATAACTCCTTTTCAAAAAAATATCGTTAATAGGCGCTATAATGAAACAGCACACGCTGAAGCATTCATTTTCTTTCCTTATTATTAAGCATAAGCTATACAGAAATTCATCTGACAATTGAAAACACACTGTCAGCATTTCATGCTGTACTCCTATTACAGC
>ENA-UEPJ01002046-UEPJ01002046.1-human-gut-metagenome-genome-assembly--contig:-NODE-2046-length-22111-cov-9.488336_pt1 | contig 22111 bp, 20 predicted proteins | sample MGYA00242890_ERZ507896 | MGnify/ENA primary metagenome ERZ507896 (study PRJEB26167, sample SAMN06115508) | human gut metagenome | host: Homo sapiens | place: China:Qinghai | collected 2015-08-20... | reverse complement strand
TCTGACGTTGCCACGCACGGCTCTTTGTTTGTCAATGGTTCGTTAATAGACTTATCGAATGATGCCTGTAATTTTTCCTTCTTTATGGTAGGTGCCGTACATTCAGAGCCTTTTTCCTCTAAACGACTAACACATCTCCAAACAATAGACTTGTAAGATAAGCTTTCCATCTACACGCTGGCTCGCAAGGAAACCAACCTGCCCTGTGGTTGCAAAAAGCTCGTTTAAACGTTTGAAAGAACGTCCCTGTCTATCGGCAATCCAATAATATCCGAAATCACCGAAGGCAATAGTTTTAGCTCCAGCTTCAATAATAGGAGCATAAGCAGAAGTGTAAACCGGACGATTCAGCAACGTATCTGGAGTACCTGCTGTTAAAGAAGGCTGCCACAGATATTGACCTTGACCGTCTTTCAGTTTACGGATTGCTTTTACTGTTGGCATATACAGACGTGTTTGATGCAATGGATAACCTCATCACTTACCGGATAGATTCAGTTCGTAAGCAAGCACCATTAAAATTATTAATCCAGATTTAGCGGCTTAGACCTGAATGTTGGAGACATCAATCTCGCCGGACATGAGCTTTGGCAAAAGCGCGTCACGCACCTCGGCAAGTTTGTTATTCTCGTCCTCGTTTACCCAAATTTGCTCAAATAGTGGAGTGACGGTTTCCGTAAAAAAGTCCATTGTGGCCTTGTCAGGAATAATGATCTCAGTTTTACGGAAATCAGGAACTGTTAATTGTTGCTGGGTTGTACCAGTTCCGGTTATATGAAGTTGGCTCAAGTACAAATATAGATATTTTGCGCTAAGCACACTAGTGTCGGGAATCAGCGTTACCAAACGAACAATCGGAACATAGGGGATATGTCTCAAACATACATAACCAATTGTACCTCTCGCAGACACCGTAACACTTTCAGATTTTATCTTCGGCTCGTTGGTGTATCCGTACAAGCCGTAGTTATTTATCCCATTTGAGTAAATGGGATATGGATACAAAGGTGTTTTGACCTGAGAGGTTTCCTTCGGTTTGTCGCCGCCAGCACCCATTTCAGTAACGTCGCCAAGCGTGCTGACAGTCCAATTAGACGGCATTGTCTCGTCAAACGGTACGAAGTCAACAAACCATGCTTTGAAAATTATCGCTATCTGCTGCTGTAAATTATCATTTAGCTTGTTGTTCAGTTCGATTTTGCGATCAAAGACATTTAAGAATTCCCCTATTATTTTTTGAGCTTGATATGAAAGATCTGGAACTTGATAATTCATAATAGCTTTTTTATCACCGCGAGGCATTTTTGTGCCCTTTGATGTATGTGTAGCATACGAAAAGAAACTATCACTAGAAAGTATATAATATAAAAAAATCGGATTGCAATTTTGTTTTGCACGCATTACAAGTATATCATTTGAACAACCGCCACAAAATTTTGCTCTCCATATTTTCTTAAAATATGGTCTGATGTTGGAAATAAGGATATCATTTTCTGCAAAATTAGATACTTTCAATGTACTTGGTAATATCTCTGCGTCACATATCCCACCACGATTTTGAAGCATATTTTCTGTAGAAATATAATTTTGCCGAGATAATATACTTACTAAAATCTTGTCACTTGCATATTCGCATAGTTCAGATAGTTTACGATATTTCATACCCAATCGCCTCCAGCTGTTTCTTAATCTGTGCCTCCAGCTCATGGGACTTCTGGAACAGTTCCGAGAGTTCCTTTGTCAGACGCCCCATCTTCTCTTCAAAGGGTTCGCCATCGTCCTTTTGCTCTTCAATACCCACGTAACGTCCGGGGGTGAGGATATAATCCTGCTTGGCAATATCAGCCGTTGCCGCAATAGCGCAAAAGCCTTTCACCTCTTCAAGGGAACCTTCGGTAAAAGCGACATAGGTTTTCGTCAGCTTCGCTATGTCCTCTCCGGTTAGTTCTCGTAACTTTCGCGTCACCATTGTGCCCATATTCCGGGCATCCATAAATAGCGTTTTTCCTTTCTGTTTCTTGTCTCTAGCCAGAAACCAGAGGGAGACGGGGATTTGGGTGGTATAGAAAAGCTGCGGCGGCATGGCAATGATGCAATCCACCAAATCATCTTCAATAATCTTTTTGCGGATTTCTCCCTCTCCGCTGGATTGCGAGGAAAGCGAGCCGTTGGCCAGCACAAGCCCGATCCTCCCCCGTGGGGCCAGATGAAAAATCATGTGTTGCATCCAGGCAAAGTTGGCATTTCCCGCCGGAGGAAGGCCGTATTTCCAGCGCACATCATCTTTCAGCTTGTCCGCGCCCCAGTCTGAGAGGTTAAAGGGCGGATTAGCCATGATGAAGTCCGCCTTGAGCTGGGGGTGCCTGTCGTCAAAAAACGTATCGGCATGAAATTTTCCAAGATTGGCTTCAATCCCCCTAATGGCAAGGTTCATGTGCGCCATCTTCCATGTGGTGGGATTGGAATCCTGCCCGAAAATGGAAATGGTGTTGATTGTGCCGCCGTGATTTTCGACAAATTTTGCCGACTGGACGAACATGCCGCCGGAACCGCAGCATGGGTCATACACTCTGCCGTTGTAAGGCTGTAAAATTTCCACAAGGGTACGAACTACACAGGAAGGCGTGTAAAATTCTCCAGCCAGCTTGCCTTCCTGCTCAGCAAAACGGGAAAGGCAATATTCATAGGTTCGCCCCAGAATATCTTTCTCATTGCCGTGTTCAATCATCTTGATATTGGTGAAGAGATCCACCACATCCCCAAGGCGACGCTTGTCCAGCTCCGGGCGGGCAAAATTTTTGGGCAATATATCCTTGAGGCGCGAATTTTCCTTTTCAATCTCGCGCATAGCCTCATCAATAACTACACCGATTTCCGGCGTATGCGCCGCTTGCGCTATGCGAGACCAGCGGGAAGAAGGAGGCACGAAGAAAATATTTTCGTAGGTATATTCATCCCGATCTTCCTCGTCCCCCTCTCCAGCAGCGAGAAGCTCCTGATATTTGGCTTCAAAGCTATCGGATATGTACTTGAGAAAAATAAGCCCAAGCACGACGGATTTGTATTCAGAAGCATCCAGATTGCCACGCAAAACGCAGGCGGCATCCCATATCTGTTTTTCAAAACCAATATTGCTTGTACTCTGCTTCCCCATTTTCTTCTCCATGAAAAATTTCTGAAATATAAGGTTAGCAGGCAAAAGGTTACCCGGCAAGCAGCTTACCAGCCTATTCGTTCCTTGGACATACTGATCAATCCCGGTACAGCGCCGCCCCTCATTTCTGTCTGGTACTGACTAGGAGCAGCTTTTCTCATCCAGTATTTTACAGGGTAAATTTCAGGGTATCAAAAATATTTTTAAAGTTTTTATTCTATTATTTCATGTAATTATGACATAAAACAAGTGTCAACTACAAGTTAAAAAGCCGCTTCGCCAAGTTCCAAAACGTGCCGGAACTGCTGTCCATGTATCGGACTTTTGCCGATGTGGTGACAAAAGCCGACCTTGATGCACAGGCAAAACAGGCCGGGGAACGACCTCTGACGCCTCCGATTGAGGGAGGCAAGCCTTATAATGATGTGGTGGAACGTTCCCCGGCTCAGGCTGCGTATATGGACAAGATTATCCAGCGCATGGAGAATCTTCCTTCAGACCCGCGCATCGACAATCCTCTCAAAGTCACCAATGACGCCAGAAAAGCGGGGCTTGATTACCGGCTGATACAGCCGACCGCCGATGATTTTGAAGGGTCCAAGCTCAATGCCGCTGTTGAACGTATTCATGAAATCTGGCGTGAAACTTCCGCCGACAAGGGTACGCAGCTTGTCTTCTGTGATTTGTCCACACCCAAGGGAGGAAAGGCTCCGGCATCCACTCGGAGCGAACGGCAGGATTTGGAATCCGGGGCGCTTATCGACGTGGACGGCACGCTTATCCGCGAAACCTCGGAACAGGAGAACGAGCCTGAAGACGATGAGGATGCTCTTGCCGGTGTCATCAATATGGATGAGGTCATCGCCATGTCGTCCGGCAAGTTCTCCGTGTATGACGACATGAAGCAAAAACTCATGGCAAAGGGAATTCCCGCCGAGGAAATAGCCTTCATCCATGACGCCGCCAACACGGACATACGAAAAGCAAAATTGTTCAGCGACATGAATGCGGGCCGTGTCCGTATCCTTCTTGGTTCAACAGCCAAGATGGGGGCGGGCATGAATGTGCAGAAAAGGCTTGTCGCCGCGCATCATCTGGACGCACCGTGGCGGCCGTCAGATTTGGAGCAACGCAACGGAAGAATTATACGTCAGGGGAATATGTTTTATGAACGCAATCCCGATACTTTTACAGTAAAAATATTCAACTATGCAACAAAACAGACTTACGATGCGCGGATGTGGCAGACCATTGAGTACAAGTCAGCCGCAATAGAACAGTTCCGCAAGGGTGATCTGCTTCAGCGCGTCATTGATGATGTAGCCTCAGAAGCCGCCAACGCCGCCGAAATGAAGGCCGCAGCCTCCGGCAATCCGCTGATTCTCATGCAGGTTCAGCTTGCCGCAGACCTTCGTAAATTGGAAGCTCTGTATTCACAACATCAGCGCGGCCAGCATCGTCTGCGCGACCGTCTGAAATGGCTCAAGTCCACAGACTCCAGACTTGCCAAAGAGGAAACTTTGTATGCGGAAAACATACGCCGCAGGGATTCCCATACCCGTACCATCACAGAAAAGGGAAAAGAAAAAATTCTGGTGGAGCTGACGGTTGACGGCAAAACCTTCACGGCCAGGGACAGCGATAAAATACGAGATCGGCTGCTCGACGGAATAAAGGAAGTTACCCGTGATTCCAGCGCAAAATTTCTGTTCGGCTCCTATCGCGGTTTTGAGGTCTTTGTCGAACGCTCAAGACGCGCCGGCGCCAAAGACGGCTTTCAGCTTTCCCTTCTGGGAGCGGAAGAAAGGGAGTTCAGGCCGGGAAATCTGTTCTATGATTTTGAAGAGAATCTCAGTCTGTCCGGCCTGTTTCAGCGCATTGACAACTTCCTGGCCAAAGGGCTGGACGAATCCATCACCACGCAACGCGAGAACGCCCGGCAGGAAAAAGCTGAACTGGAAACCGTCAAATCCGCTCTTGGACAGGAGTTTCCTCTGCAGGAAGAGTTGGCGCTGGTGCGGGAAAATCATAACTCCGTCATCCGGGAGCTGCAACGAATGCAGGATGATGCAAGCTACGTCTCCACCTGGACGCCCAAAACCTCTCTGACGGATGAACAGCAGACGACAACGGCAGCGCCGCCTAAGGAAGACTGTGCCTCTATTGCACCTCCCGTTACGCTGCCGGAAAAGCAGCTTCACACGCTTAAATACGGTGAAGGAGAAGGCAGATCGGAGTACACGGTGTCCAATCAGCATAACGGCCATACACTGAAAGAAGGGTATGTCCTGCGCCGTACCTATTTCAACAGTCACGTCGGTTCCCTGGGAAGCCGTCTGTACGAGGACGGGAAATGGCACAGTACGACGACCGCACCGCAAGGGGTGAAGTTACGGCTGTTTGCATCACTGGAAGAGGGCCTGGCCGCTGCCCGTGAGGATGCCGCGCGACGCGGACTCAAGGAGACTCCTCCCGCCGAAACAGCGACAGTACAATCTGCCGAGAGAATTTCCCTAAGTTCCGACGCCTCCCAATCATACCATGACCGGCTTGTGGGAGCGGGCTTCTCTGCCAGCGGTTTGGATTTCTACGGCAAACACGAACATACATTGAAGCTGGATGCCGAAGACGACGGAATGTATGAACTGCGCGTCTTCCAGGCAGGAAACGGCAAAATCGGCCTTCGTGTCCAGTACGAGAAAAACCATATCATCAACGGGGCGCGCACCGTTCGCGCCTCCTTTGATACCCTTGCGGAAGCCCTGGAGCATGTGGAGGCGTACAGGCAGCTCACGGCTCCGCAGGCCAAAGCCGCCGCTCAGACGGCCTCACCCTCCGGCGGCGTACATGGCTTTGTGATTTCAAGTCCGCGCATGAGATGAACGGCGCGAGTCACTTCACTCTCTAACTTCGTCAAAACATAAGAGGTTGTTATGTCCGGTTTCATGTCTTCAACTACAGCCATAACCATCTGCAAGGTCAACTCTACCGTCAATTTTACCCTGGACGCCTTGAGGACTCATGCCTTTACGCCTGACATTGATGCTGACGGCAGACGCCTCGGCTGGGTCGCGCTTGGCGATCCGCTGGATACGGACGGCTTTGAACTGGCTTCCGTAGTTGGCCGCTATTCCGGCTTTTCCTTCCGGCTGGACACGCGCAAGGCGTCCGGGGCCGTTATCCGGCTCCAGCTTGCCGAAGCCGTTCGGAAGGAAATTGCCTCCGGCAAGAAGGTTGGAAGCAAGCGCAGGAAAGAACTGAAAGAGGCCATCACCGCCAAACTGACCGCCAAGGCGGAATTTGTGCCGTCCGTCATTGATTGCCTGTGGGATGCGGAAAAAGGACGCCTGCTTGTGGGGGCGGCTTCGGCCAAGGCGGTGCAGCCGGTACTGGAGTTGTTCAAGACCACGTTCGGCATGGACGCCACACCCATCACGCCTGCGGAAGATATGCCGAAACTCTTTGCCGCCATCCTGCACGGGGAAGGCTATCCGTGCGAAGGCTACACCCTGCATCCAATGGGTTCCGCCAGTCTGTCCGCATCCGAACAGGCAGAGGAAAAATCCGCTGTGGCCGTGCAGAACAGCCTGAACGCCGTGGCTCAGGCGCTTGAGGAAGGGATGGCTATTCAGAAGCTGCATCTGGTGGCCACATCCGCCACCAGCGAACCGGACTGGCAGGTGGATTTCACGCTGGATGCTTCTCTGGCTGTTTCCGGTCTGCGGTTCCCCAAGACAGAAAAAGACGCGGAAGAAGGCACCACGTTTCTTCTAAATGCTGACATCTGCTCGCGGGTGGCGGATATGGTGGAAACGTTGGCCTCGGCATAGTGCGTAGCGTTATGTGAGCTTATGAGCGGTAGATTGGACTTTGTATCCACCTACCGCTTTTTTTGTAACTTCCTCACCCATAGTTGAATAATAAATGATAATTTATAGTTATTAGTAAATAAAAATGCCACTTGTATCATAAAAGAAGCAAGTGGCATTACATTTTACTCGATATACAATTATAAATTTAATTTTTCTTTATTAATTCTATAAAAGATTGAAGCGATTCCGCGTGATAGGCAGAAAGCATCATTTTTTGAAGGGTATTAGAATCTGAAGAACTCGATATATAGGTAGTCACCGATGCTGGCAAAGCTCCAAAGCGTGCTTCCAGCAAAAGTTGTACCCCACGCCCAAGTCCTTTAGCTTCTCCTTCCTTTCGACCTAACGTAATATACTCATTTTTCCACTGAGCTGCACGTTCTTCCAACATGGCGTCCACCTCCCGCAAATCCTGAAATTCGGGAATTTCTTCTGTTATTCCAGAGCGTTTAAGGACAACACGGCCCAACCATACTGTAAACGCCCGGCGTAAAGACAGATATTCAGGCCCATGAAGCCGGGCTATCAGTTCCCTGACTATCTGCCGAACCTGTTCAGGCTCCTGCGCCCGCTCCAGTCTCAGGAGCTGCGCGACCAGGCCCTTGCTTTTATCCAGTTCTTCTCCCGACACACGGCTTTCGTCCAGCAAAAAATGCCGATGTTGGGGACGATAATACTTCAAACCCTCCGGCATGGGAGCGAACAAGGCCGCCACTTCCTGAGGCGCTTTCCATGCCTTGCCTCCATTGTATATAACAATGGGGAACACCGGAGGCAAGCCTTCGTTTTCACGTACCTTTCCCGTCTTGACGAGATCAAGCAGAAGCAGGGTCGTATAGGACAGCGTTCTCAGGGCCATCCAGTGGTCGGGCGTGCTCTGGAACTCCAGAAGCAACGCCACATAGCACCAGGAACCCTTTTTCCAGCCGACACGCCAGACAATATCGTCATGGCGTTCCCGCAGGTCGTCCGTCACATAACTGCCCGAACAGCGTTCAAGCGTCGAAAAATCCAGGTCGGCGATGAAATCAGCAGACACGAAATCCCTCAACAATGATTCCACCATTTCGGGATTGCTGAAAAACTGCTTATACGCCGGATCATGCGGCATTCGTTCTTTTCCCATGTAAATATCCTATCCGAGTAATGCCTGATGAGCAAGATGCTGAACACATATTTTACCTGTTATTTCCTCATGCTAGGTTTCACCTATTTCATTCGTATGCGCTGTTCCTTTTCCTCCTTCCCTTCAACCTTCCCCCATAGTTCCCGATACCGTGCATTCCGCTCCAAGTCCCTGTCTCCTGCCGGGCCGAAGGCGTAATTCACCGTGCGCTCGGCATACCGTTGCCAGTTCCGCCCGGTCTGCGTTTCCCGGATGGTCGGGGCACAAATACGGATGGTTTCTTCCACACTCTCCCGACTGTGACCGTTGGAGCGCATCCGCAAGGCAATCATGGCGTCCACGCGGGAATAATCCTCAATGGTTAAATGACGGCGGATATTTTCCAGATGGGCATAATAGGCCGCTGCCGGATCGCCGGGGCTGAAATCCGGCGTCTGGAATGTCCGCTGTTCGGCCTGACGCTTCTTGGTGGCCTCCGCGTACTCGCGGTCAATCCGTCTGGCCAGAGCAAGTGCCTTGCCGCACTCCCGGCGCTCCGCAAATAGCAGCTTCACTTGCGGGAATGAGCCGTCTTCCCGCCGATGCTTCGGCTTGCGATTCTCGAAGCCGGGCGCACGATGCGGATGGATGCAGCCGCACAGCTTTTTGTCGCCGTATTCCCGATTCAGGCGCTCCGTGATGCGGTTGCCCACGTCCCGGTCAAATTCCGTGCCCAGCTTGGGAATGGTCAAGAGGCATTGGTAATTGCCCGGCGAGCTTTCCAACACCACGGCGGGCCGGAAGCCGTCTTCCTGCAAGCGTTTCAGACTGTCACGGGTCATGTCGTCAATGAGGATATGATGCCGGTCATCTGACAGCGGCGTGTAGTAGATATTTTCGCCGCGCCGCTGGAAGCGCAACATTTCCGGCATGTGCGCTTCCAGTTCGCCAGGGGAAAAGCCTCTGGTCATGCCGCCCTTCCTGTCGAGGATGAAGGTCTTTTTCCCGCCGTCCTCATCCATTTTGATACAGGTCACGCGGTAGCGTTCCGCGTTCACCGCATCGGCATACCTTCTGAAATCCTCAAGTTCGCGCATGGCCTCCGCTCTCTGTGCTGTCCGTTGTGGGGCGGACGGGGTGTGTCTCGCCTGTTCCCATGCCGCGCGGTGTCGCCATCGGTCGGCCTGTTGGAACAATCCCTGCGTTCGCAACCAGGTTTCAAAACGTGGCTTGCCGCCACGCGCTTTTTTCCGGCCTGAACGCAGAGAACGCCGTTCCGCTCTCTGCTGCGCCATCAGACAATGCCGGGCGATATTCAGAACAGGCAGGCCGTAACGCGCCAGACGGGAGAGCGCCCTTTTTCGCTCGTCCCTGTGCCGCTCCTTCATCCGGACAAGCTCGGCATTCTCCGCTGCTTTTGCATTGTTCGACACTCCGGCGAACGCTGTCTGATAGGCTTTCCATTCCCCAAGGTTGACGGAACTCACCGGCTCCGGGGCAACCTTTCCCAGAACATCGGGATAGGTTCCTTCTTCAAAGTCGCCCAACTTTTTGCACAGCTTTCCCATGCTGAACGCGCGATCCACTGAAGACGCCTTCACAGCGATTTCACCCACAAAGATGATGGCCCCAGAACCTTTCTTCTCGAAACGCAGACCGACTGCCGCCAACTTCTCATGCAGTTCAGCCCACGATTTCGCGTTCTTTATGGCGCTGTGTCCGCGTTCCTGCGCAATGCGCTGGGCGGATTTTTCGCCGGTGGCGTGTTCAAAATCCAGCGCGGCTTGCTTCGGTTTTATCTCTCTGGCCGTTCTTCTTCGCGCCAGCTCTCCATTTTCCAGTACCGCATACAGAGGATTTTCTTCACTGGCCCATCCCTGCCTGCCTTCTATATGGGCCACGAGCTTATGTGCCTCCTGAATGTCCAGCCCGTTGAAAGGAAGCACGACTTTTCCCGTTTCCGGGTTCGTCCTGTTGACCGCGATATGCAGGTGATAATTGTCGGTGTCATAATGCACCCCATAGATGGTCTGATGTCCGAGTAACCCCATCTTTTCCATAAACATGTCAACCACTTCCTCCACCTGTTCTCTGGAGGGTTGTTCGCCTTCCTGCCAGGAAAACATCCAGTGCTGCACCGGCATGTCGCTGCGGACTGACTCCCTTGCCAGAGCAATCATTTCCACCTTCTGACCAGTATGAGTTGCTGAAAGAAACCCTCTTCCGCCCGCGTATTCGATTTTCTCCTGCGGATTTCTGCTGTGAGGGAACCGGATGTAATCCACGAGGTCGCCTATCTGCCATGCCTTGGGCTTCTCAGCCTTCGTACTCCTGATTTTCTTGACAATCATAATGACAACGCAGCGAAATTTTCTGGATGGCCCATGTCAGATTTCGCAGGGCTTCCTCCTGTCGTTCCAGAATATCCGGGGGAGCTTTTGCCTGCCGGAGCGTCTCAAAATTGTGCTTGAGCAGGCCGCCTATCCGTCTCAGTTCCGCAACGGTACTCAGGTCCGCATGAGCCACCAGCGGTCTGCCCCCGAAAAAACGCCGCCGCATGTATTCCGACAGGGACAACCCTGCGATTTCCGCCTGTTCCGTGAGGCGCGTTTTTTCTCTTTCGGTGACGCGAATCGTCACCCATTTCCGGGCGGCGCTCCGGCCGCCGTCTTCGCTCTTTTCGCCTTTCATGCCTTCTGCCTTTGGAATGCGAGAAGCGAAGCGCCGAGCATTCCGGGAGTCCAGAGGGCGTAGTCCTCTGGCAGGATGGGGTTGTGTGTAGCACAACCCCCATCCTGCCACGAAGAACCCGCCTCGTGCAGTGGCCAAATTGTATATATGAAGAAATTTTCCATATACTGGCGGCACTTTTCCACAAGGAGGAAATACTATGGCCAAAAACGCAACTATCCGCCCTCAACAAATAGAACGGGCAAGGAAACTGCTTCAGGATTTGCCGGAGAAAGAAGACAGAAAAACACGCCCGGAGGCGGCGGAACTACTGGAGAGGGATTTCAGAAAGGCGAAGGAGAAAGGCTACACCCCCAGAGAACTGAGCCAAATGCTCAAGAACGAGGGCATCATCATTCCCGCGTATCTCATAAAACGATTTTTTTCGGAGGACGAGAATGTTTCCGCTTCTCAGAAAAAGGAGACGACACCTGTAAAAAAACGCCCCACGGAAAAAGCATCTTTCATTGTCTCCGATACATCAAACGAGAATCTGTAACATGAACATGCCCATTTTTTATATTGGAATAAACAAAGGCATCGTCGGCAAGAATAAGCTGGCCTTCACCCTGATTGGCTATCTGCTTGATAATGGGAAACAGGCGCTTCTGCTGGAAAACGATACCTCGAATCTCGATGTGTACAACAAAGAAAGTCACTCTCTGGTGCAGAGCCGTCTGGCGGAAAGCCCACCCCGAAAACAGCATATCCATACATGCTGACATGGGGAGCCACGGCATCTTTTTCACTGCTGCCTTATGGAAGTTTCCTGCTGTGGGTCGGCTTCCGGTTCAGCTCAGGACAGGTGCAGCCGCCCGCCCTGTTACGGATGTCTGCGGGAATCATTCTGGCTGCAATCTGCCTCTGCTGCGGAATTCTTTTCGAGATATTCGCCGCAAAAAAGTTCTCCGAAGCAAATCGGGACCGACGTAAATTCCTGCTGGTGGCAATCGCCTGTATCGTGCTGGGATGATGCTTCACCGCGTTGACGCTGGTGTGATATTCTCCTCTTGTCCTCTGCATAAAAAAATGCCGTGCAATAAAATTCTTTACACGGCATTTTTCCTTATCAAGAGTGGAAATCATCAAAAACTTTCACGGTAAGAGCATATATGGAACCAGATTCAAAAATATTTTTTCTTTTTTCCCAATCAGTTCTATATTACTGAAATAAAAATCTTTCAACAGTGTGCAGCTTCGACAAATATATACAGTTCAATACAATAGGAGAAAAGTATGATGGAGTTCGTCCTTCTTTTCCCATGCGGAACCGGCGCAAACGCCCCAATGCGGCTCATACGAGATTGCCGTAGCTTTATGGTCCACCGTCAATCTTTTACCTGGAGAACGCCGCATGGTTCGCTGCCGTCCGTCAGTTTCCTCCACAAGCTCGCCGTCCTTGCCGGTCAAAAGGAACAGCGGGCAACCGGAGCGCGACACATTCAATCTTGATGGTTTTGTTTCATCCGTCTATCTGCCGTATATCCGGTTGCGCAAGCGGAGCTGGCGCGTGGATGAGCGCATTGCCCGACAACATCTGTCCCCGGTCTTCGGAGCACGGGAACTTGCCGACATACAACGCCACGAAGTGGAAGACTGGCTGCACGGACTGTCGTCCGGCGGTTTGGCTCCGGCCACCTGCAACCGTATTCTGGCGGTCTTCAAGACAATTTGCTCTCTGGCCGTAATGCGTGGTCTTCTGCTCACGGGGCAATCACCATGCGCGGGAGTCTCGCCCTTCAAAATCCACGCGCAGCGGGAACGCTACCTCTCGCGGGATGAGGCACAACGGCTCATGCGGGCGCTGGAAAAAAACGACCGGCCGGAAGCCTTTGCCATCCGTCTGCTTCTGCTGACCGGGGCGCGCAAGAGCGAAGTCCTCAAGGCGCGCTGGGAACACGTCCGCCTGGATTTGCGGCTGCTCATCGTACCGCTGTCCAAGTCCGGCAAGCCTCGTCATATTCCGCTGTCCGACGAGGCCATAACAGTCATTCGCTCCATCCCGCGCCAGCAAGGGACCCCCTGGCTGTTCCCAGGCCATGCTCCGGGAAAGCCCCTCAGCGACCTCTATCTCTTCTGGAACAGGCTGCGGCGCAGCATAGGGCTTGCGGATGTGCGTATCCACGACTTGAGGCACACCTTCGCCTCGTTTCTGGTCAATGCGGGGCACTCACTCTATGAAGTGCAAAAACTTCTGGGACACAGCGATCCCCGGACCACCATGCGCTATGCTCATCTGGAACAGGCATCCCTGGTGGCCGTCGCTGAGACAGTGAGTGTTTTTCTTGCCCGGCCCGGCAGGGAAAATACCGGAGGACACAAGAGTGGAAATTTTATTCCTCGCCCGTATGGAGCTCACGAAGGGTGCCGGGCAAGCCCTTCAACACGATAATGGCTGAAGATAAAAGGCAAAGAAACAGAAAACACGAAAAAGAAAACTTTGGATGAATCTGGTCGTTCCCGGACGGGAACACTCTTCTTCGGGCGCAAACCGAATGCTCATTGACAGAAACACTGTCGATGAATCTTGAGGTATCAATACATTTAACACCTCTAATTTGCAAGATCATCCCTGAGGGAACTTTTACAAAGCATATTTACTTTGAAAAAATCCTCGTAAATTCACTTGCCTACCTTTTTCCTTCCTTTTTTTACGCCTCAAAAAATCGACAGTGTTTCTGTCAAATTCGACAGGCATCTTGGCCCTTGCCCAACGGCTTGGGAAAAGATGTGCCTTGGAGTGTCTTTATGCCCGTAAGGAAAGTCTCCGGTGAAAATTCCCGTACCCGTGTCATCCGGAAAGAAAAAATGGATGAAGTGGGATTCGCCGTCTCCATATTGCAGCAGGAAGCGCATGCCCTGACATTGATGGCGCGCGGCCTGACTACCACATTCTGTGAAATTGTGGACTGCCTGTACAATATAAAAGGACGCATCGCGGTTACGGGCATGGGCAAAAGCGGTCATGTGGCCCGCAAGGTGGCGGCAACGCTGGCTTCCACGGGTTCCCCCGCCTATTTCATCCATCCGGGTGAAGCCAGCCACGGAGACTTGGGGATGCTGGCCTCCGACGATGCCGTTCTGGCCTTTTCCAATTCCGGCAACACGGCGGAGCTTTCGGACATCATCCTGTATGCGGCCCGGCGCAACATCCCCCTGATAGGGGTAACGCGCAACGCGGACAGCCTGCTCGGCAAAAACGCCGCGCACCTCCTTCTGTTGCCGCTTGTGCCGGAAGCCGACCCGCTGGACTGCGCCCCCACCACGTCCACTACCCTGCAAATGGCTCTGGGCGACGCGCTTGCCCTGACGCTGATGCGTCGGCACGGCTGCACTTCTGAAGAGTTTCACCGCTGGCATCCGGGCGGTTCGCTTGGCCGCAAGCTGATGACGGTCAGAGAAATCATGCACACGGGTGAGGAACTCCCCCTGCTTTCGGCGTCCTCGCTCATGTCGGAAGTACTCGTGCTGATGACCGGCAAAGGATTCGGCGTGGCGGGCATTCTCGAAAAGAAACGACTTGCGGGTATCATTACCGACGGCGACCTGCGCCGTCACATGGGGTCTTCCCTCATGGACAAGACGGCAAGGCAGGTCATGCATTCCGATCCCGTCACGGTCGGTAAAAATACGCTTGCCGTGGCCGCGTTGCGGCTCATGCAGGAAAACAGGATCACGTCGCTGTTCGTCACCGACGAAGAAAAACCGGTCGGTATTCTCAATATCCATGACTGCCTGCGCGCGGGGGTGGAATGATGCGGAGGGAATACCTGACTATCTCCCTCGCTCTCTGCGCCGTGCTTTCCGGTTGCGCCGCGCGTGAATCCGCTGCTCCGACCGCCCCCGTTCCGGAGGCTGCTCCCGCCGCGTTGTCGTTCGGCGAGCAGGTGGCCGCGCTGCCGGAAGGTTCCACGCAATACTTTGCCGAAAGTCCCTTCGGCCCGGCCACCATTGAGGTGGGACCGCTCTATCTTTCCGGCCTGGGCAACGAATGCCGTTCCGCCCGCGTCACGCACGGAAACATGAGCCACAGATTCGCACTCTGCAAGGAAAAAAACGGCGCGTGGCGTTTCATCCCCACCGTATTTGAGAGCATGCCACGATGAGAGCTGATACCATTCCAACCCCATCCGTATCGCCCGCGCTGACTGTGCAGGGCCGAGTCATCGCCGCTCTTATTTTACGGGAAATACATACGTTGTACGGCAATACCCGGCTTGGCTACCTTTGGGCCATTATCCAGACGGCATTCGGTATCGGCGTATTCTGGGCTTTCCGTGAAGTTATGGGGGCGCATGCGCCTCATGGTATGGGGATGGCCGTATTTCTGCTCTGCGGTTTTATTCCCTGGTATATATTCAGCGATACCATCTCCCGGTGCATGAAAGCAGTAAGCGCCAACCAGGCGTTACTGACCTTTCCGCAGGTGACGGAGCTGGACCTCATGCTGGCCCGTACTGTGGTGGTCTGGGGGACGCAGGTTCTGTCCGCAGGCGTTATTCTGTCCGCTGCCGCCGCCTGTGGGCAACCCGTGGAATTGCGCATGCCCGCATCTCTGGCCTCCACGCTCTTCTTCGCGCCGCTGTTGGGCCTGGGTATAGGATTGATTTTCGCTTCTCTGTCCCGCCTCTGGCCCACACTGGACAAGTTGATCCCCATGTGCCTTCGGATTCTGTTTTTTGCCTCCGGCGTGTTCTTTTATGTCTCAGAACTGCCTGCCAGATTCGCGGATGTCCTCCTGATTAATCCCGTGGCCCAACTCATTGAGTGGCAACGCTGCGGCTTTTCCGCGTCCTCGGCGGCCCCCGCATACGACATCGGCTATCTCGCCGCATGGTGCGCCGTTTCCCTGTGCGTGGGGCTGCTGCTTGAACGGCATGCCCGTGGGAGGACGCTGTGATTGAGTTGCGGAACATCAACAAAAGCTATCCGCTGCCTCGGCACGGGCGGAAGGAAATTCTGCGCAATGCCAGCATCACCTTCCGGCCCGGCGTGAACATGGGGATTCTGGGGCTGAACGGTCAGGGCAAGTCCACGCTCATCCGCATCATCAGTGGGGCGGAACGACCGGACAGCGGCATTGTAACGCGCAAGGGGCGGGTATCCTGGCCCATCGGTTTTACAGGAGGCTTCAACGGCAGTCTGACCGGACGGGAAAATCTGCGTTTCACCAGCCGTATTTATGGCGCGGACATCAGGGAAGTGACGGATTTCGTGGAGGCATTCTCCGAACTCGGCCCTTATATGGACATGCCCGTGAAAACCTATTCATCGGGCATGCGCTCCAAGCTGGCCTTTGGCCTGAGCATGGCCATCGGCTTTGATTTCTATCTTATTGATGAAGCCTACTCCGTAGGCGACGCCTCCTTTCAGGCCAAGGCCGAAAAGGTCTTCAAGGAACGCAAGGCGCATGCGACGCTGATTGTGGTGTCGCACAGCGTGGCGACCATCCGCAAAAACTGCGACAGGGCCGCCGTACTGCATAACGGCGTGCTTTCCGAATACGATACTCTGGGCGACGCCCTGCGCGTCTATACGGGGATTTGCCATGCCGGACATTAAGACAGGTATCCCCGCCACGCAGGCCCCCGGAGCCAAGCCCCCCGCGACACCCAAAACAGGCGAGACTCCAAACTCCGCAGTGTCGCCGACTATACCCGCACCCACTGAGCAGCCCGCACCTCAGGTCATTCCCGATCTGGTTCTGACAGCACGCCCTGTGGTCACGACACTCGGCAAGATAAACGCCCGACTTTCCCCGGCCATGAAGGCGGTACTGACTGCCGTGCTGCTGCCCGCCCTGTTGTCCCTGCTGTACTTCGGCCTGTGGGCTTCACCCATGTACATCGCCGAAGCCCGCTTTGCCGTGCGCGGGGCGGAAACCAGCGGCGCGGCCGGCGGTCTTGCCTCCCTGCTGCTGCCTGCCGGCGCCTCCGTGGGCGCGGACGCGCATATCGTGGCCGAGTACATCCAGTCCCCGGACATCATGGAGGCCATTGACGGAGAAATGGGCATCTTCCGCCACTTCTCCAGCCGCGAGCATGACTTCATCAGCCGTCTTGCCGCCGATGCCACGCGGGATGAACGCCTTTCCTTCTGGCAATGGGCGGTGAAACCCTCCTTTGATCCGGAAACCGGCATCATCGCCCTTTCCGTCAAGGCCTATGATCCGGCCACGGCCCAAAAACTGGCGGAAGCCGTGCTGAACAGAAGCGAGGCTCTGGTCAACGCCATGAGCCGCCGCGCACAGGACGACGCCATCGCTCTGGCCATGAGCGAGGTAAAAACGGCGGAAGCTCGCGTGCGCAAGGCGCAGGAGGCCATGCGCGCCTTCCGGGAACGCAGCGGCATGCTGGACCCGGCCAGCACGGCGGGCGGGCTGCAGGGCATCGTCAGTCAACTGGAAGGCGAGGCCGTGAAAGTCCGCGCCGAAATCGCGGAAGCCTCCACCTACATGAGCAAGGACGCTCCGGCACTGGTGGGATTGCGTGCCCGGCTGACGGCCGTGGAAAAACAGCTTGCCTCGGAAAAGCTGCGTCTGGCCGGAGAAGCCCGGCCGGACAGCCTGACTTCCGTGGCAGGAGAATATGAGGACCTGCAGACTGAAAGCGAGTTCGCCCGGCAGCAGCTTGTTTCGGCCATGACCTCGCTGGAAACCGCCCGCGTGAAAGCGGAGGCCAAGTCCCGTTATGTGGTGGCCTTCCAGACTCCGGTTCTGCCGGATGAATCCCTGTATCCCCGCCCCTTCCTGTTTACGGCCTACGTCCTTGTCGGCGCTCTGGTGCTGGTGGGGCTTTGTTCCCTGATTATAGCCGCCGTGCGCGAGCACGCGGGGTTTTAGGATGGATGATGAACGCAAGACTGCTGGAAAGGCGGGACTCCGCCCCATACCCCGCCGGGGAGAATGATGCTCCCCGAATCCCCTCGATAAAGAGGTTCCTTCTCGTTCTGCTTCTCGCGCTGTCGGTTCCGGCTTACGCGGCGGAAGAGCCGCGCCAGAACGGTTCTTCCTACGGCGGCAGCCTCGGCAAATCCGGCAACCCCAGCCCCGGTGGAAGCGGAGGCATTCAGGGTACGCCCGCGACCCGGCCCCCGTCCTATCTGCCCAGCGGCTATCAGCGGGAAGCCGTCTTTCAGCAGGCCATGTACGGACAGGAATCCTCCCGGCAACTGGAGGAGCGCCAGCGCCGTTCCATGCCGGGTCTGCCCGCTTGGGCGCTGGAAAACTATCGCCCGGACATGACGCAGGGTCTGGAACCTTTCGGCGCGAATCTGTTCCGGGGCAACTTCGCCTCCACCTACGGCAGCGGCATGAACGACGATTATGTCATTCTGCCCGGCGACAGAATCACCGTGCGCGTCTGGGGCGCGCGCAGCTACGACGACGTGCTCTTTGTGGACCAGCAGGGCAACATCTTTCTGCCGGAAGTGGGGCCGGTACAGGTGGCCGGGCTGACGCAAGCCGCACTTTCCGGCTCGGTGCGGGCAAAGCTGGCCTCGGTCTTCCCGGAGAACGTCAATATCTATGTGAACCTGCAAAGCGCCCAGCCCGTGGCCGTCTATGTGGCCGGAAACGTGCCCAATCCGGGACGTTATGCGGGCGGCCCGCAGGATTCCGTCATGTCCTACCTCGACCGGGCCGGGGGCATCCTCCCGGAACAGGGCAGCTACCGGAACATCAAAATCCTGCGCGGCAAACAGGTCATCGGCCGGGTGGACCTCTACAACTACATGCTGCGTGGAGAGTTGCCGCATATCCGCCTGAAAGATGGAGACACCATCCTGGTGGAGCCCTTCGGCATGTCCGTGGCCGCCTGCGGCCTGCTGCGCCAGCCCGCCCGCTATGAGTTCAGAGGCGCGGCCAGCGGCAAAGACCTGCTGAACTACGCCCTGCCCATGAACGGCGTTTCCCACGTCAGCGTGGGCGGTATGCGCAACGGCGAACCGTTCAACGTCTATGTGACCCTGCATGACTTTCGCAGTCTTCAGCTTGCGGACGGGGACCGTGTGGAATTTGTGGCCGATACGCGGGGCAGGACCATCATGGTGGCCGCGTCCGGGGCCATTCACGGCGCGTCGCGTTTCCCGGTGCTCAAGCAGACCAGGCTGAAGACGCTGCTGGAATATATCGCGGTGGAACCGGAACTTGCGGACATCAAGTCCGTCTACATCCGCCGCAGGAGCGTGGCCGCCGAACAGAAAGTCATTCTCGCAGATGCTCTGCGCCGCCTGGAACAGAGCGCGTTGACCGCCACCTCCGCTTCCGTGGACGAGGCCGGTATCCGGGTGAAGGAAGCGGAGCTGATCCAGAACTTCGTACAGCGGGCCTCGCAACTGGAGCCGGACGGCGTGCTGGTCGTGTCCCGCGGCGGCAGGATTTCCGACGTGCTGCTGGAAGAAGGCGACGAGATCATCATTCCCCGGAAAACGGACGTGGTTCACGTTTCCGGCGAAGTGCTCATTCCCGCCGCCGTGACCTGGGAAAAGGGCCTCTCCCTGAAGGACTATCTCGGCGGCGCGGGCGGCCTGTCCGACCGGGCTGATGCGGGCAATATCCTCATTGTGGGCCTGAACGGGGAAGTCGCCCACGCCAAGGGACAGCCCATCGAACCCGGCGACCGCATTCTGGTCATGCCCAGGTTTGATTCCAAAAACCTGCAACTGGTCAAGGACGTGACCCAGGTGCTCTACCAGATGGCCGTGGCCGTCAAGGTCGCCGTGGGGCTGTAGGGGCTATCATGGGATGTTATTTTGAGTGTCAGGGCAAGATCTTCGGGCCGGTGGACAAGCGGGCGGTTCTGCCCGGTATCATGGAACGTACAGACAGCATGTTACAATTTTCCGAGAGCACAAAATGAGGAACTACGTCCTTATAGATCCAATAGCCAGAGAATACTCCGGAATTACAGCATATTCAAATATTGCATATGGAATTTTAAAAAACATTTACAATACACATTTAATTTCAAAAGACAGCAATGAAAGCATGCACAATTTTAGGATAAGAGTTAAAAATACGATAGAAAATAATTTTTCATATGAAAATACCATCATTGAATGCCCTGATACTTATCATTCATTATTTAATATAAAAAAAGAATATATTATACACGTTAGACTTCATGGAATGAAGCATATATTTGATGAAATAAATGGCAACAATGTAGATGTAATTAATTATTTAAATGATTTGCATCAAATACAAAACTGCGCATATATTTCCGCACCATCTCATATTATACAATCAAAAACTGAAGAGTATATACATATAGATCCAGTAGAAGTATATCCAAATCCAATCCATGAATTTTGCTCACATACTGAAGATAAAGATATAGATATTCTCTATATAGGCAGGATGCAAAAAAACAAGGGAATAGATTTTTTAAATACAATATTATCATTTTTTCAGGATAAAAAAATATATATTTACAGTAAAGAAATTCATTATTTAAATTTGAAAGGTAACAACATAACCAAGGTAATGCATGATTTAAAAACAAAAAATGAACTGCTGAGACGAGCAAAGACTGTAATCATACCAAGTTGTTTTGAATCATTTTCTCAAATAGCGGCGGAAGGTATTTATAACGGATGTCAAATCATTACATGGGATACTGTAGGAATATCAGAATATGAAGGAAGCATGATTCATTCTGTCAGATTTGGGAACATGGAAAAATTTGTTGAAGCCATTGAACAGAGTCTATCAGAAACTGTTCCTGAAGATGCATTCAAAAAATACATTAAACAAAATAACAATATATATACTTCAAAAATAAAGGAAATGAACTTTCAAAGATTATTTTGTATTCGTCCGATAACAAGCAGCACAGTAGTTAACTCAAAAAAGGAGAACAGGAATATGTTCAAAAGAAAGCTAAGAAAATTGATACATAACCCTGAACAATTTTGGGCGGATTCCAAAATGAATAAATTAATAAAGTCAATATGTCATGACAACATACAAAAATCAGATACCAATATATCCGATATTGCAAATGATACTTATCTATCTGAAAACAACATAAACCGGATATCAACAATACAAAAAGACAAAATAGTAAACAATGCAATAGGAATAAACGAACATATAAAAATCAGCAATATAAATATTAATAAAAATAGCAAAAACACTATAATATTTAGAGATATTAAATGTAATTATGCATCTGAAATCATTAACAGTATAAAGGAAAAATGTTCATCAATCAATTTTAAAAAACGGTATCTGTTTGAATATATTTATGAGGACTCAATAAAATGTAATGATAAAGATATACGTGCTATTATAAATAGTTTTGATAAAAATTTTAATGATAACATAAGCAAATTCGGAATTGCGATTTTTATAAATCCAAACACTCAGCTTTTCTCTATATTGAGATCTTATTTTCAAGATTTAAAGATAATGGTTATATTAACAAAAGAATACAGTGAATATGATACTCTATTACCTGAACAAATAGATGTTCTTGCCCTGCATGAAGAAATGCATGATAAAATTGATATTTATACATTAAGAAGATATTTTATATATAAAAATCATGATGAATTATGCAATTTTTTAGATATATATACAAAAGAATCAGCCCCGAAACATCATGATATGCTTCTAAAAATACTTGGAGATGTAGATTTTGATACAAAATATATGAATATAAATACAAGCAATATTAATTGTATTATAAGATTGGATAAACGTTGTACAGAGAAGAATCTGTGTTTTTTATCATGGGATGAATATATAAAATATATATCAAAAAATATAAAAAGTATTCTTGTGGCGGAAAGCGTATTTTTCAACTACAAAGAGTTAATCATTAATTCTATAGATAATAATAACTGGTATACTTTTTTATCCTTGGCATCATATGATGGCGTGAGGTTTGAAATCCATGTCTAGCTACATTGTGACCCATATTTCTAAAACCCCTCTAGTTGGTGCCCCTGGACGGCTTGCTCATTTTGTAAATATTCAAGATAATTTTGAGTCGATTCATATTTATCTGGAAGATTATCCAAATCATTTAAAAGGCTTCTTCACAAACAATTCGTTCCTATGGGATAAAAGCAATCAAACGTATCTCATGGATTATATTAAAAGATCACATATTATCCATATTCATAATGAAATTAATGAAGATATTCAAAGATTAATATTGAAGTTGAATTCAAAATGCAGAAAAGTATACCATGTACATTCCTTCTTAAGAGAAGGTCCATTATTTAAAGATATTTCGGAATCTT
>ENA-UEPJ01002040-UEPJ01002040.1-human-gut-metagenome-genome-assembly--contig:-NODE-2040-length-22151-cov-12.007565_pt1 | contig 22151 bp, 19 predicted proteins | sample MGYA00242890_ERZ507896 | MGnify/ENA primary metagenome ERZ507896 (study PRJEB26167, sample SAMN06115508) | human gut metagenome | host: Homo sapiens | place: China:Qinghai | collected 2015-08-20... | reverse complement strand
AGTTTGAAGATTAGACATAAACAAATCCTCCGCATGGTCTAAGCCATACGGAGGATTAACTGTTTTACGGACACCCGACCGATGGTCGGGAGTGTTTTGCGCTTTATTCGGCCTCGTGGTGGGACTGACGCTCCGCCATGGGGATGTAGTGGCCGTGGGTGGTGACGGCGCGGTACGCCGGACGCATGATGCGGTGGCAGGTGATGAGCTCCTCCATGCGGTTGGCGCACCAGCCCGCGATACGGGCGGAGGCGAACAGCGGCGTGAACACGTCCTGAGGAATGCCCAGCATGGTGTACACCAGGCCGGAGTACATGTCCACGTTGGCGCACATGGGGGTGTTGTCACCGCGGCGCTCCTGCACCAGCGGGATGCCCAGCTCCTCCACCTTCTGCAGAAGGGCGAAGTCCTCGGCGTAGCCCTTGATCTCCGCCATGTGCTGGGCGTATTTCTTCAGCAGCACGGCGCGGGGGTCGGACATGGTATACACCGCGTGGCCCAGACCGTACAGCTTGCCGGACCTGTCGCCGGCCTCCTTGTCCAGCAGCTTCACCAGATAGTCGCGGATGGAACCGTCGTCGTGGGGGTCCACATTCTCCTTGACATAGCGGAACATCTCCATGACCTTGGCGTTGGCGCCGCCGTGGAGCGGGCCCTTCAGGGAGCCCACGGCTCCGGCGATGGCGCTGTACGTATCCGTGCCGCTGGAGGACATGGCGCGGCAGACGAAGGTGGAGTTGTTGCCGCCGCCGTGCTCCGCGTGGACCATCAGCATCATATCCAGCAGGTGGGCCTCCTCCTCGGTGTAGTTGGTATCGGGCCGGATCATCCGCAGGAAGTTCTCCGCAGTGGACAGCTCCGCCACGGGGAAATGGATGTGCAGGGAGTCCCCCTGGAAATAGTGGCGCTTCACCGCGTAGGAGTTGGCCACGATGGAGGGGAAGCAGCCGATGAGCTTTACCGACTGCAGGAGCAGGTTCTCGATGGAGGTGTCATCGGCGCTGGCATCGTAGGAGTACAGGCTCAGCACGCTGCGGGCCAGCTCGTTCATCATGTTGCCGCTGGGGTGCCGCATGATCATGCCCTCGGTGAAACCCTCCGGCAGCTTGCGGGCCTGGCTCATGATGTCCTTGAACCGCTTCAGCTCGGCCTCCGTGGGCAGGTAGCCCATCACCAGCAGGTACGCCACCTCCTCATAGCCGAAGGTGCCGGCTCTGCGGTGGGCCTCCACGATGTCGGTAAGCTCGATGCCGCGGTAGTACAGGCGGCCCGGGGTAGGGATGCGCTGTCCGTCCTGCAGCAGGTAGCCCTGCACGCTGCCTACCTTGGTGACGCCCACCAGCACGCCGGTGCCGTCGCTGTTGCGCAGACCCTTTTTGACCTCACCCTGATAGAACTGGGGGCCGATGGCATACTCCTCCTGAATGCGGCGGCTCAGCGGTTCTGTGTAGCGCTCCAGAATACCGGTATCCTTCTCAACCATAATGCTTTCCTTTCTCCTGCGGCGTCCGCGGGCTTTCATCCTGTTGGGGCGATTATAACGCGCCCATTTGTGTTTTGCAAGATGAAAATGCGTGAAATTCATAAATGACGGAAAAATTTCTTAAAAACAGGGAAAAATCAGGGGGCGCGACACATAAAATGCAATAATTAATTTTTTAACTTTCATTTTAGGGCTTGCGCACGCAAAATTATCTGCTATACTATACCCATCAAAAATGATACGTCAAAAATTCTCCGAAAAGGAGCGTGACCATATGATCCAGCTGCACCACGGCGGCGTCACCCTGCAAAACGGGGTGCCGGCGCCCGCCAAGACTGCCGCACCGGCCCTGCGTGACAGGACCATGGCCTACCAGATCCTCCGCCGCCACGACAAGCCGGCGGGGGACGGCCTGCTGCACCTGACCTTTGACAGTCTCATCTCCCACGACATCACCTACGTGGGCGTCATCCAGACCGCTAAGGCCAGCGGCATGACGGAATTCCCCGTGCCCTACGTGCTGACCAACTGCCACAACAGCCTGTGCGCCGTGGGCGGCACCATCAACGAGGACGACCATGTGTTCGGCCTGTCCGCTGCCATCAAGTACGGCGGTGACTACGTCCCCGCCAATCAGGCCGTCATCCACCAGTACGCCCGGGAGATGATGAGCGGCTGCGGCCGCATGATCCTTGGCTCCGACAGCCACACGCGCTACGGCGCGCTGGGTACCATGGGCGTGGGAGAGGGCGGTCCCGAGATCGTCAAGCAGCTGCTGCGGAACACCTACGACATCGCCGCGCCGGAGGTCATTCTGGTGTGGCTCACCGGCGAGCCGCCCCGCGGCGTCGGTCCCCACGACGTGGCCATCGCCCTGTGCGGCGCGGTGTACAAAAACGGCTTCGTGAAGAATAAGGTGCTGGAGTTCGCCGGTCCCGCCGTGTCCCGCCTGCCCATGGACTACCGCATCGGCATCGACGTGATGACCACGGAGACCGCCTGCCTCAGCTCCATCTGGGAGACGGACGAAGCCGTGGCGGACTATCTGGCCCTCCATGGCCGCCCCGAGACGTTCACCGCCCTGCACCCGCAGGACGGCGCGTACTACGACGGCATGGTCACCATCGACCTTGACCGCATGGAGCCCATGGCCGCCCTGCCGTTCCACCCCTCCGAGGCGGTGACGCTCCGCGAGCTGCTCCATGACCCCGGCGACCACCTGCGGGAGGTGGAGAAGCGGGCCGCCGCCCAGTTCGGCGGCAAGGCCGGCCTGCACCTGACGGACAAGCTGGCGGACGGCAAGCTGACAGTGGATCAGGGCGTCATCGCCGGATGCGCCGGCGGCATGTACGACAACATCGCCGAGGCCGCCGCCATTCTGGCGGGCCACGATACCGGCAGCGGCTACTTCTCCCTGTCGGTGTATCCGCCCTCCGTCCCCGTGAATCTGGAGCTGATGGAAAACGGCGTCCAGCAGTCCCTGCTGGCCTCCGGCGCACTGTTCAAGCCCTGCTTCTGCGGCCCCTGCTTCGGCGCGGGGGATGTCCCCGCCAACAACGGCCTGTCCATCCGCCACACCACCCGTAACTTCCCCAACCGGGAGGGCTCCAAGCCCGCCGACGGACAGTTGGCCGGCGTCATCCTCATGGACGCCCGCTCCATCGCCGCCACCGCGCGGAACCACGGCGTCCTCACCTCCGCCGCCGACGTGGACTACACGCCGCCCGCGCCGGTGCAGCGCCGGTTCGACCGTGCGGTGTACGACCGCCGGGTCTACTTCGGCTTTGGTAAGGCGCAGCCGGATGCACCCCTGAAGTACGGCCCCAATATTGCCGAGTGGCCCGCCATTCCCGCCCTGTCCGACGACCTTCTCATGCAGGTGGCCTCCGTCCTGCGGGACGAGGTCACCACCACCGACGAGCTGATCCCCTCCGGCGAGACGTCCTCCTACCGCTCCAATCCCCTGAAGCTGGCGGAGTTTGCTCTGTCCCGCCGTGACCCGGACTATGTGCCTCGCGCCAAGGCCACGCAGGCGCTGGAGACGGCGCGTGCCGCCGGTACGGTGATGCCGGAGCTGCAAGCGGTGCTGGCGGCGATGGACCTGCCGGAGAGCGCTCTGGCCCGTATGCACATCGGCTCCGTCATCTTCGCCAATAAACCCGGCGACGGCTCCGCACGGGAGCAGGCCGCCTCCTGCCAGCGGGTGCTGGGCGGCTGCGCCAACATCTGCTATGAGTTCGCCACCAAGCGCTACCGCTCCAACTGCGTCAACTGGGGCATGCTGCCCTTCACGCTGGCGGATGGCGCGCCCTTCAACGCCGTGCCGGGGGATTTCATCTTCGTCCCCGCTGTCCGGGAAAAGGTGGCGCGAGGTGACGGGGAATTCCCCGCCGTTCTCGTCCATGACGGAAAGACGCAGCCCCTGACCCTGTACCTGAAAAACACCGGCGCGGAGGAGCGTGAGCTGCTGCTCACCGGCTGCCTCATGAACCACTACGCCGCGCAGAACCGGAGGTAACGATGGAAAAGATCAAAATGCCTGTCCCCATCGCCGAGCTGGACGGCGATGAGATGACCCACATCCTGTGGGGAATGATAAAGGACCAGCTGATAAAGCCCTTTGTAGACCTGAACACCGAGTACTACGACCTGTCCCTGCCCAACCGGGACAGGACGGAGGATGCCGTGACCCGGCAGGCGGCGGAGGCCATCAAGCGCCTGCACGTGGGCGTGAAGTGCGCCACCATCACCCCCAACTACCAGCGGCAGGAGGAGTACGGCCTCAAGCAGCTGTGGAAGTCCCCCAACGCCACCATCCGTGCGGCGCTGGACGGCACGGTGTTCCGCGCCCCCATCCTCATCTCCCGCGTGAAGCCGGTGGTGACCTGCTGGAAAAAGCCCATCACCATCGCCCGCCACGCCTACGGCGACGTATATAAGGCCGTGGAGTACCGCGTCCCCGGCCCCGGCAAGGCGGAGCTGGTGTTCACCGACGACCACGGCGCGGAGCTGAGCCGCCAGACGGTCTACGACTTCAACGGCCCCGGCGTGTTGCAGGCCATGCACAACCGGGACGACTCCATCCTGTCCTTCGCCCGCTGCTGCTTCGCCTACGCACTGGACGTGCGGCAGGATGTCTGGTTCTCCTCCAAGGACACCATCTCCAAGGACTACGACCAGACCTTCAAGCTGCTGTTCCAGAAGGTGTTCGACGAGGAGTACCGCGCCGCCTTTGAGCAGGCGGGGCTGCATTACCGCTACGCCCTCATCGACGATGTGGCCGCCAAGGTCATCCGCTCCTCCGGCGGCATCATCTGGGCGTGCAAGAACTACGACGGCGACGTGATGAGCGACCTCATCGCCGCCGCGTCCGGCTCGCTGCCCATGATGACCAGCGTGCTGGTGTCGCCGGACGGCAACTTCGAGTACGAGGCAGCCCACGGCACCGTCACCGACCATTTCTACCGCTGGCGCAAGGGGGAAAAGGTGTCCACCAACCCGCTGGCCACCATGGCGGCGTGGTCCGGCGCCCTGAAAAAGCGGGGTGAGCTGGATGGCAGCGCCGCGCTGGTGCATTTTGCCGATTGTCTCTATCAGGCGGGGCTGGACGTGTTTGAGGAGGGTTATCTCTCCGAGGATCTGGCACCTCTGTGCGACCCGGCGGAGCTGAAGGAGATGCCGGACAATGACCGGATCATCGCCCTCATCCGCACGCGGCTGGAGATGCTGCTGGCCCGGTAAATACGCATAAAAAATCCCCCACGGCACCGCCGTGGGGGATTTTTTTGCTCATTTGAAGAACTCAAACCGTGGGGAATCCCTGGTGACAACGCCGGCCTCGATCTCGATGCCGTCCCCGAAGAACCTGTGCAGCAGCGCCGCCAGCTCGTCCGCGGCGGCCTGCACCTCATCGGCGTTCACATCGGAGAAGCCGTCGATGGGGAACAGGATGGCTTTCGTCTCCTCTGTGATCTTGCCCCGCTCCGACTGCCGCCACGTCCAGCGGCGGGTGCGGATCTCGCTGCCGGAGGCGTACACCGCCTCGCCCATGTCCGGTGTCTCCTCCTCCGTACTGCCGAAAGGAATGAAGGTGTCGCCCTCCTTGGCCAGGCGCACGTCCAGCCCCTCGTCGATGGTGTCCAGATCGTGGGCGCCCATGGGCAGCCGGTGCTTGATGGACACGGCGTTGCCCAGATCCACGGCGGCGTTGATGTGGGGGAAGCCCTTGCCCTTGGCAATACGGGTCAGCAGCGCTTCAATGGAGCACAGGAACTTGTTGGGGTTGATGCCCAGCGCCGTAAAGGCGTTGCGGTAGGGGAGGATATCCTCCGTCTCCTTGGGCTTCTTTCCCGCAAAATACGCTTCGCAGGCGGCCACGTTCTCCGCCAGCATCTGCTCCAGCTGGGGGATGTCGTGGGTATTGTCCAGCCCCCGCACGGCCACCGCACCGAAGCAGGCGTTGGGCAGCTTCTCAAAAAATTCCTGGGATACCTGATAGTACATGTGGTTGTCTCCTTTTTTTCGGCTTTCCCGTTCTGTTGCGGGTATTATAGACCTCTTGCCGCCGTTTGCCAAGGGCCTGTAAAGAAAAAAGCGCTGTCCTGTGTGAATGGTGTCGTTGTTTACCAAAATGTGAAAAATGCGCATGAGCTGGAATGGATCCCTGCGGCAGCACCTGTTGAGGTGGGTGCTGAACATGAAAGAATGTATGTTGGAGTTATGCTCCAGCGAGACCCACAAAATCAAAGACTGTATCTGCACGATGTAGTAACGGAAAAAGAGTTCACCACCGGAGGAAACGGACACCTGAACACGACAGGGCCGAATGCCGCCAACGGAGAACTCTTCATTGCAGATATACTACGAAATGCACTGAATGTCAAGAGCCGGCAGCTCTCCACCGGCCGGAGCATCGAGGAGATGACGGGGGAGGATCTTTCGAACGTCGGGCATATGCAAGAAAGAAGCACTCCCCAAATTGACGGCTCTTCCGGAAACTCCGGCGCTCTGCGGGGGAATGCTTCTGCTAACAGTGTACCCGCTTCCGGTGGAAATGTCAACACCAATCATGCGGCGGCCCGCAAGGCGGCGCAGCTGGCCACCATTGAACGGAACAACCCGTTTGACCCCGAGCTTGGCGCGCATACGTGGATCAGGAGCGCGGAGGACGCGGACACATGGCGTGGCGTGGACGCCGGCCGCCCAACACACATAAAGAGAGCCTGTGGCATTGCGTCACAGACTCTCCTTTTACATATGTATGATTTATATATGTATGATGCGATTCTCCGCAGACGGCTCACTTCTCGCCGAAGGTGTAGGTCAGATCGCCCTTGCTGCAGATGTAGTGGACCTGATAGCCGGAGGTGGTATTCTGCGCCTCCGCCGTGGGCACGGCCACGGCCACGTAGCCGGTCTGGAGCTTCACCGTGGTGCCATCGTCGTACGTGATGGTATCGGTGACGTTGTACTCCCAGCTGAGCCCGAAGTCGCGGTAGGTTCCTGTGGACATGTAGTCCTGCTGCAAATAGGCGTAATAGGCCCGCACGTTGGCCAGATCTGCCGACTCCTTGGCTTTGTGGATGCTTCTGCCCATGGCGGGGATGGCAATCGCCGCCAGCACCGCAATGATGGCCACCACGATGAGCATCTCCATCAGCGTGAAGCCCTGTTTCCTTTTGCTATGTACCATCGAAAATACCTCATAAAAGCCGAAATATCGGCGAAATCTTCAGGGCAAAACAGGCACGACTGGAGGTCGTGCCTGTTTTGTGGTCGGAGTGGGGGGACTTGAACCCCCGGCCTCTTGGTCCCGAACCAAGCGCGCTACCAACTGCGCTACACCCCGTCAGCCGTTCTATTATAGGCGCAAATGCGCCTGCTGTCAAGGAAAATTTCCCCGCCCCTACACCCCCTGTATTTTGCTGCCGATCCAGAGCCGTTCCGGCGTCTAATGCCGGACAGGCGCGCATACACTGTGCCGGAAGGGAGGTGTATCCGTATGGCACAGCGTTCCACGGCGCCGCAGCGCCGGACGGCGGCCCGCCGCGCGGCCTACCGCGCCCGTGTCCGCACCGCAGCAGACAGCCGCCGCCGTCCGCCCCAGCCGCCGCGCCCTGCTGCGGGCAAGCCCGCAGCCCGGAAACCGGCATCTCCGCAGGAGAAGCGCCGCATGGTACAGCTGCTGGTCAGCGGTGTCCTGTTGGTGGTGGCTATCGCCGTCAAGCTGCTGATGCCCGACGTGCTGGACCGTTATCGCACACGGGTGCTGGATCTGTTGGGGGCCGATACCGACTTTGTGGAGGTGTTCTCTGCTGCGGGCCGCGCCTTCTCGGAGGAGGGCGCCATCGGCGGCGCGCTGACCGATGCCTATACCGCGGTGTTCGGCTCGGAGGAGGTAACGGCGTCGCCGTCGCCCACGTCCGCCGTCTGCACGCCGGAGGCGCAGCCCGCCGATGCGGAGCTGCTCCAGCAGGTACTGGGCTTCGCCTATACTGCGCCGGTAGAGGGGCAGCTGTCCTCCGGCTTCGGCCTCCGCACCGACCCGCTGGAGGGCGTCAGCCGCTTTCACTACGGGCTGGACATCGCCGCGCCGGAGGGCGCGGTGGTGTCCAGCTTTGCCGACGGGACGGTAACGGCGGTGGGGGAGAGCAGCGAGCTGGGCCGCTACGTCGCCGTCTCTCACGCCAACGGCTTTTCCACGCTGTACGCCCACTGCACCCGCGTCACCGCCTCCGCCGGACAGCGGGTGTCGCGGGGCGATCCCATCGCCGAGGTGGGCGATACCGGCCGCGCCACCGGCCCCCACCTCCACTTTGAGCTGCACCGCGGCAGCACTTACCTGAACCCTGTTTACTATGTCACGTTCTCCTGATGTCACCGTCTGCGTCCGTCCCTCCGCGCTGCTGACGCCGGCGCTTTTCCTGCTGCTGACGGATACGCCCATCCTGCTGGCGGCGCTGCTGCCGGCGGCCCTGCTCCACGAACTGGCCCACTACGCGGTGCTGCACCTGTGCGGCGTCCGTACCGCCCGCTTCACCCTCACCGGCCTGGGCGCATCGCTGTACGTGCCGGAGCTGCACCGCCTGTCCTACGGCGCGGAGCTGCTCAGCGCCGCCGCGGGGCCGCTGATGAACCTGCTGCTGTGGGTGCTGCTGAGCCTTACCGGCAGAGAGGAACTGACGCTGTTCGCCGGAGCCCAGATGGTGCTGGGCGTTCTGAACCTGCTGCCGGTGCGTCCCATGGACGGCGGCCGTATCCTGTGGCTGGCCACGGCGTACCTGACGGAGCCCTACACCGCCGACCGCGTGGCCGCCGCCGTAGGGCTGGCCGCATCGTCGGCGCTGCTGGCGCTGTGCCTCTGGCTGGTGCTGACCACCGGCAGCGGCCTGTTCCTCCTGCTGGGAGCGCTGTGGCTGGCGTACCGCAGTCTGCCGCCGGAAGTTTTTTTGCCCCGCCGCCTTGCCAAACCGACAAAAAACAGGTAAAATGAACTGTTACCGAAATACACCGCAAGGAGAATGACCGTGGATAAGCGACTGGAACGCATCCTGCCTCGGGTGCAGAAGCCCGCCCGCTACGTGGGCGGCGAATATAACGCCGTGCTGAAGGACAAGACGCAGGTGGACACCCGCATCGCCTTCTGCTTCCCCGACACCTACGAGATCGGCATGTCCAATCTGGGCATGCGGATCCTGTACGGCGTCATGAACGAGATGGACGGCGTCTGGTGTGAGCGCGTGTTCGCCCCCTGGGGCGACATGGAGGAGGAGATGCGCAAGGCGGCTATGCCGCTGTTCGCGCTGGAATCCGGCGACCCCATCACCGATTTTGACATTGTGGCCTTTTCCGTGGGCTATGAGATGGCGTTCCCCGCCATCCTGAACATGCTGAATCTGGCGGGCATCCCGCTGCACGCGGCGGAGCGCACCGGCCTTTCGCCGCTGGTCATCGCCGGCGGTACCGCCATGTACAACGCCGAGCCCATCGCCGACTTCATCGACCTTGTGAGCCTGGGGGAGGGCGAGGACCTGACGGTGGAGCTGGTGGAGCTGTACCGCACCGCCCGGCGGGAGGGGTGGAGCAAGCAGCAGCTGCTGCGGGCCGCCGCCCGGCTGGACGGTGTCTACGTTCCCAGCCTCTACGATGTCACATACCACGAGGACGGCACCGTGGCCGCCATCACCCCGAAGGACGGCGCGCCCGCCAAGGTGACCAAGCGCATCGTCCACGACATGGACAAGTCCTATTTCCCCGTCAAGACCATCGTCCCCAGCACGGAGATCGTGCAGGACCGCGTGACGCTGGAGCTGTTCCGCGGCTGTATCCGGGGCTGCCGGTTCTGTCAGGCGGGCTACGTCTACCGCCCTGTCCGCAACCGCAGCCGCGACCTGTGCGCTGATTACTGCGTCCGCGCCTGCGATGACACCGGCTATCAGGAGGTGACGCTGTCCAGCCTGTCCACCAGCGACTACCCGCCGCTGACCACGCTGTGCGATGAGCTGGAGCCCTTCTGCGACCAGCGCCACGTCAGCCTGTCCCTGCCGTCCCTGCGGGCGGACAACTTCTCCATGGCGCTGATGCAGCGTCTGGCCAAGGGCCGTAAGACGGGCCTGACCTTCGCACCGGAGGCCGGCACCCAGCGCCTGCGGGATGTCATCAACAAGAACGTGACGCTGGATGACCTGCTGCAAAGCTGCCGCACCGCCTTTGCCGGCGGATACAGCGCCGTGAAGCTGTACTTTATGCTGGGCCTGCCCACGGAGACGGACGAGGACGTGCTGGGCATCGCCGATGTGGCCGCCCGCGTCATGCACGCCTGGCGGGAGAGCGCCCAGAACAAGCAGCGCGGCGTCCGCATCACCGTGTCCACCAGCTGGTTCGTTCCCAAGCCCCACACCGCCTTCCAGTGGGAGCCCCAGATCTCCAAGGCGGAGTACGAACGCCGTGTGGCCCTGCTGCGGGAGGCCATCAAGACCAAGACCGTCACCTATAACTGGCACGACTCCGACACCAGCTTTCTGGAGGCGGTGCTGGCGCGCGGTGACCGGCGGCTGGGGAAGGTGCTGGAAACGGCGTGGCGTAAAGGTGCAAAGCTTGACGCCTGGGAGGAGTATTTCTCCCTGAACCGTTGGCTGGAGGCCTTCGACGAGTGCGGCCTTGACCCGCATTTTTACGCCAACCGCACCCGCGCAGAGGACGAGCTGATGCCGTGGAGCATGATCTCCTCCGGCGTCACGGAGCAGTACCTCCTGCGGGAGCGCCATAAAGCCTATGAGTCCGTGACCACACCGGACTGCCGCACCCACTGCAATGGCTGCGGTGCCAATCTGCTGGTAGGAGGAAAGTGCGATGTCTAAGCTGCGGCTGCTGTTTATCAAGGAGGCTCAGGCGTCCTATATCTCCCATCTGGACCTGCTGCGCACGTTCCAGCGCGCCTTTCCCCGCACAGAGCTGGATATCAAGCACTCCCAGGGCTATCACCCCCATCCCATCATCTCCATCGTCCTGCCCCTGCCGGTGGGCCAGTCCAGTGACTGCGAGCTGCTGGACTTCGAGGTGACGCAGGATACCGACGGCAGCGGCATCGCGGAGAAGCTGAACACCGGCATGCCCAGCGGCCTGCGGGTGCTGGACTGCTATCCCGCCGTCCGTCCCGTGCGGGAGCTGACATATCTGCGGGCGGACCTGACACTGGAGTACGATAACGGCGTGCCGGAAAACGCCGCCGCCCGTCTGACAGAGCTGCTGGGGCGTCAGGAGCTGGTGATCCAGAAGCGCACCAAGCGCAAAGATCTGGCAGACGTTGATATCGCGCCCATGATAAAGGACTTTTCCTTTACAGAGGGAGAGGGCGTTGTCACCGGCACGGTGACGGTGCTGGCCCAGAATCCCGGATTGAACCCACAGCTGCTGGAAAAGGCGGTGGAGCGGTATCTGCCCGAGCTGACGCCGGACTTCCTCCGCGTCCGCCGCCGCGCCATTCTGGATGCCGAGGGGCGGGATTTTCGATAATGCCCCGTCATTTCCCGGATTCAGCGAGAGATCACACAAAATTGCAGAAAAATATGAAGAAATCTCTTGCATTTTCCGAGCTTCTGTGTTATTCTATCATGGCGTAAAAAGGGCGGTCCTCTGTCGCCGATGTCCCGAAAAGTGCGGACATCACACAAATAGCGGCATGAACACCTATATTTTTAGGAGGAAAAATCCATGGATCTCATCAAAGCTCTGAACGAGAAGCAGCTGAAGGAAGTACCCCAGGTACTGGTGGGCGACACCGTCCGCGTACACGTGAAGGTCAAGGAAGGCGCCCGTGAGCGTATCCAGGTCTTCGAGGGCACTGTCATCGCCAAGAAGCACGGCGGTATTGAGGAGACCATCACCGTCCGCCGCCTGTCCTACGGCGTCGGCGTGGAGAAGGTCTTCCCCGTTCACTCCCCGTCCATTGAGAAGATCGAGACGGTGCGTCACGGCTATGTCCGCCGCGCCAAGCTGTACTACCTGCGCGACCGTGTTGGTAAGGCAGCCAAGATCCGCGAGAAGCTGTAAGCGACCCCCTGAGATCAGAAAAGCGCCCACGTCTGTGGGCGCTTTTTGCCGTCTTTCCCCCTTTGCAGCAGGGGAAAATTATGCTATACTGTTGGAAAATTCATCATGAAGGGCAAATACGGAAATAAAAGCTTCCTGATGCATTCATGATGAACGGAAATATTTACCAGAGGAGGTGTGCGCCGTGCAGATCGAAGGGCTCAGCTGGTTTCCCGGGCACATGACAAAAACCAAGCGGATGATCGTATCCGAGATCGGCCACATGGACGCGGTGTGCGAGATCGTGGATGCCCGCATCCCCCAGTCCAGCCGCAACCCCGACGTGGACGAGCTGACGGCGGGCAAGCCCCGCCTGATGGTGCTGAACCGCGTGGATCAGGCGGACCCCGCCGAGACGAAGAAGTGGGCCGCAGCCTTTCGCGCACAAGGCTTTGCGGTGCTGGAGGCCAACGCCAGGGGCGGCGTGGGCACGGAGAAATTCGCCGCCGCCGTGCGGGAGCTGCTGAAGGATAAGCTGGCGGCCTACGCCGAGAAGGGGCAGGTGGGCCGCACCATCCGCGTGATGGTGCTGGGCATCCCCAACGTGGGAAAATCCACGTTTATCAACAAGGTGGCCAAGCGCAAGACTGCCAGAGCCGAGGACCGGCCGGGTGTCACCCGCTCCAAGCAGTGGGTGCCGGTGGACGCCACGCTGGAGCTGTTGGATACGCCGGGTATTCTGTGGCCAAAGTTTGATGACACAGAGGTTGGCAAGCGATTGGCCTTTACAGGCGCTATCAAGGATGACGTGCTGGACATCGAGGAACTGGCCTGCTATCTGATGGACTATTTGGCCGCCCATTACGCCGACGTGCTGCGGGAGCGGTACAGGATCGATGTGGAAGAAGGCGACAGCGGCTACGAGCTGCTGGAAAAAGCGGGACGGAAGCGAGGCTTCCTTATGCGGGGCGCACAGGTGGACACCGAACGCATGGCCCGTATCCTGCTGGATGAATTCAGAGGCGGCAAGCTGGGACGCTTTACACTGGAGACGGTGGAGGACTGCGGAAAATGAGAGAGACGGCGGACCTTTGGGCCTATGAGCGGGAGGCGCGGGAGCAGGGCTATACCGCGGTGTGCGGCGTGGACGAGGCCGGCGCGGGCCCGCTGATGGGGCCGGTATATGCAGCGGCGGTGATCCTGCCGGAGGACTATGACCTGCCGGAGCTGAACGACTCCAAAAAGCTGACGGAGAAAAAGCGGGAAATGCTGTTTCCCTTGATAAAAGAGCGGGCCATCGCCTGGTCCGTTGCATGGGTGGAGGCATCGGAGATCGATGCGACTGACATCCTCAGTGCCCGCATGAAGGCCATGCAGATGGCCATCGACGGCCTTTCCGTGACATCGGACATGGCCCTCATCGACGGCAATCGGGACAAGGGACACAGTGCCGCCATCTCCACAGCGCACCGGTGTATCGTGGGCGGCGACGGCAAGTCCGCGTCCATCGCGGCGGCGTCTGTCCTGGCCAAGGTGAGCCGTGACCACTACGTGACGGAGGTGCTGGACAAGGCGTATCCCCAGTACCAGTTCGCAAAGCACAAGGGCTACGGTACCAAGCTGCACTACGAGATGCTGGACCGGTACGGCCCCTGTCCGGAGCATCGGCGCAGCTTCCTGAAAAAGTGGGAGGCAAAGCGATGAGCGCGGTAAAGCCCGCCCCGGAAAAGGGCGGACGGTCTGAGGGGACGTGGGGTGAAGCGCTGGCGGCGGAGTACCTGCGGCAGCGGGGCTGCCGGCTGGCGGCCCACAGCTACCGCTGCCGGTTCGGCGAGATCGATCTTATCGCCTGGGACGGGGACGTCCTGTGCTTCGTGGAGGTCAAGACCCGCTCCAACACGGACATGGGTCTGCCCCGGGAGTATGTGACCCCGGCCAAGCAGAGACGGCTGAAAAAGACAGCACTGTACTACCTGTGCGAGAAGCAGCTGGACTGCCCGGCACGCTTCGATGTGGCGGAGGTCTATGCGGACAGCCCTTATAGCCGGGAGAACGTCCGCATAGAATATCTGGAAAACGCCTTTGAATAGGGGAGTGACCAAACGGTGATATCATATTTCGACGCCCACTGCGACACCATCTGGCGCTGCATGGAGACGGGGCCGGTGGCCGACTACGGTGAGACGGAGCAGGAGCAGAGGGCCTTTTTCAAGACCGGCGGCGGCCTGCGGCAGAACTGCGGCCACGTGGACCTGCTGCGGGACAGGTGCTTTGCCAGACGTGGCCAGTTCTTCGCCCTGTACGACGACGTGAAGCGCCTGCCGGAGGGCACGGCGTGGCAGCGCTGCTGCGAGATGCACGACTGGTTTTTGCGGGAGCTGGCGGAGAACGGCGACATGGCCGTGCTGTGCCGCAGCGGCGCGGAGGCGGACGCGGCGGCGGAGAGCGGCAGGACGGCGGCATTCCTCAGCGTGGAGGGCGCGGATCTGCTGGACTGCGACACCGAGAAGCTGCGTCAGGCGGCGGCGTGGGGCGTGCGGCTGGTGAACCCCGTGTGGAACAACGCCAACGCCCTCAGCGGCAGCTGCGCCGACGATCCGGATCGCGGCCTGTCAGCCCGGGGCCGGGGCTTTATTCGCGAGATGGAGCGGCTGGGCATCTACGCCGACGTGTCCCATCTGTCGGACCCGGGGTTCTGGGAGCTGTACCGCATGACGGAACGGCCCATCGTGGCGTCCCACTCCAACGCCAGGGCCCTGTGTTCCCAGCGGCGGAACCTGACGGACGACATGTTCCGCGCCATACGGGACACCGGCGGCGTGGTGGGACTCAACCTGTACCGCGGCTTTGTGGGCGGCGCGTCCATGGACGCGCTGGTGGCCCATGTGGAGCACTTCCTGCATCTGGATGGGGAAAAGACCCTGTGCATCGGCGGGGATCTGGACGGCTGTGAGGCGCTGGCGGCGGGGATGAACGGCGCGGAGGACGTGCCGCAGCTGTACGAGGCGCTGGAGAAGCAGGGGTACGGGAAAGCCCTGCTGGAGGACATATTCTGGAACAATCTGCGCAGGCTGCTGTGAAGCGGCGGCCGGAGAAAGGAGGGACGCCATGGCGCTGTATGCCATCGGGGACCTGCACCTGTCGCTGAACAGCGACAAGCCCATGGACATCTTCGGGGAGAAGTGGCATGGCTATGTGGACAAGATCAGGGCGGGGTTCGCACCGCTGCACGAGGACGACGTTACCGTGCTGTGCGGCGATCTGAGCTGGGGCATGAGTCTGGAGGAGTCGCTGGAGGACTTCCGGTTTATCCACGCCCTGCCGGGAAAGAAGATATTGATGAAGGGGAACCACGACTACTGGTGGAACACCGTGGCCAAGATGCAGCGGTTCTTTGACGAGAACGGACTGGATTCCTTTGAGATCCTGCACAACAACTGCCTGTTCTACGGGGACAAGGCCCTGTGCGGTACGCGGGGCTGGTTCTACGAGCTGGACAGCGAGGGGACCCACAACGGCAAGATGCTGGCCCGTGAGGCGGGGCGGCTGGAGACATCGCTGCAGGCGGCGGGGGATCGGGAGAAGCTGTGCTTCCTGCACTATCCGCCGCTGTATCAGGGCTACGAATGCCCCGAGATCCTGCGGCTATTGCAGCGCTACGGCGTGAAGCGGTGCTTTTACGGCCATCTCCACGGCGCCAGCCACAAGCGGGCGCTGGAGGGGATGCACTACGGCACGGATTTTTCACTGGTGGCGGGGGATCGGCTGGACTTCGTCCCTAAAAAAATTTGCGAATAAGAGAAAAAACAGTGGAAATTCCCATTCTTATCTGGTATCATACTATATTGCATTGGTGTTGCTATGAAAACAGGCCGATGCGGAACGGAGGAATAAACAAATGACTGTGAAAAGCTGTGAGAAACTGGAGAAAAGCAGAGTTGCTCTGACCATCGAGACGAGCGCCGAGGAGTTCGAGACCGCCGTCAATAAGGCGTATCTGAAGATGCGCGGTAAGATCAACGTACCCGGCTTCCGTGTCGGCAAGGCCCCCCGCAAGATCATCGAGAAGATGTACGGCGCTGAGGTCTTCTACGAGGAGGCTGTCAATATCATCCTGCCCGACGCCTACGAGGCGGCCGTGAAGGAGCAGGAGCTGGAAGTGGTGGGTTATCCCCAGGTGGAGCTGGAGTCCTGCACCAAGGACGGCGTGGTGTTCAAGTGCACCGTGGCCGTGTATCCCGAGGTGAAGCTGGGCCAGTACAAGGGTCTGGAGGCACCCAAGGCGGAGGTCAAGGTGGTCGCCGCCGACGTCAACGCCCGCCTGAAGGAGATGGCCGACCGCAACAGCCGTCTGGTGTCCGTGGAGCGCGCCGTGAAGAAGGGCGACACCGCCGACATCGACTTCGAGGGCTTCGACAACGGCGTGGCCTTCGACGGCGGCAAGGGTGAGAATTTCGATCTGGAGATCGGCTCCGGCAGCTTCGTGCCGGGCTTTGAGGATCAGCTCATCGGCATGAAGGCCGGCGAGGAGAAGGACATCGACATCACCTTCCCCGAGAACTATACCCCCGAGCTGGCCGGCAAGCCCGTGGTCTTCCATGTGAAGGTCAACGAGGTCAAGGAGAAGCAGGTCCCGGCCATTGACGACGAGTTCGCCAAGGATGTGTCCGAGTTCGACACCCTGAAGGATCTGAAGGCCGACATCAAGAAGAAGCTGACCGCCGAGCGTACCGAGTCCGCCCAGCGCGCCTTCGAGGACGTGCTGATGGCCAAGGTGGCCGAGGGCATTGAGGCCGACATCCCCGAGGAGATGGTGGAGCTGCAGGCCGAGCGTATGATGGAGCAGTTCAAGCAGCAGCTGGCCTCCCAGGGCATCCCCTTCGACCAGTATCTGAAGATGACCAACACCGCCGAGGCCGACTTCCGCAAGCAGGCGCAGGGCCCCGCTGCCGATCAGGTGAAGATGGATCTGGCAGTGGAAGCCATCATCAAGGCCGAGGGCCTGGAGGCCTCCGACGAGGACGTGGAGAGCGAGATGAAGTCCGTGGCCGAGAAGTACGGCATGGATCTGGACGCCGTGAAGAAGTACCTGCGTCCCGAGGATGTGAAGGAGCAGGTCATCCGCGAGAAGGTCGTGAAGCTGGTGGCGGACAGCGCCGTGGCTGTGGCTCCCGCCGAGGAGAAGGCCGAGCTGGAGGCCGAGGGCGAGGTCGTGGAGAAGAAGGCTGCCAAGAAGGCTCCTGCCAAGAAGCCCGCTAAGAAGGACGCGGAAAAAGACGCAGAATAAGAGAGAGCGCTTTTGAAAATCATATGCGGGTGGGTATAATCTGGTAGCTATCTTTTACAGGAGGTTTATTTTATGAGCTTAGTCCCCTATGTTGTGGAGCAGACCAACCGCGGCGAGCGGTCCTACGACATTTTTTCCCGTTTGCTCAACGACCGTATCGTATTCCTGGGTGAAGAAGTGAACGATACCACCGCCAGCCTGGTCGTGGCGCAGCTGCTGTATCTGGAGGCGCAGGATCCCGATAAGGACATCCAGATGTACATCAACAGCCCCGGCGGCAGCGTGACCGCGGGCATGGCTATCTACGATACCATGCAGTATATCAAGTGCGATGTGTCCACCATCTGCATCGGCATGGCCGCCAGCATGGGCGCCTTCCTGCTGTCCTCCGGCACCAGGGGCAAGCGCATCGCGCTGCCCAATGCCGAGATCATGATCCATCAGCCCTCCGCAGGTACGCAGGGCAAGGTGACGGACATGGAGATCGATGTGGAGCACTTCCTGAAGATCAAGCAGAGGCTGAACAAGATCCTGTCCGAGAATACCGGCAAGCCGGTGGAGCAGGTGAAGGCCGACTCTGAGCGCGACCACTGGATGATCGCCGAGGAGGCCAGGGAATACGGCCTGGTGGATAAGGTCATTTACAAGAGGTAAACAAGCATGGCGGAAGAAAAAAAGGTGCTGCGCTGCTCCTTCTGCGGAAAGGCGGAGGGGCAGGTACACCGCATGATCCAGGGCCCCGGCGTGCGCATCTGCGACGAATGCGTGCAGCTGTGCATGTCCATTCTGGACGATGGGTACAGTGCGGCGATGGACGAAGGCTTCGAGAGCGTGGAGGATCTGCCCACGCCGCAGCAGATCAAAGAGGTGCTGGATCAGTATGTCATCGGTCAGGAGGGGGCCAAGATCGCCCTGTCCGTGTCGGTGTACAACCACTATAAGCGCATCTATTTCGGCGGCAACGAGGATGTGGAGCTGCAGAAGAGCAACATTCTGATGATCGGACCCACAGGATCCGGTAAGACGCTGTTCGCCCAGACGCTGGCGCGGGTGCTGAAGGTGCCCTTCGCCATCGCCGACGCCACCACGCTGACCGAGGCCGGCTATGTGGGCGACGACGTGGAGAACATCCTGCTGCGGCTTCTGCAGGCGGCGGATTTCGATGTGGAGCTGGCGGAGCGGGGTATCATCTATGTGGATGAGATCGACAAGATCGCCCGCAAGAGCGAGAACACCTCCATTACCCGAGACGTGTCCGGCGAGGGCGTGCAGCAGGCGCTGCTGAAGATCTTAGAGGGCACTGTGGCCAACGTACCGCCTCAGGGCGGGCGGAAGCACCCCCATCAGGAGTTCATTCAGATCGATACCAGCAATATCCTGTTTATCTGCGGCGGCGCCTTCGACGGTCTGGAGAAGATCGTGGAGAAGCGCGTGGGAAAGCAGGGCATCGGCTTTGAGAACACGGTGCAGAGCAAGGCAGACAAGGCCAGCACCAGTGAGCTTCTCAAACAGGTGCAGCCTCATGACCTGCTGAAGTTCGGCATTATTCCCGAGCTGGTGGGCCGTCTGCCGGTGATCTCACCGCTGGAGGCTCTGACCAGAGAGGATCTGGTGCGCATCCTGACGGAGCCCAAGAACGCGCTGGTCAAGCAGTACAAGGCGCTGCTGGCCTACGATGGCGTGGCGCTGGAGTTCCAGCAGGGAGCGCTGGAGGCAGTAGCCGATAAGGCCATCGAGCGGAATATCGGCGCCCGCGGACTGCGGGCGGTGATGGAAGGGATGCTGACCAAGGTGATGTATGACATCCCGTCCGACCCTACCATCACAAAAGTCACCATCACGGCGGACTGCGTCAACGGCGCGGAGCCGGTGGTGGAGCGCGACCCCGAAAAGGTGACGCGCAAAGCAAAACTCAAGACCGGCGCTGCGGAAAAACAGACCGCACCGGCCTCTTGACGGACCGGCAAAGAGGAGAGGCGACACGCTTCTCCTCTTTTTCGCTCCGGTGAGAAAGGAGTACCTATGGAACCCATTACCATGAACATACCCGTGCTGGCACTGCGGGGCCTGACGGCCTTTCCCAACGAGACGCTGTCCTTCGATGTAGAACGGGACATCTCCATCTACGCCCTGGACAACGCCATGGAGAATGACCGCAGGCTGTTCCTCGTGACCCAGAAGGAAATTTCGGTGGCAGATCCCACCGAGGAGGACCTGTACCGTGTTGGCACGATCTGCCATATTCTGCAAATCATCAAGACATCCGAGAACAGCGTGCGGGTCATCGTGGAGGGAGAGGAACGTGCGCGGCTGCACCGGATGTGGCAGGGAAAGCCGTTCCTGCAGGCCAATGTGGAGGTGCTGGAGGAGTTCCCGGGCAAGATCACGCCGCGGGTGGAGGCCATGCTGCGGCGGACCTACGCGCTGTTCGGCGCGTATAAGGAGCTGGCGCCGCAGCTCAGCGACGACTTTATCGCAGCGGTGCTGGACTGCCGCGACACGGGACGGCTGGCGGACCTCATCGCACAGAACATCACCCTGCGCCATCAGGATAGGCAGCGGGTGCTGGAGGAGCTGCGGCCCAACCGGCGGCTCCAGATCGTCAACGATATCCTGACCCACGAGGTGGACGTGCTGTCGCTGGAGATGCAGATGGAGCAGAAGGTGCGCCAGCGGGTGGCTCAGGTGCAGAAGGACATGATCCTGCGGGAGCAGGTGAAGGTGCTGCAGCATGAGCTGGGCGACGACGGCGACGAGGAGATCGCCGAGTACACCGAGAAGATCCAGCGGGCCAAGCTGCCCGAGGAGGTACATAAGCGGCTGACCAAAGAGGTGGAACGGCTGGCGAAGCAGCCCTTCGGCAGCGCGGAGGCCTCCGTTATCCGGAACTATCTGGACGTGTGTCTGGAGATGCCGTGGAACAGGTTCAGCCGCGAACGGGCGGATGTGGAGCAGGCGCGAAAGCTGCTGGATCGGGATCACTACGGTCTGGAGAAGGTGAAAGAGCGCATTCTGGAGTTCATCGCCGTGCGGCAGCTGAATCCGGACGCCAAGGGCAAGATCCTGTGTCTGGTAGGCCCTCCGGGCGTGGGCAAGACCTCGGTAGCCATCTCGGTGGCCAAGGCTATGAACCGGAAGCTGGCGCGGCTCAGTCTGGGCGGTGTGCGGGACGAGGCGGATATCCGCGGTCACCGCAAGACCTACATTGGAGCCATGCCGGGGCGCATCATCGAGGCCATCAGCCGCGCAGGGGCTATGAATCCGCTACTGGTGTTGGATGAGATCGACAAGCTGGGCAGCGACATGCGGGGCGACCCCGCATCGGCGCTGCTGGAGGTGCTGGACGGAGAACAGAATACGTCGTTCCGCGACCATTTTCTGGAGGTGCCGGTGGATCTGAGCCGCGTGATGTTCATTACCACGGCCAACACCACGTCCACCATTCCCCGCCCGCTGCTGGACCGGATGGAGGTCATCGAGCTCACCAGCTATACCGACGAGGAGAAGCTGCAGATCGCCAGGACCCACCTGCTGCCCAAGCAGATGAAGGAGCATGGACTGAAAAAAAGCCAGCTGCGCATCAGCGACGACGCCATCCGCGCGGTCATCACCGATTACACACGGGAGTCCGGTGTCCGGACGCTGGAGCGTCTGCTGGGCAAGCTGTGCCGTAAGGCCGCTATGCGTCTGGTGGAAACGGATGTAAAGCGAGTTGACATTACACCAAGGGATCTACAGGAGCTGCTGGGCGTGCCCCACTATCAGGACAACGCACGGAGCCGTCAGGACCAGATCGGCGTGGTCAACGGACTGGCCTGGACTGAGGTAGGCGGCGAGCTGCTGGAGGTGGAGGCCGGCGTGATGGAGGGCTCCGGCAAGCTGGAGCTCACCGGCAATCTGGGCAAGGTGATGCAGGAGTCCGTGCAGGCGGCCTACACCTGCCTGCGCAGCCGCGCGGCGGAGCTGGGTATCCCCAGGGATTTCTACAAGACCAAGGACATCCACGTCCACTTCCCCGAGGGTGCGGTGCCCAAGGACGGGCCGTCGGCGGGCATCGCCATCGCCACGGCCATGCTGTCCGCCCTGACGGGGCGGCCGGTACGCCACGATGTGGCCATGACCGGCGAGGTCACACTGCGGGGACGCGTGCTGCCCATCGGCGGGCTGAAGGAAAAAACCATGGCGGCTAAGCGCAGCGGTATCCGGACGGTCATCATCCCCAAGGAGAACGAAAAAAATCTGGAGGAGATCGACCAGACCGTGCGGGCGGCGCTGCGGTTCGTGACGGCGGCGACGGTGGACGCCGTGTTCGCCCATGCGCTGGCGCTGCCGAAAAAGGAGGCGGCGGTGGAGCATCTTACCGCCATGGCCGGACTGGAACGGCAGGAGGTGCGCTGTGGCGATCAACTTTAACAAGGCGGAGTTCGTGTTGTCAGCTGTAAGGGCAAGCACCTTTATCCGCGACGGAAAACCGCAGGTCACGTTCGCCGGACGCAGCAACGTGGGAAAATCCTCCGTCATCAACCGGCTGCTGGGGCGGAAGAATTTCGCCCGCGTGGGCGCGACACCGGGCAAGACCAACCAGATCAACTACTTCGATATCGACGGGAAGATCTATTTTACCGACCTGCCGGGGTATGGCTACGCCAAGGTGTCCAAGGAGGAGCGGGACCGGTGGGGGCGGCTGATGGAGAGCTATTTTGCCGAGCCGGACCTCATCACGCTGGGCGTGCTGATCGTGGACGCGCGGCACAAGCCTACCGCCGATGATGTCACCATGTGCGACTGGTTCAAGGGCACGGGCTGCCCCGTCATCGTGGTGGCCAACAAGCTGGACAAGCTGAAAAAGAG
>ENA-UEPJ01002035-UEPJ01002035.1-human-gut-metagenome-genome-assembly--contig:-NODE-2035-length-22207-cov-5.502485_pt1 | contig 22207 bp, 16 predicted proteins | sample MGYA00242890_ERZ507896 | MGnify/ENA primary metagenome ERZ507896 (study PRJEB26167, sample SAMN06115508) | human gut metagenome | host: Homo sapiens | place: China:Qinghai | collected 2015-08-20... | reverse complement strand
ATATTACCGACTGGGTCGATTCCGGTTTGTTCAGACGGTTACCGCCCATGCCACCCGAGGATAAAGTACAGATTCCTCCCGTTGCCAAACGTAACGTTTTACAGGTGATGGTAAACAAGGATGACATGTTGGCTGTAAATTCCGAGATGATGGACGTTTCCACGTTGAAGGCAAAAACGATAGAGTTTATCCTGAACAAGGATAATAAACCAGACCTACCGAGCAAGAAACTCAAGGAGATTCCTTTCTTCGGGCAAGTCGAGATCTCGAATGGTATTGTTTCCCTGCAAAGTGACCGCGGTACATCTTACAAAATGTATATCGCCGTTCAGGATGAATTGACGGCTGCCTACGATGAAGTAAGAGATATGAAGGCCATGGAAAAGTGGGGAAAGAAGTATAGTGAACTCACGGAAGAGCAGATGGATGCGGTAAGAAAATACATCCCGACGGCTATTTCCGAGGCTGAACCTAAAAATGTTGGACAGAAAGGAGGAGGTAAATAATGGCTAAATTCAGAAAAGAAGGCTCGAAAGATGTACCGGCAATTTCAACGGCATCTTTACCTGACATCGTTTTCATGTTGTTATTCTTCTTCATGGTAAGTACAACGATGCGCGAGGTTACTCTTATGGTCAACAACGGTATGCCCGAGGCAAGACAAGTTTCGAAACTGGAAAAGAAATCCTTGGTTAGTAACATCTATATCGGGAAACCGAAAGATCAGTTTGTCGGGGTATACGGTAGTGAACCGCGTATCCAGTTAAATGACAAACTTGCCGGATTACATGAAATCAGTGCCTTCGTGATCGCCGAGCAGGAAACTCGTAAGGAGGAAGAGCGCAACATGATTACCAACAACTTGAAAGTTGATCAATTTACAAAGATGGGTATTGTTACCGACGTGAAGCAAGAACTACGTAAAGCGAATTCACTTCGTATCAGCTACGCGACACGGAAGAAAGTATAATACTTTTATCAATTATAATTTAAAAAAAGGGGGCAAACGCTCCCTTTTTTTAAAAAATTGATTAGCTTTGCACTCGGATAAAACAATGGTCCCCTAGTTCAATGGATAGAATGAAGGATTCCGGTTCCTTTGATATGGGTTCGAGTCCCGTGGGGATCACATAAAAAATGTGTGTCAGAACTGACACACATTTTTTATTCACCGGATTACCTTAATCTCCCGCAACCATTTCAATATATCCTCTTTCGCTTTCTTCACTTGGCTGCCTCGTACCGGGAAGCCGTCCAGTACCTTTGATTTCGGGCAAAGTTTCTTGATATCGGCACCCGTATGTCCCATGCGGCTACCCTCGTGTGTCATAAACGGGATGATTGTTTTCCCCGATAAATCATACCCGGACAAGAATGTTGCCACGGGAGGGGCAATCGTCGCCCACCAACAAGGCGAGCCCACGAATATGGTATCGTACTGCTCGATATTTTCGATCTTTCCCTTTATTGCAGGTTTATGTCCTTCCGCGATCTCTTTCTTTGCCTGATCGACTACCGCCTGATAGTTGGTCGGATAGGCTTTCTCCGGCACGATTTCAAAAACGTCGGCTCCCGTGGCTTCTTTTATCTGGTTCGCCACTTCTTTGGTATTCCCGCTATGGGAAAAATACACGACCAGTACTTTTTTCTTTTCCGCAGAAGGCTGTGCTTCCAATCCGACGCCGGTGAATACCGCCGCTAACATGAATAAATAACATTTCTTGCTCATACTATTCTATTTTTGTGATTATTATATTGTATCTCGTTTATTCGACAATACAAAAATAAGGGGAAACGATAAACCGTTCGTTATACGAATTACAGATATATATACCCGTATTACTGATCAGGGCAAACGCGTCAAAAGTTTATAAAGTCCATAAAGTTCATAAGGTTTATGGACCCTAGCGGGCGCTTTGTCCACGGCAGCATGGCTGCCGGTAAACCTTGTCCGAAGGACGCACAGTACTTTATAAACTTTAGGAGCTGAAAAGCTCAACTTTATGAACCGAGCGAGAAGCGTTTTTAACGCATTTGCCCTGTATTACCGATTCGGATTATCGGGAGTTTTTATACCTTTGTACAAACTGATAGTTATGCAAAGACCGTTTAAATTTACCAAATTCAAACTGATCACGGGGTATATTCTGATACTCCTTCTCGGTGCTATTGCCATCATTTTTATTTACAAGCAGACGATAGCTCTCACGGAGAAAGGGAATGACGAGATTGTCATGCAACAGAAATTATTCATCATCGGCAATACGCTGACAAAACTATACGAGGCAGAGAATACCAGATTGTCTTTTTCCCAAACCGGTTCGGAAAAGAATTTCAACAGGTATATGCAATTGATTCAAGATATCCGGTATAATATGGATACCTTGAAATATTTGTCCATGAGCGAGGAACAAAACATGCGGATCGACACGGTTCATGCGCTTTTGAGCGACCGGATACAGAATTTGAAAGATTTACTCTATGTCAAAAAATACGCTATCCCGGAGGATTTTTACAATAAGACAGTTGAAAAGATTGAATTTCTGAAAGACTCTATCGGCAAAGAACCTGAAATCAAACATCGAATTGTCGCGACAGTGGATAGCAGTAAGATTATTAAAGAAAAGAAAGGGTGGCTCGGCATCCGTACTAAAAGGGATTCCATTTTAAGAGTGGACACGACCTACCACTACTTCGCGGACACGGTCGGGATGTCCAATAACACGGATTCACTCATGAACGTGATCCGCGATTCGTGGAGTCAATACCAGCAAGAGAAAGAAGAAATCGATGCAGAGATTTACAAGCGGGAAAAGATTGTCATACAGAGCGGACAAAAGATCACGGAACGTTTGAAACGCATATTAAAAGCCCTCGAAAAAGAGGAAATCGAGCATACCCGTATCCGTTTGGAACAGCAGCAAACAACCACCGAACAGCTTACCCAAACGCTCTCGTGGGTGGCAATCATAGCCTGCCTGCTGGTGGTGTTTTTTGTTATTCTTATCATCAATGACATCAGCCAAAGCCAACGATACAGGCGGGAACTGGAAGCCGCCAACGCTTACACAGAACGTTTGTTGCACAACCGGGAAAAATTGATGCTTACCGTTACGCATGATATAAAATCACCCCTAAGTTCTATTATCGGGTATATTGAATTACTGAGCAATACACCCTTGGAGGAACGCCAATATTATTTCCTTCGGAATATGAAAGGCTCTGCCGAGCATATACTGCATCTAGCTAACAACCTACTGGATTTCTCCAAGTTGGAAGCCAACAAAATGGAGATTAATACCGTTCCGTACACTCCCGGTCGCCTCCTGCAAGAGATTGCAGACAGTTTTCTGCCCTTGGCCGGAGAAAAAGGATTGGAATTAAGGAGTGATATCAGCAACGCGCTGAACGAACATTTCTTGGGCGATCCCATGAAAGTAAGGCAGATCGTGGTGAATATCCTCTCCAACGCCATCAAATACACTCAAAAAGGTAAGATTTCGCTCTCCGCCTTTAGCCCCGGAACCAACAACGAGCAACTGATGATCGTTATCAAAGACTCCGGTCCCGGCATGACGGAAGAAGAACAGGAACTTATTTTCAAGGAATTTACCCGACTTACACCACAGCACAATAACGGCGCGGAAGGAACCGGATTGGGACTCACGATCACGATGCAACTCGTACACCTGTTAGGAGGAGAACTCTCCCTCAACAGTAAAAAGAGGGAAGGAAGCACATTCACCGTGAAACTTCCTCTCGTGAAAGCGCCCATGCAAGAAACAGCCGCGACAGAACCGGGACAAATCGCTCCCGTTATGCACGAGGGAACAAAAGCCTTCCTCGTGGATGATGATGAATTACAGCTTACCGTCAATTCGGAATTTTTGCGTAAAGTAGGTATTAGCAGCGACACGTGCACCCATCCTCTTGAAGCGCTGTCCATACTCGAAAAAGGGAATTACGACCTTGTTCTCTCGGATATACAGATGCCTGATATGGACGGGTTCGAACTGGTGAAACAGATCAGACAGTCAGCATCGGAAAAGATAAAAGACCTTCCTGTCATCGCGCTGTCGGCACGAGCTGACATGCAGGAGCAGGAGTACCTTGATGCCGGGTTCTCTGCCTACCTGAATAAACCGTTTACCCCGGAACAACTTTACACCAAGGTAAACGAGTTATTGGACTGGGACATCAAAATAGCTCCACCCGCGGGTGAAGACCATGACACGAACGCACCTTTTGACCTAAGTATGATCATGGTCTTCGCCGACAACGATAAGGATGCCGCAAACCAGATCATTCAATCCTTCGTTTCGGATTGTGTCCAGAATTTCCAACATCTTGAGGAACACGTGCAGCAACACGAGATGGAACAAGTCAAGAAACTCGCTCACAAGATGCTGCCTATGTTCAAACAATTGTCAATCAATCAAGTTATACCGCTATTACTCTCCCTCGAGAGAATGGATCCCGAACAAGTGGAAGAAGCTCAGGTAGCTGAAACCGTGAAAAAAGTCGTTCAAACGGGGAATGAAGTAATACAGTTGCTTCGGAGTTTATAAAGTTCATAAGGTTCATAAAGTTTATAAAGTTACGGGTGTCCTTCGGACAAAATTAAAACGGCAGCACAAGCTGCCGTTGATATAATATCTCGTTGATTTTTTTAAACTTTATGAACTTTATAAACCTTATAAACTTTACAAACTATAAATCCTCCAACCCATAGTTTTTTAGCTTATTATACAGGGTTTTTCGGTCGATTTGGAGCATCCGGGCAGCCTCGCTCTTGTTATTCCGGCACTTTTGCAGAGCTTCCTTTATTAATTCGATTTCCATCTCCCGGCGGGTACCCATCGTCTTTTCCGGTTCGACAGGCTTTTGTGATAATTCCGGTGGCAAGCATATCTTGGTGATTAATTTTCCTTGGCAAAGCAGGGTTGCCCGTTTCACGATATTACGCAATTCACGAAGGTTACCGGGCCAAGCGTAAGTATTAAATATCCGCATCACCTCATCATCAAATCCTGCCACTTGTTTACCCAATTCTTCGTTCGCCTTGTCAAGGAAATGATTGGCAAATACCATGATATCCTCTTTCCGTTCTCTTAACGGCAAAGCTTGGATGGAAAACTCGTTGAGACGATGGTATAAGTCTTCCCGGAAACGCCCTTCGGCAACAGCTTCTTTCAAATTCTCGTTTGTAGCCGAAATAATACGCACGTCAAAAGGCACATCGACACTACTTCCCACGGGATGTACCTTGCGTTCTTCAAGGGCACGCAACAATTGAACCTGCACGTCATAAGGCAGATTACCTATCTCATCGAGGAAAATCGTTCCCCCGGATGCCGTCACAAAATATCCTTGTTTATCACACGCTGCCCCCGTAAAAGCACCTTTCACGTGTCCGAAAAGCTCGCTCGTGGCAATATCTCTCGGGATAGCCCCGCAATCCACTGCCACGAAAGGCCCGTCTTTCCGGGCACTCGTCAAGTGAATCAGACGGGCTATATATTCCTTACCGGTACCGCTCTCGCCGTTAATTAAAACGGTCATCATGGTCGGTCCCACCAAACGGATATACTCGTACTGCTGATCAGCACTCTCACTTACCCCTTTTATATAAGCGAAAGCCGTTGTTTTAACTTTTGCCTGAACCGGCTTGGCAGGTTCCGTTTCCAGCTTCAACGCTTCCTGCAATTTCTTCAGAATTTCGTCCGGGATAACCGGTTTTGCCACGTAATCAAAAGCCCCCAACTTCATCGCCGTCACGGCTGTCTGAATATCGGCGTATCCTGTCATTAGCAACACCTGTGTCTCGGGTGTTTTCTCTTTAATCAACCGCAACAAATCAATCCCGTCCTTATCGGGTAAACGCAAATCCGTCAGCACAAGATCAAACGTTTCCTTGTCCAATTTTTTCACGGCTTCCTTGTACGAGAATGCATTCTCCACCTCGAATCCCCGTTTCCCTAACCAATTCTTCAACATGATACAGAAAGTCGTATCATCATCAACCACTAAGATTTTTGCCATACGTCGATTATTTTACACACGAAAATAGTTTTAATCGACTAAAGAAAAAAGTTTTTAACGCAATTTAGGAAAAATGGAAATCTCAGCCATAAAAAAAGGGCTATAATTAAGCCCTTTAAATTCCCCTCTTTCAATCTTCTACTTATGGACAAAGTTCCTGTTTTGAACAGACGAACTTAGACGCACGTCCATTCCTTCTTAGTTGTGTATATCGAGTTGCTCGTGCAACCAGCTTTCTTTATTCCGCTTCATGTTCGGGGTCACTTAAAAAGTGCGGTAGTAAAAGTCCCGAAATAGCCATCACGATGAAAAATATATACGTTACCATAATTCCTCCTTTTTTATCATTCAATCCTTTATTCTTATAATAGAGAATTGTATGCCACATCGGCAAACAGGGTAACACTATCACACAGATGTCTAATTATCAATGATATGATATAAAACTACAATTCCCCGTGGAATGTATTCCATGGGGAATTATGTGGAAAAAGTGTAGAAAAAGACTACAATTTCAACAAGCGTTTTTCAGCTTCCCGAACGGCAGAAATATCCCACGCAGCCATTCTTTCATCAAACCTGTCCTTTATTTTGTTCAGACAAAGATTCCCGATACTCCCCTCGTGCGTGTGATGAATCTCACGCGTCCCCGCGTGATACTCCCCCTGTTGGACTTGCATTCCTATTTTTCGATAGGCTTCCCGAAAAGGTACTCCCGCCATCACCATTTCGTTTACATCTTCCACGGAAAAAATATACCCGTAGCGGGGATCTTTCAGTATATCCCGTTTTAACGCCATGTCTTTCAGCACGAGATGAGCCATAAAAAGACAATCGTTCAATTCACGGAACGCGGGTAAATATAATTCCTTCGTTAATTGCATATCCCGGAAATAACCGGAAGTGAGATTCCCACACAACATTGCCATTTGGGTTGGCAATGATTGTAAGCGATTACACTTCGCCCGAATCAGTTCGAATATATCCGGATTTTTCTTGTGCGGCATAATGCTTGAGCCTGTCGTGTATTTATCCGGCAGATGCAGAAAACCGAAATTTCCACAAGCAAACAGACAGACATCGGCAGCCAGCCGCCCCAAAGTTGTCGCCACGGCAGCCAACCCGAACAACACGTTCTTTTCCATCTTTCCTCTTTGCATCTGAGCGTACACGACGTTATACGCCAGATCGGCGAATCCCAACAACCCGGTTGTCATTTTCCGGTTCAAGGCTATCGACGAACCGTAGCCTGCACCCGACCCGAGCGGATTGGTATTTACCATATCGTACGCCGCTTTCAAGAGCAACAAATCATCTGTCAACGATTCGGCATAAGCGCCGAACCACAACCCGAATGAAGAGGGCATCGCTACCTGCAAATGCGTGTATCCCGGTATCAGTATATCCTTACTTTCCTCCGCTCGCTGTATCAACAAACGGAACAAGCGTTCCACGCTTTCCAATGTCTCGAAAATCGCTTCCCGCGAAAACAATTTCAAATCAAGTAATACTTGATCGTTCCGGGAACGTCCCGTGTGGATCTTTTTTCCCGCATCCCCACATTCCTCCACCAGCATCAATTCTATTTGCGAGTGTACATCCTCAACCCCTTCTCCTATCACAAACTCCCCCTTTTCCACCCGTGCATGAATACCGATCAATGCCTTTCGTAGTTGTCTGTATTCTTCGTCACTTACCAAACTCACGTGATGTAACATTTCCAAATGTGCCAAACTCCCCGTCACGTCAGCTTTCGCCAACATCACGTCCAATTCCCGATCTTTCCCGATGGTGAATGATTCGGTAAAATTGTCTACATCGTATCCTTTATCCCAAAGCCGCATGAATTTTAGATTTTAGATTTTAGATTAAACTCCTCCGTCGGCTACGCCGCCAAGTGAGCCCGGAAGCCGATCTCGAACGCGAGAGAAACAACCTGTAACTTGCCGAAGGCAAATGCAACCTGCAACTCGCCGCAGGCGACTATAAACAGAGGAGGAGCCAGAATAGTCTTTTGCTTCGGAAATCTTTTCATTTTCAATTTTCAATTATCAATTATTATCCCGTCCAATATTCGAACAAACGTTTCTATTCCTTGCTCTATTTCATCCAAGCGAATATATTCATTCGCCGTATGGGAACGGGCACTATCTCCCGGACCAATCTTCAGTGAGGTGCATGGAATCACAGCTTGATTCGAGGTCGTGGGCGAACCGTAGGGTTCTAATCCCAACTCCCGACAACGCCGAACGACCGGATGCTCCGCAGGTACCGATGATGAATCGAGGGAGATAGAGCGGGGGGATACCTCGCATTTCACGTGGCGACGGATTGTATCAAGTATTTGTAAGTTCGTGTAAAGTTCATTTACCCGTACGTCCACCATGAAACGGCAAGTCGCGGGAACCACGTTATGTACCGTTCCCGCCTCAATCCCCGTAACGCTCATCTTTACCGCTCCCAATAGTTCCGACACCCGTTCGAAACGATAGGTGCGAAACCATTCTATATCTTGCAATGCCCCGTAAATAGCATTCACGCCTTCCTCCCGTGCAGCATGTCCTGATACTCCCGCAACATGGCAATCCAATACCATAAGACCTTTTTCGGCTATCGCGGGACGCATTCCGGTAGGCTCGCCCACGAGGGCAAAATCAATTCTCCCCAATTCCGGGAATACGCATTGTATTCCCCCGGCTCCCGTGTTTTCTTCTTCCGCGGAACCCAAATACACCAGATTATACGCTTGTGGCTTTCTGTTCAACATGATGAACGCTGCCAACATGGACACGATACTTCCGCCCGTGTCGTTACTTCCCAAGCCGTACAATTTTCCATCTCTTACCGTCGGGGTAAACGGATCGGTATCCCATGCCCCACCGGGACGTACTGTGTCCAAGTGTGCATCCAGTAATAACGTGGGTTTCGCCGCGTCGAACTCCGGCGAGCGACTCCACACGTTATTACCTTGACGATGCACGTCGAACCTATATTTTTGCAGTATTCCGGTTATAACATCTGCCACTTGCCCCTCCTCCCCGCTAAAAGAGGGGATGGATATAATCCGTTTTAATACTTCTATTGCCTCCTTTGTATCCATTATTCTTCTCCGGTTATTCGAGTGCCTGCCTCAGGATTATCCAATTCATCGGGATGAACCAATCGCACGGATTGTACTCCCGCGTGTATTGCAACAAATGAATATTCCAATTTTGGAATCATTCCAGCATGAATACGTCCTTCCTGTCTGAGTTTGTCATACATAACGGGAGTCAAACGAGGAATCACGGAATTTTCATTTTCCATATCTCTTAATACCCCACGTTTATTGAAACAATAGATTAATTCGACTTCTACGCGGGAAGACAAGGCTTTCGCAACAGCCGATGCGATTCCATCGGCATTGGAATTTAATAATCCTCCCTGCCCGTCACACGTGATCGGTGACAGGACTGGCACAATCCCACTCTGGAACAACAATTCCAATACAGTACTATTTACATGTACAACATCTCCCACATGTCCCCATTCTACTCCTTCTTGCACTCTCTGTTTCGCACCCACCAAATTCATGTCACAACCGGATAACCCGCAAGCGTTTACACCAAGTGTCTGCAACCGGGCTACCAATATCTTGTTCACCCACCCGGCGTATGCCATCACGGTTACACGCAACATCTCATCGTCTGTTACCCGACGCCCGTCAATCATCCGGCAGGGTATTCCCAAACGTTCTGCCAATTGTCCGGCAAATATTCCTCCCCCATGCACAATCATGAAAGGAGGTTCTATTTTCGCCAGTTTCCGACAGAGCAGCTCCAACCGCCCCTCGTCTTCCAACAATGCCCCGCCAACTTTTATTACTTTGTATCTCATGTCGCATTCATTTTCAATTTTCAATAGCCTTTAAAGCTTTCCGTGAAATAATCCACATCCTCCTTTCTCATGCACAACGGGGGAAGTAACCGTAATGTATTTTTCCCGCTGTATCCCGTGATAATCCTGTAATTCGCCAACAAGCGGCGACGGAATATAATATGCGGAATATCAATATCCACTCCTATCATCAATCCCTTTCCCCGTACTTCAATTACCCCGGGCAATCCTCTCAGTTGTTCGGCAAAGTATTCTCCGACCTGCAAGGCGTTCTCTATCAGATTTTCACGCTGCATCACATCCAACACGGCAATGGCCGCGGCACACGCCAAGTGATTTCCCCCGAAAGTGGTTCCCAGTATTCCTTTCCTTGCCTCTATCCATTCGTGAACAAGTACTCCCGCCACCGGGAATCCGTTCCCCATGCCTTTAGCCATAGTAATCATGTCGGGTTTTATCCCGGCATAGCGATGTGCAAAAAATTGTCCGCTCCGCCCGTACCCGGATTGTATTTCGTCAAGTACCAACAAAGTCCCGCGGTTGTTACAACATTCTCGTGCCAATTGTAAAAAAGCAGGTTCCGCAACCCGGATTCCTCCCACACCTTGGATTCCCTCGATGATAACAGCCGCATACTCTTCGCTTGCCAATTCCCGTTCGAGAGCTTTCTCGTCATTCAACGGGATAAACTTCACTTGATGCCCCATATTCCACGAAGCCCGTATTTCGGAATTATCGGTCACCGCCACGGCTCCACTTGTTCGCCCGTGAAAAGCCCCGCGCATGGCAAGCACCTTTGCCCGCCCGGTCACGAACGAAGCAAGTTTCAAAGCGTTCTCGTTCGCCTCAGCCCCACTATTACAGAGGAACAGGTTGTAATCCATACATCCCGAAAGGTGTTTCAATTTCTCCTCCAACTCTCCTTGCAAATGATTCTCCACCGAATTGGAATAGAAACCGATCTTTTCCAACTGTTCCATGATTCCCGCCACGTACCGGGGATGGGTATGCCCGATGGAAATCACGGCATGCCCGCCATAGAGGTCAAGGTATTTGTTTCCTTCCTTATCCCAAAAATACATTCCCTCTGCCCGGACGGGCTCTATATTTATCAGATTATATACTTCAAACATTTCTTGATCATTAAAAATAATTTGCTTTCAATCGTAATCCTGTCATTTCGTCTAAACCGAACATCAGGTTCATATTTTGCACCGCCTGTCCGGAAGCTCCTTTTATCAGATTATCAATCATTGATGTCACGAGCACGTTATCCCCCTCTTTATCCGGATGAATAAAACAATAATTCGTGTTCACAACTTGTTTCAATGACACCGGCTCATCGCTCATGAGTACAAACGGATGTTGCTCATAATACGTTTTATAAAGAGTTGTCAATTCCTCTAACGTGGCTTTACTTTGAAACACAACGTTCACCATAATTCCCCGTGTATGACATCCTCGCACGGGCACAAAAGCGATATCGGGTTCTGTTTTTGCTCCCGCCTCCTGCAAGGTTTCCCGAATCTCGCCCAAATGCTGATGCGTGAAAACCTTGTACACGGATAAGTTCTGTGCCCGGTTACTGTAATGCGTTTCTTCTGTTGGCCGTTGCCCCGCACCTGTCGATCCGGTTATGCCGAAGACCGTAATTCTATCTGTCAACAATCCACTCTTCGCGAAAGGCAACAAAGCCAACTCTATCGCAGTCGCGAAACAACCCGGATTTGCAACACGTTGACATTCCATGATCTTGTCCTTATTTAACTCCGGTAACCCGTACACGAAATTACCTGCCGACGCCCGTAAGCGGAAGTCATTACTCAAATCAATCACCCTCACGGATGGTGGTATCTTGTTCTCCGATAGAAAACGGGCAGAAACTCCATGCCCCATACACAGGAAAAGTACATCTATGTCATCAAAATCCAAATCCGTGAAAACCTGTTTTGAATACAACAAATCCCGATGTACCCGTCCTATCGGTTCTTCCCGGTGTGATTCACTCTGCAAATACCGCAATTCCACGGCGGGATGATTCACGAGAATCCGAATCAACTCTCCCGCCGTGTACCCGGCAGCACCTGCTATTCCAACTCTTATCATGACAATCAGTTTATAAAGTTCATAAAGTTTATAAAGTTCATAAGGTTTATAAAGTTCATAAGGTTTACAAGGTTTTAATAACTCACGAGATACCATATCAACGGCAACACAAGCTGCTGCTTTAATTTTGTCCGAAAGACACCCGTAACTTTATAACTTTATGAACCTTATAAACTTTATAAACTCATTTATTAACCGCCTCGTGTATTCTCAACGGCATTGACAATATTCGGGTAAAGCCCTTCACGTCTTCCGCTGTCCACGCGTTGTTTTCCTCCCCGTATCTGGCAAAAGAAGCATTCATTAGATCATGCGGAGAATGGCATCCCAACAAATCAAAGTGATAGGGACGCATCAATACCCGTACTTCACCCGACACGCTACGCTGCGAGTGTTCCAGAAATTTCTCGATATCCCGCATCACTGGTTCCCCGTACATCGCCTCGTGCAGAAACATCCCGTACCAGTTGCCCAATTGCTCCTTCCAGTACGACTGCCACTTCGTCAACGTGTGTTTTTCCAGTAATTCGTGCGCCTTGATAATAATTAACGGTGCAGCAGCCTCGAAGCCCACGCGACCTTTAATCCCTACAATCGTGTCGCCCACGTGCGTATCCCGCCCGATAGCCCAAGGGGCAGCCAAGGCTTCGACCGCACGGATAGCCTCGATTTTATCAGCATACGTTTTCCCGTTCACCGCACACAATTCCCCCTGTTCAAAGGCGAGAGTCAATTCCTCTTCCCCCACCCGCTGCAACGACGAGGGATAAGCCTCTTCAGGCAACGACCGATCGGACGTCAGAGTTTCCCGCCCACCAACGGAAGTACCCCAAAGTCCTTTATTTATGGAATAAACCAATCTTGTCCAATCACGTTCCACCCCCTTTGCTTTCAGATAAGCGATCTCGTCCTCCCGGCTCAATCGTAAATCACGAGTCGGCGTGATAATTTCCATATCAGGAGCGAATACCGAGAAACAAAGATCAAAACGTACTTGATCGTTTCCCGCCCCGGTACTCCCGTGTGCTAACGCATCGGCACCGATTTCCTTGGCATATCGCACGATTGCCAACGCTTGAAATGTCCGCTCGGAACTTACCGAAACAGGATAAGTTTTGTTACGCAACACGTTCCCGAATACCATATAGCGAATACACTGTTCGTAATATTCGCCCGTTACATCGAGCGTCACGTGACGTTTCGCCCCAAGGGCGTACGCTTTTTCCTCGATCACAACCAACTCTTCCGGCGAGAACCCGCCCGTGTTGGCAATCGCCGTGTAAACCTCAAGCCCCAGTTCATCGCTCAAGTATTTCACACAGTAGGAGGTATCCAATCCTCCACTATACGCTAAAACAACTTTTTTCATTTTTCTGCTATTTACAAACGACAAACAACTCCCCCGTATTCCTGCTTTCCACCGGGATGATTTCCCGGTGCCTTAAAAGCAGCAAGCATAACACTCACCACCCGACGCAATTTTCGGAAGATTCTACCGGGTAGGTTCCCGCTCTTTTCCCCCGCCGCATCCCGAACACGGGCATGTACCTCCGGATCATAAATCATTCCCGTGCAAAGGCATTTTGTCATGTTTGTCCGTTGTAAGATATCGTAATTTACGCATGATTTGCAACCTGCCCAAAACTCCTCGTCATCGGTCAACTTGGCAAAAGTAACAGGCACGTAACCCAACGAAGTATTGATACGCATCACTTGCTCGCCCGTGGTCAGACCAAACAATTTCGCCCGCGGGAATCGCCTTCGCGACAAATCGAAAGCGGCTTTCTTGATGCGTTTTGCCACTCCCAATCCCCGGTATGCCGGTACAACGATCAACCCGGAATTAGCCACGAATTTCTGGTGTCCCCAGCACTCGATATAACAGAAGCCCACGAACTCTTCTCTGTTCAAAGCAATAATCGCCTTGCCATCCCGGATTTTCCCGGCGATATACTCGTTCGTTCTTCTTGCTATACCTGTTCCACGCGCTTTTGCAGCGTTGTCAATCGCGTCATTTATCGCTGTCACGTATGACAGGTGTTTCTCGGACGCAACCAATACTTCAATCTTCATCTTCGTACAATTTAATCTAAATCATTCAAATCATTTTCCGTTTTCTCTATGTGCATATTTATTTATTGAGCTTGCAAATATATGCATTAATATTCCAAACGAACAAGTATTTATGCCATTTTTTTGAAGAAAAATAGAATTCTCATGCACGACATTATAAATCAAACGCTTCCAAAACAACCAAGCGTCACATGGACACTTTACAGAGAATCTCTCGGGAATCACAAAATATTAGCCTCGCTTGATTATTGGATAAATATGCATAAATATAGACCAATAAAACTTTCTTACTATCTCGTGCATGGAAATTCATCAAAATTCCGTAATATTGTGTTTTGTAATTAGAACGATGAAATATGTATAGAATTTGCTTCTTTCTGGTTCTTATCGGTCTTCTGATCGGTTGCGAGGACACATCAGTCCGACCGTCGCCCCCATCTCGTACCTACGAGCGCATCAACACGTTCACGAAAGACAAGATGACAGACCAGTATTTCTGGGCAGATGAAGTCAAGGATAAAAAGATAGAAGCAGATTTGGATCCGTTAACCTATTTCGCCAACATGAAATACGAGAAAGATCCATGGTCACGTATCACTAAATCACAGGGATTCTGTGAAATTGCCGATGCCAGCGGATACGAGAACGGATTCGGTTATCATCTCAATTTTTGGGAAGACAAGGGGTACATCATTGCCGAAGTGAATTTCGTGTATGACAATTCTCCGGCAGCAAAAGCAGGAATAAAACGAGGCGACCTGATTACCCGAATGGACGGTAAGAAGATTACCACGGAAAACTATACAAATCTTTATTACAAGAGTGTTTTATCTATCGGGTTGTCCGAGGATGAAGTATCGGAGCCTTACAAGACGATAGAACTGACCGCACAGAATTTCACTATCAATCCTATACTCGCGTACGGCGTTATCGACCACGAGGAACGTAAGATCGGTCATATCGCGTATTCCAGTTTCGTGTACCGTAACACCACTTCACTACTTCAATTGAACAACGTTTTCCAAAAACTAAAAGAAGAAGGTATCGAGGAATTAATTCTTGACTTGCGCTATAATTCCGGCGGATACATGCTTGCTGTTAAACGCTTGTGTTCACTTATAGCCCCGGAAAGTGTCGTGGAAAGTGAAGAAATTCTGATACACAAAAGATGGAACGACGTGTATCAAGAGAAATATGCAGATATACCGGAACAACTGGAAGAACGTTTCGACAAAACGGTTCCCGCCGATTCCCGCTTGAACTTATCGCGCTTGTGGGTAATTACAGGAAAAGAAACCGCATCAGCTTCTGAATTGCTTATCAGTGCTTTATCTCCTTACATGGAAGTTAATGTCATTGGTGTTCCCACTGTCGGGAAAAACATGGGAGGTATCACGTTTACCCCGACGGAAAGTGACCTGCAAGGTTGGAATATCACGTTGATATCCCTGCTCTACACGAATAGCCGCGGCGAATCCGTACGGGGAGGTATTCAACCGAAAGAATACATACCCGAACCATTCCCGCACCGGTATGAACTGGACGATGTAAACGATCCGTTGCTTGCCGCGACTCTCGCTCTGATTCCCGGGAAAACTCCGGTAGTACTAAAATCCAGAAGTATGTCCGTGGAGAAATACAACCGGATCATTCCCGAAAAAGCTTCATCCGTCGTGATATTCGAAGACCACATTATTTCCTTTTGACAAGAGCGCCCCGTCCACTTACATCTTTTTTCGTGATACGGGGATTGCCGTCATACATAAGCAATCCGGCCGATGACAATTGCACTTCCAGCGTGCCCGACACGTATACCTCTGCTTTGGCTGCCCCGCTGACTCCCGCTTCGCAATCGGTTACCCGTAAATCCCACGCTTTTAAAGTTGCAGCGGAAGAAAGTTCCAGTTCCAAGTGATCGACCGCTCCCTTCAATTCCAATTTAGCGGCATTAGAGGCTTCCACATCTAACTCTTTTCCTTCTACTTCCAATTTCACGACTGCTGCCCCGGAAGCATTTATATCCAATTTATTCACTTTCAACGGGGAACTTCCGATTAATCTTGCCGCCGATTCCACGTTAATATCAGTTATATCGGGCGCCGCCACGGATACATTCATAGCGGTAAAACTACGAATGATGACATTAGGATCAAGGAACACGTTTAGCTGACCGTTCTTTATTTCCGTTTTCACGTACGAGATGATATTATCATCCGCTTCAATCGTGATCCCGAATTCCGTACCTTGTTTGAGGTACAACGTGATTCCCTGCTGCACGGAAACTTTCGTGAAAGATTGTTTAGCATCCCGTGCCTGTACTAAAAGATACCCTGTTCCTTTGATTCGTTTGACTTGCGCGACGGCAGTCCCGACAATCAATAACGCTAATAGTAATAATAAGTTTTTCATGGTGTTTAGTTTATCAGGTTCATAAGGTTTGTAAAGTTTATAAAGTTCATAAAGTAACGGGTGTCCTTCGGACTGTGCTTATCGGCAGTTCAAGCTGCCGTGGACAAAGCGCCTCGCAGGTGTCTATAAACCTTATAAACTTTATGAACTTTACAAACCTTACAAACTACTCTAATTTTCCCAACGATTTCAAATACTCCGTTTCACAAACCTTCAAAGCCGCTTTGGCATCCACCCAGTCACTCCATGCTTGTTGCCATTGCGCTTGAGCTTCAAGAAGATTGGTCAGACTCTCCATGCCGACGTCATATTGGTCGCGGGAAACTTTCAAGTTTTCCTCCGCCTGTGCCAGAGCCGACCGGGTAAGGTTTACACGAGTCTGGGCGTCGCTCAATTTAAAACGATTACCGGATATCTCCAGTTGCATCATTTCGCTCATCCTCTCTTTATTCAAACGGGCAATCTCTTCCTCGGCTTTCGCTACCCGCACTTTGTTACGTCCTTCCCCCCAGTTGAAAATCGGTATTTGAACCGAAGCCAGTGCACTGAAAGAGGCAGAGTTGGAATTATCACCGTTCAATTTTAAACCGCCCCCGTAACTGTAACCTGCCATAACACCCACTTGCGGAAGGAAATCGGAACGGGTAACATTCACCTCTTTACGCTTCATTTCAACCTGTTTCTCAAGCATATTATAATCGGGACGCTGACTAAGTTCATCCGGTAATGACAAAATACCCGGTGTTATTGTCCCCGAAAGAGTATCGGTCAATTCCAAAGAAGTATTCAACTCCAACCCGATCAAACGGCACAGATTCATGCCTGCCAGCGTCCGACCGTGTTGTGCTTGTTGCAGTTGTAACAAGGCATCGTTGTGTTTCACTTGCGCTTTCAATACATCATTCAACGGAGCCATACCCGCGTCACGGGCATCCTCTAGGTTTTTCACCAGTTCACCCGTGACCTCTTTGTATTTCCGAGCCACAGAAACCAGCTCCTGCACACGGACATATTGCCAGTAAGCCTGCTCCAGTTCGACAAGCACTTCCGAACGATTGAGCCGGATATTCTCATCCGCCAACTCTTCACCGAATTTAGCCGCCTGATGTGCCGCCCGTATTTTACCCCCCATGAAGATCGGTTGCTGTAATTGCACTCCCGCCATATATACCCCTCTCATCGAAAGGGTAATCGGGATATCGGGCAAAAAGGCATACTCGTGAAAAAGGGGCTTGCCGTCAGTACCCATGACCGGTTTGCCGTCCCCCCCCATGATCACGTTCGGCTGCAACTTGCCGCTCTCGTCCGGCACATAAGTGGGGAGGTATCCCCCGGATAATTTGTACTCCTGTTTTTTCTGATAGTAGAAATACGTTCCCGAAGCAGAAAGACGGGGATAATAGTTCGCCCGGTACTCTTTCTTTGTCCAAATCGCTTTCTCTTTCTGCCGCTCGGCGATGGAGAGTTGTTTGCTGTAATCAAGCGCCATAGCCCGGCATTGCTTCAAATCCAGTTTCTGCTGGGCACGAGATGTCTGAAATGCAGCCAAAAAGATTATTATAATGATACAATATTTCATGATACTATGATTTTAATTTTTCCGCTCCATTTTTATCTTGAAAAAGAGAGAATACAACACGGGCAGGATAACGAGCGTTACCACCGTACCGATAAACAATCCACCCATGATAGTTACCGCCAACGAGCCGAACATATCATCGTTAATCAAGGGAATCATACCGAGAATCGTGGTCATCGCCGCCAGAAACACCGGACGCAAACGGGAAGACGAAGCATCGAGTAAAGCGAGCACTTTATCCTTCCCCGATCGAATCTGGATATCCACCTCATCGACAAGTACAACGCCATTCTTGATCATCATACCGACCAACCCGAGGGCTCCCACGATAGCCACGAATCCAAATTCCTTACCCGCCAGAAGCATCCCGAGCACCACCCCGGTAATGGCAAGCGGCAAACAAAGAATAATCATTAGCGGACGACGGAAGTCCTTGAACAAGGCAATAAGAATTGCCAACACGAGAACGATGCCGAGAGGCACATTCTTGAACAGGTATTGCTTGGATTGCGTACTCGCGAGGTATTCCCCCTGCCATTCCGTGGAATAACCCGGCGGGATATTCAATTGCTCGATCTTGGGCAAAAGACTGTTACGCACGTCGTTTGCCGTGTATCCCGGGGCATTGTTACATTCAACCGAGATGGAACGCTGCCCGTTGTAACGGCGCACCACGGGAACCTCCCACGAGGCCGTGATACCGTTTGTAGCTTGATTCAACGGGGTAGAACCCGCCACGGCTGTCATCACTTCGTCGGGAGATATCATCCCCGCCATCAGTTCTTTCACCGTTTCAATATTCAACATATTGGTCGAGGGCACCAGACTCCACACCGGAACGTTATTCAACTTTCCGGGACGTTGCCGATCCTTCCCGATACTTTTGATATATATGGGCAAATCATGCTCTCCCTCGTAATACGAACCCACGGGCAACCCGTCGGTCGTTGCCAATAAAGCCAGTCCCACGTCCTCGCGGGAAAGATTCGCCACCCGGGCAATCGGCTGATAGTAGTCCACGTTAAGCACGGGGGTGGTAGGTCCCCAGTTATTCGTCACCAATACCGTGGTTGAATCCTCTTTCATAATCTCCTCCACTTGGGCACAAAGCCTTTTCAACACGGCGGGATCGGGTCCCGTAATCATAAACTGCACGGGAAAATCCATGTACATGAGGTTGTACTGCTTCATCCGCACGTATGCCTCCGGGTAATGCTCGGAAAGGTAACGCTGCAAGGTATCGAGATTTGCTTTCAGGGTTTCGGGGGAAGTGAAGTCCACGATCAACTCCCCATAACTGAGCGCAGGTTCGGCAACCGTACGTACCAGATTGTAACGTGACGGGGTTCCCCCAAGACTCGTGGTTACGGTCGTGACCTCCGGTTGACTTGAAAGGTAACTTTGTATCGACGCCAGATCACGTTTCACCGTTTGAGGGTTCGTACCGTATGGCATCTTGTATTCTATATACAATTGATTGTAACTCAAATCGGGGAAAAAGCCCTGTTGTATGAATCGGAACAAATATACACTGACGGCAAGTACAAGAATCACCCCGCCAAGTACCCACACCCGATGGCGTACCGAGAATTGCAGCGTGGAACGAAACGCCCGGTACGTCCGGGTACTATACATCTTCTGCTCGTCCTCCACCTCGCCCGGTTTCACCCGCAAAGCCCGATCGGCTTGGATTGGCACGAAAGCGAGGGCAAGAATCCAACTCAACCACAGGGAAACTGCCAGCACGATAAACAAATCCCGAACGTATTCGCCCGTCGTGTCGGGAGAAAGGAATATCGGCAGGAAAGTCAAGATACCGATTGTTGTAGCCCCGAGTAACGGCCAAGCGGTCTTCTTCGTGATATTAACCAGCGCGGCGGGTTTCGAGATTCCCTTCTTCAAATCGACCAGAATACCGTCCGTTATCACGATAGCGTTATCGACAAGCATTCCCATCGCCACAATAAAGGAAGCGAGCGAAACCCGCTGCAACGTACCGTGCATCATGTATAATACGAGCAACGATCCTAAAACCACGATCACCAATCCTGTCCCGATAATATATCCGCTCCGGAACCCCATGAAAAGCATCACGACAAGAATCACGATAATCACCGATTCGATCAGATTGACCATAAACACGTTAATGGCACTCCGTACTCTGGCAGGCTGAAAGAAAACCTTCTGGAAATCTATCCCCGCCGGAATAATCTCTTGTTTCAATTCTGCCAGCTTGTCATCCACTTTTTTACCCAGTTCGAGAATATTTCCCCCGGTTTCCATGGCAATGGATATAGCTATTGCCGGTAAAGTATCATATATCAAGCCTTCCCGCTGGGGTTCCACGTATCCTTTCGTGATTTGCGCCACGTCCGAAAGTCGTATCTGATCCTCCTCGTGCCCTTTAATAAGCAAGTTCCGGATGTCGTCGATCGCCTTATACGCCCCGTTCACGTTTACACGTACCCGTTTCTCCCCGCTGTCGAAATAACCGGAGTACACGGTTTTGTTCTGTCCGTTGAGCGTCATGATTATCTCTGCCGGGTGAACTCCCATGTTTGCCATCTTGTCTTCCAAGAACTCGACATTAATACACGATTGCCGTTCCCCGTACACGTCCACACTGCTCACCCCGTCAATATCCAGCACGGAACGCCGGACGAGTTCGGCGTAGTCGGACATCTCCTGATAATCAAAACCGTCGGACGTCATGGCATAAAACATACCGTACACGTCCCCAAAATCATCCATAACAATAGACGGTTGGGCACCATCCGGGAGTTGGGATTGTACACCCATCACTTTTCTTCGTAAAATATCCCACTTCTGCTGCAATTCCGCTAACGGAACCGTACTGCTCAACTCCACCATAATCTCCGACACGTCGTCCATCGAACGAGAGGACACGTGGTCCAAATCGCCCATGGAACGAATCGCTTTCTCCAGTACGTCCGTCACTTCCAACTCCACTTGATAGGCAGAGGCCCCCGGATAGGCCGTCACCACCATAGCCTGCTTCACGGTAATCGCCGGATCTTCCAACTTACTCATCGTGAAAAACGAGTATATTCCCCCCACTACCAAAACGAAAACGAAGAAGTAGACAAAAGCTCTATTCTTTAATGCATATTCCGTAAAGTTCATAATATATTGTTGCTAGGCAACGTTGCAAGTTATCAGGTTGCAAGTTGCAAGTTAATTTCAAACTCCCTCCCCCTTCGGGGACTCCCTCTATAAACAGAGGGAGAACTAAAATACTCACCGTCTTCGGTAAGATTCACCGCTCCTCCTCTGTTTAGAGTCGCCTGCGGCGAGTTACAGGTCGCAAGTTGCATTTGCCTTCGGCAAGTTACAAGTTGTTTCTCTCGCGTTCAAGACTGTATTCCAGCTCCTCCTCTGTTTATAGAGGAAACCAGCGATTAAGCGAGGGCAGAAAGAGAGCTTGCTCTCGGTTTGCTGAGTGTGAGCTGGTTCGAGACCGGCTTCCGGGCTCACTTGGCGGCTATGCCGACAGAGGAGTTCAATCTAAAATCTAAAATCCTTAAATCTAAAATTAAAGCAGTCCTCCCACGTTGGAAGAAGACACGGGAGTCAATCGCCGTACTTTCTGTCCGTCTTTAAGGGTATTGGTTCCTGCCGAAACAATCACCGTCCCGTCCGACAGATCGGATTCGACAATTACCTGTCCGTCCTTATGCAGTTCCACAATCTGAACAGGATGCATCCCCACGACCTCTTTCGCGGTGTCATACACCCATACATACGACTTATTCTCTTTCTGGAAAAGGGAAGAAATGGGAACAACAGCAAGACCTGCTTGCCCGGGAGTAAAACGAATCGTCACGCTAACGCTCATCCCTGCCGCCAGACTCAGATCGGACTCCGGTTTCATCCGGAAACGTACCTTGAACAATTGATTGTAATTCGCCTGTTGTGTCATATCCAGCAATTCCAAAGGAATCTTTACCCCCGGGTACACGTCCGCCTCGCAATAAAATTCCTCGAAACTCTCCCGACGGATAAAATCACTGGAAGGTATATCTATATTTACCTCGTAGTAATCATTATTAATCATGGACAGCACGGGAGTCCCCGTGTTCACGATCTCGTGGGCATCGAAGA
>ENA-UEPJ01002033-UEPJ01002033.1-human-gut-metagenome-genome-assembly--contig:-NODE-2033-length-22213-cov-78.607969_pt1 | contig 22213 bp, 10 predicted proteins | sample MGYA00242890_ERZ507896 | MGnify/ENA primary metagenome ERZ507896 (study PRJEB26167, sample SAMN06115508) | human gut metagenome | host: Homo sapiens | place: China:Qinghai | collected 2015-08-20... | reverse complement strand
ATCAAACGGAAGATGGTGTTGGATTCTCTTTTCTTGGCCAAGACAAACATCATTTTCACTCCGTTATGCGTATAACAGCCTACACCGTCAATAAAAGTAACTCCACGATGCAAGTCTTTATTAATACGCGCACCTATTTCTTCGTATTTACTGGAGATAATAAAGAACTGAACAGACTGACGGGCACTGTTTACCACCTGGTCCAATACAAAACTGGAAATAAAGAGCACCACATATCCATACACAACTTTCTCCCAGTTATGCAACACCAAGTAACTTGAAGAAATGATAATCACGTCACAAATCAGGATGACCCTTCCCAACGTGATGTCACGATACTTATTAATAATGGCGGCAATAATATCGGTACCTCCTGTACTTCCGTTGGCAGAGAATGCGACTCCGATACCGGCTCCACAGAAAGAAGCTCCCAGCACACACGACATGAAAGGTTGGTCATGAATCAACTCTCCGGTAACAAAATTTTGGATAACACTTAATATAAACGTCAACGTAAAGACGGCAAATATGGTCTTCAGGCAGAACTTCAATCCTAAGATTTTCAACGCAAGAAGAAGCAGTAGAAAGTTTATAATCAGATAGGTATATTGAACTGGAAAGCCGGTCCCCCAATAAATGATAGATGCAATACCCGGCACCGCCCCTGAAGGAATATCACTCGGCAACAGAAATACGGTCCATCCGATGCCATACATAATCATACCCAAAGCAATCATTAAATAATCCTTGGTCTCTCTCAAAAATTTCTGCTTTCTTGTAGCAGGCAAAGCTGGATTCATTTTCGTATCGATTTTCTAAAAAAATTTCAGATGCAAAAGTAAGAAAAATTCCATATAATTGACTTATATCAATTTCAAAAAATAAGAAAAATAAAGCGGGGACAATCTTTTAAAAATGACATGATTTTCGTACTTTTGCCGCCAAATAGAAGAATAAATGGCATTAGTCAACGAACACCTGCTCAAATTACCGGAAAACTACTTGTTTACCGATATAGTGAAAAGAGTTAATTCTTTTAAAGTGACACATCCCCAGGCCCGCATTATTCATTTGGGAATCGGCGACGTGACCCTCCCTATCCCCAAAGCATGTGTAGAGGCTATGCAAAAAGCAGCCGGTGAATTAGGGAATCCCAACACATTCAGAGGATACGGACCTGAGCAAGGATACGACTTCCTGATCGAAGCCATTTTGAAGCATGATTACGCCGCCCACGGCATTTATTTCGATGCCAATGAGATTTTCATCAGCGACGGTTCCAAATCGGATACGGGCAATATCGGCGATATACTGCGCCACGACAACAGCATCGGAGTGACAGACCCTATCTATCCGGCTTACATTGATTCAAACGTTTCATGCGGAAGAGCCGGCACATTGGAAAAAGACGGCAAATGGAGTAATGTGGTGTACATGCCCTGCCGTATAGAGAACAACTTTATTCCGGAAATTCCCAAGCAACGCATTGACATTATTTACTTGTGCTACCCCAACAATCCTACTGGAGCCGTATTGAGTAAAAGTGAACTCAAAAAATGGGTCAACTATGCCATAGAGAACGATGCACTGATTATCTTTGATGCCGCATACGAACGATACATACAAGATCCGGACATTCCTCATTCCATTTATGAAATAAAAGGAGCCAAGAAAGTAGCTATCGAGTTCCGCAGTTTCTCGAAAACCGCAGGTTTCACCGGTGTGCGATGCGGATACATGGTAATTCCCAAGGAAGTGACCGCAGCCACTTTGGAAGGCAAACGGATTCCGCTGAACAAACTATGGCTCAGACGACAATCCACCAAGTTCAACGGTGTATCTTACATCACCCAACGAGGAGCAGAAGCTATTTATACTCCCGAAGGAAAAGAGCAAGTAAAAGCCATGGTACAATATTACATGGACAATGCCCGAATCATGAAAAAGATGCTCTCGAAGACAGGCATACAATTTTTTGGAGGAGAAAACGCTCCGTATCTATGGATAAAGGCACCGGACAACCAGACTTCCTGGAAGTTCTTCGACAAACTTCTGTACGAAGCACAAGTGGTAAGCACGCCCGGAGTTGGTTTCGGCCCAAGCGGCGAAGGCTATGTACGCTTGACCTCTTTCGGGGAACGCCATCAGTGCGAAGAAGGCATCCAGCGAATTTGCCAGTGTCTGTAAACAAAACAACCTGTAAATATAGAAATCAAATAACTTAAAATAAGAAATAAGGTATTATGTCAAAATTAAGATTCAGAGTAGTAGAAAAGGCATTTCACAAAAAACCGGTAGAAGTGGCCTCGCCAGCAACACGCCCCAGTGAATACTTTGCGAAATATGTATTCAACCGCGAAAAAATGTTCAAGTATCTGCCGAGCAACGTATATGCCAAACTCATTGATGTGATTGACAACGGTGCCACCCTCGACCGCAGCATCGCCAATGCCGTAGCCGACGGAATGAAAAAATGGGCGATCGAATTAGGGGTGACCCACTATACACACTGGTTCCAGCCGCTGACAGAAGGTACAGCCGAAAAGCATGATGCTTTTGTGGAACACGATGGAAAGGGTGGCATGCTGGAAGAGTTTTCAGGAAAATTGCTTGTTCAGCAGGAATCAGACGGTTCTTCATTCCCCAATGGAGGTATCCGTAATACATTCGAAGCCCGCGGATACAGTGCATGGGACCCGTCTTCACCGGTCTTCGTGGTAGACGACACCTTGTGCATCCCGACCGTATTCATTGCTTATACCGGAGAATCACTCGACTACAAGGCTCCGTTGCTGAAAGCACTGCGTGCCGTAAACAAGGCTGCTCTGGATGTGATGCATTACTTTGACCCTTCTGTAAAGAAAATCATCTCTTACCTGGGATGGGAACAAGAATACTTCCTGGTTGACGAAGGCTTGTATGCTGCCCGTCCGGACTTGCTGCTGACTGGCCGTACCCTGATGGGACACGAAGCTTCCAAGAACCAACAGCTGGAAGACCACTACTTCGGAGCCATTCCAACCCGTGTAGCTGCCTTTATGAAAGATTTGGAAATCCAGTCACTGGAACTGGGTATCCCGGTCAAGACACGCCACAACGAGGTAGCTCCAAACCAGTTCGAGCTTGCTCCGATTTACGAAGAATGTAACTTGGCAGTAGACCACAACATGCTGGTTATGTCACTGATGAGAAAAGTGGCACGTAACCATGGTTTCCGCGTACTGCTCCACGAAAAACCGTTCAAAGGTGTCAACGGTTCAGGTAAGCACAACAACTGGTCACTTGGAACCAGCACCGGTACTTTATTGATGGCTCCGGGAAAGACTTCTGAAGAAAACCTGCGCTTCATCACCTTCGTAGTAAATACCCTGATGGCCGTTTACCGCCACAACGGACTGCTGAAAGCTTCTATCATGAGTGCAACCAACACACACCGTTTGGGTGGTCACGAAGCTCCTCCTGCCATCATTTCTTCTTTCCTGGGAACACAGCTCAGCAAAGTGCTCGACCACTTGGAAGAAAGTACCAACGACGACTTAGTGTCTTTGGGAGGCAAACAGGGAATGAAACTGGATATTCCTCAGATTCCGGAACTGCTGATTGACAATACAGACCGTAACCGTACTTCTCCTTTCGCGTTTACAGGAAACCGCTTTGAATTCCGTGCTCCGGGTTCAGAAGCTAACTGTGCCAGCGCCATGATTGCCCTGAATACAGCGGTAGCCGAACAGCTCATTGAGTTCAAGAAAGAAGTAGACGAACTGATAGAACAAGGAGAACCTAAGATTTCTGCTATCATCCAGGTGGTTCGCAAATGCATCAAGGAATGCAAGCCTATCCGCTTCGACGGCAACGGCTACAGCGATGAGTGGAAGGTAGAAGCTGCACGACGCGGTTTGGACTGCGAAACCAGCTGCCCGGTAATTTTCGATAACTACCTGAAACCGGAGAGCATCCGCATGTTCGAATCAACCGGTGTCATGACCCGCAAAGAGCTGGAAGCCCGTAACGAGGTGAAATGGGATATGTACACTAAGAAAATCCAGATTGAAGCCCGCGTATTGGGTGACCTGGTAATGAATCACGTGGTTCCGGTAGCCATTGAATACCAGACAAAACTGATAGACAATGCATACAAGATGAAATCATTGTTCTCAGAAGAAGAAGCTCAGACTTTGTCAGCTGAAAACCTGGCTATCATCAAGGAAATTTCAGAACATACTTCCTTCATCAAGAAGCATGTGGATGAAATGGTAGAAGCCCGCAAGGTAGCTAACCGCATTACCAGCGAACGTGAAAAAGCCATTGCTTATCACGATACAGTAGCTCCGATGCTGGAACAAATCCGTTACCACATCGACAAGCTGGAACTGATTGTCGACGATCAGATGTGGACACTTCCGAAATATCGCGAACTGTTGTTCGTTCGATAATTCCGGCATACAAGTCCTACCATTATTTTATCATCCCCGAAAGACTTTTATCGGCCAAATTGGCGATGAAAGCCTTTCGGGGATTTCTTTTCTGCATACTTTTTCTAACATTTTGTCTGACACGAAAGAATTATTTTCCACAAAGTATATATCTTTGCAGCATGGAATGGCTAATTAATTTATTTGTGGAACAATCCGCTCTTCAGGCGGTTATCATACTGTCGTTGATTACGGCAATCGGATTAGGATTAGGGAAAATTCATATCTGCGGTATCTCCCTTGGAGTCACATTTGTTTTCTTCACCGGAATTCTGGCCGGGCATTTAGGTCTCGCCATCGATCCGCAAATGCTCAGCTATGCAGAAAGCTTCGGATTGGTTCTCTTTGTCTATTCATTAGGACTACAGGTCGGTCCGGGATTTTTCAGCTCATTTCAGCGAGGCGGATACCGTCTGAACCTGTTAGGATTAGGAGTCATCTTCCTCGGTACAATAATGGCCGTAGTACTGAGCATGACCACCCCCATCAGTCTGCCTGACATGGTAGGTATTCTTTGCGGAGCCACTACCAATACTCCTGCCTTGGGTGCCGCACAGCAGACACTGAAACAGTTAGGTGAGCCCACCAGTGGAGCTGCCCTCAGTTGTGCCGTGACCTATCCGCTCGGAGTGGTGGGAGTTATTTTTGCCATCGTCGTTATCAGAAAGTTCTTCGTACGCCCGTCTGACATGCAGGAGCATGAACACGACGACTCCAACCACACGTACATTGCTACTTTTCAGATACACAATCCCGCCATCTTCAACAAGAGTATACAGGATATTGCTCAGGTAGGCTATCCCAAATTCGTCATCTCACGACTCTGGCGTGAAGGTACCGTGAGCATTCCGACTTCTGAAAAGATACTGAAAGAGAATGACCGTATTCTGGTAATCACGACCGAAAAAGATGCGCCCACACTGACCATTCTGTTCGGTGAACAGGAAAAACGGGACTGGAACAAAGAAGACATTGACTGGAATGCCATCGACAGCAAACTGATTTCCAAGCACATTATCGTCACCCGACCGGAAATCAACGGAAAGAAACTGGGTTCACTCCGTCTGCGCAACACGTATGGCATCAATATCAGTCGTGTGCTGCGAAGCGGTGTACAACTGCTGGCCACTCCGGGACTGGTACTGCAATTAGGTGACCGTCTGACGGTAGTAGGTGAAGCGGCAGCCATTCAGAATGTGGAGAAAGTATTGGGAAATACCGTAAAAACGCTTAAAGACCCTAACTTAGCCTCTATTTTTATCGGCATCATACTGGGACTCATCGTAGGGTCCATTCCTATTGCCATTCCAGGCATCAGCTCACCTGTCAAATTAGGACTGGCAGGCGGACCGATTGTAATCGGTATCCTGATTGGAGCCTACGGGCCTCGTCTGCATCTGGTGACCTATACCACGCGCAGTGCCAATCTGATGCTCCGAGGTATCGGCTTGTCTCTTTACTTAGCTTGTCTTGGACTGGATGCCGGTGCGCACTTCTTTGAAACCGTCATGCGTCCGGAAGGAGCCTTGTGGGTAGGCATCGGATTCCTGATAACCTTTATTCCTGTCGTTATCATGGCTTTGGTATCCCTTCGTCTGTGCAAAATGGACTTCGGCAATACATGCGGTATGCTCTGCGGAAGTATGGCCAACCCGATGGCACTGAACTATGCCAACGACATCATTCCAGGAGATGAACCTTCGGTAAGCTACGCGACGGTCTACCCTCTCGGAATGTTTACCCGCGTCATCATCGCACAATTAGTGCTCATGTTATTTTTATAGCAACTTTTAAATCACTCAATATCATGAAAACCTACAAACAAATTACCCCGGAAATGATACAGAAGGACATCCGCTACCTGGAACTCCTTTCACACGATTTTCCTAACCTGGCTGCAGCCAGCACGGAAATCATCAACCTGGAGGCCATTCTGAACCTTCCGAAAGGAACGGAACATTTTCTGGCCGACCTGCACGGGGAATACGAAGCTTTCCAGCATGTGCTCCGCAATGCTTCCGGAGCTATCAAACGGAAGGTAAACGAGATTTTCGGCAACAACCTCCGCGAAATGGAGAAAAAGGAACTCTGCACGCTGATATATTATCCGGAACAGAAGTTACAACTGGTAAAGGAAGTGGAAAAAGACCTCGTAGACTGGTATGTCATCACCCTGAACCAGCTGGTAAAAGTCTGCCAGAATGTATCATCCAAATATACACGTTCAAAGGTACGCAAGGCGCTGCCTGAAGAATTCTCCTACATCATTCAGGAGTTGCTTCACGAAAGTCCCATGGATCCCAACAAGCAGGCTTACATCAATGTCATTATCCGTACCATTATTGAGACACGCCGTGCCGACGACTTCATCATTGCACTGTGTAACCTGATACAGCGACTGACCATCGACTCACTGCATATCTTAGGAGATATTTTCGACCGTGGTCCTGGTCCTCACATCATCATGGACACACTTTGCAACTACCATAACTTCGACATCCAATGGGGCAATCACGACATCCTCTGGATGGGAGCCGCTTCAGGAAATGACTGTTGTATAGCCAACGTACTGCGTCTGGCCATGCGCTACGGTAACCTTCCGGCATTGGAAGACGGATACGGCATCAACCTGCTTCCGCTGGCTACCTTTGCTATGGAAGCCTACGCCAACGACCCATGCGAATACTTTGCTCCTAAGATTGCACCCGAAAGCAGTTCATACAATGACAAGACCTTGCGGCTCATCTCGCAGATGCACAAGGCCATCACCATTATCCAGTTCAAGCTGGAAGCTGCTGCCATCCGGCGTCATCCGGAATTCGACATGGACAGCCGTCTGCTGTTGCACCACATCGACTTCAAGCGGAAAGTATTCCAGCTTGACGGAAAAGATTATGAGATGCGCGACTGCCTGTTCCCGACCATCGATCCGGAAAACCCATACCAGTTGACAGAAGAAGAAGAAGAAATCGTACAGAAACTGCACAAATCTTTCACGGGAAGCGAAAAGTTGCGCAAGCACATGAAATGCATTTTCCGTTACGGATGCATGTACAATGTATGCAACTCAAACCTGCTCTTCCACGCTTCTATGCCGATGAATGCCGACGGAACGCTTAAGGAAGTAGACATACTCGGAAAGAAATACAAGGGAGAAGCCCTGCTCAAGCGCGTAGGCCAGCTCATCCGTACAGCTTATTTTGCAGAAGAAGATGATCCGGAAAAAGCATTTGCCAGAGACTTCATCTGGTACCTGTGGTGCGGAAAGAACTCTCCGGCCTTCGATAAGAGTAAAATGGCTACCTTCGAACGTTATTTCCTGACCGACAAGGAAACTCATAAAGAAGTGAAAGGCTATTATTACACCTTGCGCGACCGTGAAGATATCTGCGACATGATTCTGGATGAATTCGGAGTGGAAGGAGAACACCGCCACATCATCAACGGACATGTACCGGTAAAAGCAGTCAAAGGAGAAAAACCAATTAAAGCCAACGGTAAACTGATGGTTATCGATGGAGGATTCTCCAAGGCTTACCAACCGGAAACGGGTATTGCAGGCTACACATTAGTGTACCACTCACGCGGTTTCCAGCTTGTACAGCACGAACCCTTCACTTCTACCCAAAAAGCCATCGAAGAAGGACAAGACATCAAGTCGACCACCCAAATCGTAGAATTGAGCAGTCAGCGCATGATGGTGAAAGATACCGACAAAGGACGCGAACTGATGGTACAAATTGAAGATTTGAAGAAACTGCTGGTAGCTTACCAGAACGGCATTATCAAGGAAAGGGGTATTTAAATTTTCGTCTTATTCAATCAAAAAACAAAAGAGACTATTTCCATTTTTCCGAGAAATAGTCTCTTTTGTTATTATACAAAATAAAAATGGTTGGCGTCCACACAATCACTTGCTCACACGCCAACCGAAATCTAACTAACTTTTGTTTACTATTATTTGGATCCGATATAATAGCCTAAATGAGTGGGTTGATTATAACCTATATTCTGCATTGCCTGACTCATATCATAAGTATGATCTGTCATAAGATGCGGGAAACGATGCTCTGTGGGATAATTCGTAGAGAAAATATAAATCGCAGAATGGTCTGAAGAGCCCATTATTACTTCCTCACGCCAGTCGCCCAGGAAATCACCGTAATAACAAGGATTATATTTTGTACTATGATTACCTTCATTGCTTCCATATCCAGTTGCAAAATTCACAAGACGGTTCTTATTCGTTCTCGGATTAGCTTTATAGCTTACAATCAAAGCACGGTCAAACAACTCACGAGTCAATTCTCCAGTCCACCAAATTGCTGCATTATATAACGTACCACCACCAATACCAGTAGGCATATCAGGACTTATAGGTACATCTATAGAACCTCCACAATTGTACATTCCAGAATTCATCGAAGACCAAAATTCCATATTAGGACTATCAGGATCTACGTCTGCTACAATACAACGCCCTACATCACCATGCATTCCAGCACCATGAGCAGAAATTAATGAACCGTCACGTGCATCAATAACCTGACATCCATACCCCAATCCTTGTACTGCATATGTATTTTCTTCTTCAAAGGAAGCCACAATCTGCAAGCCATCACGATCTTTAATGAATTTACCCACATGCAAACAGTCTCCATGTCCATTTCCAGTGCACCAAAGTTCATTTCCATTGTCATCAATTGCAGCCTGTCCATAGAGAATTTCATCTTTTCCATCATTATCTAAGTCTGCTACACGAAAAGCATGAGAACACATTGCCAACCATTTTTCATCATGATCCTTGGTATCAAATTTCCAACGATTTTCCAGTTCCGATCCTTTTAGGTCAAAGGCCCAAACCTGCCAGTTCTTGTACACGCCACGAGTCACAATCAGACTAGGATTACTTGTTCGAGCACCAGTTGATGGATCAGGAATCCCATCTAAATAAGCAGCACCAATAAAGAAACGGTCCATACGGTTTCCATAATCATCGCCCCAATAATCCATCCAATACTCAGCACGTTCTACTTTAGAACCTTCACCTCCACGAGGAATATTATCTGTACGTGCTATTTCACGTCCATCATACCCACGACAAATTGAGATGTATTCAGGACCTTCAAAAATCAAGCCACAAGTAGTAGGAAGTTTTGCACCTGAAGCCCATCCGGCACCATTTAAATCACGAATACGATAATCATGAACTTTTCCATCTTCTCCTGTAATCATCTTTCCATCTGCAAACTGGGTACCTTCAGCAGAGCGGAAGGCAATTTCACACAACCCATCACCATCAAAATCATACAAGATATAAGAAGTATAATGAGAGCCCGAACGAATATTAACTCCCAAGTCAATACGCCATAGGAAAGTTCCATCCAGTTTATAGGCCTCCAACAAAGTGGTACCACTATGCCATCCTCCTTGATTTGCTCCATCATAAGGTTCACGTTTAATCACAATTTCCATTTCACCATCACCATCCAGTTCACCTACCTGAATATCATCTGCTACATAAGAACCGCTTTCCGGCAATTCAATTGTAGAAGGATTTGCATTCAATGTAATTTTACGGTAATAAGTTTGAGCCATCTCTGGCGTAAAATCACATTCACAGATTGTTTCCGTATTTCCAGACAATGTGACACGATAATGGTTCGTTTTAGTAGCATCTATATTTTCATCCAGAAAGCAAGTTGAGTTAAGCAGTGCCTCGCCATTCAATTTTACTTCCTGCCCTCCATCTACCGATTTATAAATATCAAATGCCACGTTAGACGGATCGCTTTGTAATAGTCGCCAGCTAACTAAAGCACCATGTATAAAAGTCGTAGCATTAGCATCCGCATCAGGAGTAGGATCATAACTTACCCACATAGCCCGACCGTCTTTTACCACTTCAGAGGGAAGTGCAGGCAGTTCTTCAGGTTGTGGAACCGGAGTCTCTTCATCAGAACATGCTGATAATGCAAAAAGACAGACAGCACCTAAGAAACTTGTAAATAGTCTTTTCATGATATATTTTATTTTTTAATATTTATACTTGATTTCCAATCTGGAATCCAGGCTTACCAGCCCGGATTCTGACCTAAATTAGGATTCTTCATTCTTTCAGACTGAGGTATAGGGAAGAAATACATCTTATCGTCCCACTGACGAGTATTCTTCACAATTGCATAAGAGTAGATACCTGTTCCATCCGCATTGTCACCAGTCTTAGTTATTTGCAAGCCGTCTACGCTTGAAAAATATTTATCAGCTTCTTTCCAACGGCGAACATCCCAAAAACGATGTCCTTCAAAAGCAAGTTCCACCATACGCTCTTTCTTATATGCTTCCCAAAAATCTTCATTTGACATACGTAACGGGAAAGCAGGCATATTCACTCCTTTACGCTCACGCGTCATACTGGCAGCCTGTCGAGCCGACATAGTAAACTCGGCATCCGTTGCATCTGCATTTCCTAAATAACGGAATACAGCTTCCGCATAATTCAAATAGAATTCTCCCAAACGATAAGTAATCCATGTATGATAAGCAGACTTATAAGTACTATTAGAACGAAGGTCAATATCTCCCTGACAATATTTCTTCAAATAATATCCCGTTGGAGTACCTCCATTCAAAGGCTGTCCATTTGCACCTCCCTGATAAGTATAGATTGGAGTTTCATTCCAAGTAGGCCATTCCACCTCTTCATTTACACAAATTGTCATTTTCAAACGTGGATCACGGTTCTCATAAGGTTTCGCAGGATTAAACACGGTACTTCCTTCTGCTTTCCATACGCCATCAACCAAGCGAACCGGATAACCGTCGGTAGTTTCATATGCATCCACCAGATTTTGTGTAGGGCAGTTTCCTCCTTTTCCACCTTCAATACCGGCAGGATAATTATAAGATTCCATAGAACTTGACTCCTTGTTGGCACGACGACCAAAAATCAACTCATCAGTTGCATTTTTATAGTTATTCTTATCCCACAAAGAAGCATAATCATCTACCAGCTTCATTCCACGATTGTTCACACAATAATCCAGTAACTCTTTATTTGCCGTAGCTGCACGATGCCACAATTCTGGATTATTTTCCGTGTTGAACAACGGACTTGCCGCATAAAGAGCTGCACGAGCTTTCAAAGCCAATACAGTAGCCTTATTTACACGTCCAGTTTCAGGAGATTCACTAGGAAGTACCACATCTGCTGGAAGATTAGCATAATCTTCTATTATCAAATCTTTAATCTCATCACATTCAGAAATAATATAATCAAATATATCCTTAGCAGGAGTGCGACCTAAAGAATTACTTTCATCGGCAGACATAAAATGATCTGTAAATGGAACATCACCATATTGTCGCACTAAATTAAAGTAGAAATAAGCCCTCAAAAAACGTACCTCATACTGGTAGTTATTATAACGGAACATCTGAGGCTTATAGTCTGCATTCTGCTCTAACTCTGGAAATGTCAGGCCAAGATACTTATCCAAGAATAAATTACAATTAGAGATACCAGAATAACAAGTATTCCATGTCCCACTTTGAGCATTTATCGGACTCCAAGCCCCGTTATAAAATGTCTCAATAGAGTTTCCTGTATATGCATACTGTGATTCATCTGTAGCCGATCCCATTACTGCACCTGAATAATTTCCAAAATCGGTATCTAAATCCAAGTAAATAGTAGTAACCAGACCTCCTACATTTCCAAAATTCAGCTTCACAAAATCTTCATCATAATTATTATATTCATGGTAGTTCATTTGGTCTGAGCACGAAGCCAATGCTCCCATACACAACATACCATAGACAATTTTTCTAAGTTTCATTCTTCGTTTCTTTTAAGATTAAAAACCTACTTTCAAACCAACAATCAGACTCTTGTTCAATGGGTTTGTCGCTCCATAAGATTCAGGATCTAACACATCAATCTTATCAAAGCACAGCAAATCAACTCCTCGTACATACAATCTTGCATCTCCAATGAATTTTGTTTTCTGCAACCATGATTTAGGGAAGTTATAATAAACTTCAATGTTGCGGAGTTTCAAGAACGAGCGATCTGCCAACCACACTGTATTGGTCTGGTAGTTATTCGTATTGCTTTGAGTACTCAATCGAGGATATTTTGCATCCTGATTGTCAGGCGTCCAACGATTCTCATAATAATGAGTAGAAAGCGTGGTCGTGCTCAGCAATGGCCAGAACATACTCTTCGTATTCAGGATTGCAGAATAACGGCCTGTTCCCTGGAACTGAGCGTCAAATCCAAGTCCCTTCCATTCTGCACCTAAGTGGAATGTATAGTAAATTTCTGGAGCAACCGTACTATAACCTATAGCCGTTACGTCATTGCTGTCAATCACTTTATCTCCATTCACATCACGATACTTGATATCTCCCTGATATACAGTACCAAAGCTTTGAGGCAAACTGTTAGCTATATCATCTGCATCTTTGAAGAAACCTACAGCTTCCAAACCATAAATCTGATTCAATGAATGACCTGTTTGTACAAGATTATCATACATTCTAGGTTCTTCCAACTGCTCTTTAATTTCGCTTCGATTCCAATTAAAGCTACCTCCTGCATTCAATACCACATCTCCGATGCGCTTCGTATAATCAAGGCTAAACTCACCTCCCCAACTATCTACCACACCTGCGTTTTCATACGGAGGGGTCTGTCCTAAGACAGCAGTGTATTTACCTTCAGAAGAAACCCAAATATTATTTCTACGCTGATAATACGCATCTACTGAAAGATTTAAGCCTTTAAACAAAGTAGCATCTACACCAACATTATATTTATATCCTCTTTCATGCGTATAATTTGTACTAGCCAAACGACCGAGTTCTGTAGTACCAAATGTAGAATCATACGCACTATTGAACATATAACGTGTACCTGTTGTGGTATAAATCTGATCCCAATAATCATATACATCGCTAGCTGGCAAATAATCTGCATTGATTATACCAAATGAAGCACGAAGTTTCAAAAAGTCAATCCATGCTGCATTATTCATAAAATCTTCTTCAGAAAGTACCCATGCTGCAGAAACTGTAGGAGAAAACGCCCATTTATGTCCTGGAGCAAGCAGACTAGAACCAGAACCAACCAAAGCCAGATCCAGGAAATAACGCTTGTCATATCCATAATGAGTAAACCATGACACATTCTGACGATAAATAGTCGTATTCAATCCGTATGAATCACGATATTCATATTCCCATTTCAACTGAGAATACACATCATGTTTATCACCGAAAGTACGATTATAATCAAAACCTCCAGAGAAATTGAACTGACGTGCCCAATTATTAATACTTGCACTCTTTCCCATTTCAGTAGGTTCACCAGCTGTTGTACGAGTATACAAAGGTCCTGTCAACTCATCATAAGACACCACATATCCTCCATACCGGTAAGCCTGACTGTGATCTTCCCAAATTGAAGAATAATTATCGTATGCCAAGCGGAAATTGAACCCAAGTCCCTCTGTAACAGCAGACAAATCCTGATTTAATGTAATATCGGCAAACAAGCTACGTGTATGTCCCTTAGAATAAGCCGCTCCTTGTGATTGAGCCACCGGATTCTGAGTACCTAACCAAGTGGTATTGTTTCCTCCCCACAATCCATCTTCATCCTTAATAGGAAAAGCTGCTGCAGGTACAGTGTAAATCATGTCCCAAAGATTTGCTGAAGCACCTGGTCGAAGAGATTCGGACAAAGTTCCCAAAATATTCACTTTCAGTTTTGTGGTTCTGCTCACGTCAATATCCATGTTGGTACGTAAATTTGCACGTGAATATTTATTCTGAGTAGAATACCCATCATTCATATCACCTTCTTTTACAAAACCTCTGTCTGTTACTAAATCAAGCATAGAATAGTAACGGAATTTAGATCCACCTCCACGGAATTCAATAGTATATTTATTGGAAATACCCGAATTCTTAAATGTTTCATCCAGCCAGTTTACATTCGGATATAAATAAGGATATTCTCCATTACGAAAATATTCCACTTCCTTAGTTGCATAACGAGGAGATAACCCTTCATAACCCCGCGCCTCATTATAAGCTTGAGCATAGGTAGATGCATCTACAAATTCCGGCTTACGACTCATGTAATTATTTACATGGTCATATGTAAACTTTATTTCCTTAGAATTGTATTTACCTCGTTTGGTTGTAATTAAAATTGCTCCGTTAATGCCTTTATAACCATACAAAGCAACAGCTGCAGCATCTTTCAAAACAGATACAGATTCTACTTCTTCAGGACTTAGCAAACTCATATCTCTTTCCAGTCCATCAACTAATATTAATGGAGAACTGCTAGACAGACTCTGAAGTCCTCTCACATAGAAAGTAGGTTCCACATCTGCATAGTTTCCTGAGTTTTGCAGGACCATCATACCCATACCTTGTCCCAACAAAGAATTAGATACATTCTTGGCACTGCGATTGTTAAAATCTTCATTATAAATAGTAGATACTGCTGCTGTAGATTCAGAACGAGTAAAAGTACGGCCCGCTCCTACATCGATAGACTGTCCTGCATAATTCAGCACAACTTTTACCAATGATTTTCCTTCAGCCTTTACTGTAGTCATACCTTTATCCACAGACACAATATTCAATTGTTGCCCAGCTGAAGCCTCTATTGAAAATTTTCCATCTTTATCAGTCTCTACTCTAGTTTCCGGCATACCCTTCACCATGACAGAAGCACCATAAACCGGATGCCCCCATTTATCGACAACCATACCTCTGATATTGTTGTCTGCATCTTGAGCACCAGCAGGAATAGCCAGACTGGCAAGGCATGCCCACATCAGATTTTTATATTTTTTCATAAAGCTATTATCAAAAATCAATTACATATACATTTATAAATCACCATCCTGGATTCTGAATTAATCCATAACCTTTATTAATTTCAGTTTGAGGGAACGGTGACAAATACCATTTCGGCTCAAAGCCATAATCCCACCAATAACGACGCACATTATAAAGAGTAAATTTCTCATAATCAAAATGAACAGGCTGAGCGGCTCCTTTATTTTGATCTCCTTCAAACCATTTCTCTTCTACACGTTCTCCTTTATCATTCAAACGATAAATCAGCAACCCATGTAATTCCTTTTCAAAACGGTCTGCGCGTTTATAACGAATCAAATCAAAGAAACGCGCATCTTCCATACCAAGCTCACACACACGTTCACGCAACAATTCTTCCAACAGATTGTCTTTATTAGATGTCAGATTTTTTTCTGGATTACAGTCTCCCAGTTTGCCTAATCCAACACGTTCACGCACTTTATTAATCCAAAGCAAAGCACCTTGATTATCTCCTTTAGCCTGTAACAATGCTTCCGCATAAGTAAGGTAGATATCTGATAAACGTAAAGTTACCCACTGACAATACTTACGCTGATATTCTGTTCCGATATAATACTTCATGTTATCATATCCTGTAGCAAAACGCATGGTTTCAAACTTAGAGTTATTTCCGGCATCATAACCGCCTACCCAAAGTTCATAAGGTTGTCCTGACATCAAACCAGCCGTATTCGACCAGTCCAACATTTTAGGCAAACCATTAACAATCACGGTTTCATACAAACGAGGGTCACGTGTCAATTCCAGATTCTTATCGGCCAATGTTCCTTTCATAAACATTTCATCCAGTTTTCCAGCAGCTTCTGTTTCCTCCCAGTTAAAAGGTTTTCCATCAGCCCACGGGAACATTTCCACGTATTCTTGTGTAGGGGTATAAGAATTACGCCCCAAATCACTCCAACTATGCCAAAAATAAGTACTGGAATTAAAAGCATCTCCCATTTGTACACGTACAGAATGGAGAACCTCTTTACTACCCTGATACAAATATCCCATACGATAAGCATAGCGATAACCTGCTGGAGTTGTGTTTACAGACTGATTCAATTCATAAAATCCACGAGCCTGCAATTCGCGCATAAAGTCCTCACATGCTTTCAAACAATTGTCCCACAGCTCCTGACGATAACCACCATACCATACCAGGTGTTGCTGTTCTGCTTCCGAGGCCCCTCCTGCATAACCCTGATTATCATTAAATAAAGGAGATGCCGCAAACTGCCAGATCTTACATTTCAATGCCATAGCTCCTGCCATTGTCCATCGGCCTACATAAGTAGAACTTCCATCTGCATCATCACCAACTCCATAAGCCCAAGGAAGTGCTCCAGAATTAATCGCCTCATCCAGCAACTTAATCATAAAGTTCACTGTTTCTTCAACAGTTGCACGAGGACACTCATAACTAGACTCATTTCCTTCGAAAGAGGCAGTCAGCAAAGGAAGACCACCATAATGACGGAACATATCAAAATAGCGTACAGCCATCAGACATTTTGCTTCAGCAATCATACGTGCCTTCTCATTTTCATCAAGATTTGGCACACGATCAATATTTTCCAGCAACAGCCAGCACCAGCGTACAACCTCCCATACTTTTTCATCATTGTAACAGAACTTATCCTGACGACGACCATAGTTTGCTGTATGAATACCGCTATAGTATTGAGTGTACAACTGTGCATCACGCCAATGCAACTGCCAACAGTCTGTTAAAGCCTCAATTTTTCCACAATACGGACTACTAGATACCGGCAAAGAAGTATCATCTTTATAAGGTAGACCATAATATTGACGTCCATATATTGAATTCAGGAACTGCTGCGTATAGATTACGCTCCCGAATACCGTATCTATGGTTGCACTTCCTCCTGGTGCTTTTTCCAAGAAAGAATTGCCAAATTTCATATCGTCCACACAAGATGTAGCTACTAAATTAGCTGCTACACATGCGCCGAACAGAAGTTTATATCCTAATTTCATATTTTCAATCTTTATTTTTTAAAATCCTAGCTTCAGGCTTAATGTGTAAGTTTTAGACAAGGGATAAGAAGGAGCATTAGATGCTCTAGTTTCCGGATCTCCCCACAAATACGGAGTCAGAGTCCACAAGTTATATCCACTGAATGCCAACTGGAACGTATTTAATCCTAACTTCTTCATTACAGGAAGATTAAAATTATAAGCAACTTGCAATGTTTTCAATCGCAGATACTTAGAATCTTGTTCATACAATGTAGAAGTAGCATAGTTATTATCACGATTGTCAAAAGTTGCGCGAGGATACTTAGCACTCTGTGATGGATTTTCCTCTGTCCATGTATTATCCAAGTGATATGCCAGCAAGCCTCCCTGAGAAGCATCAGCAGCTGCAAAGAAAGGCTGACGGAATACATCTGAAATCATACGACTCACATTCCAGGCACCAGTCCATTGAGTATTTACTTCCCAGTTCTTCCAGCTGAATCCTAAAGTCAAACCAGCCATGTATTCCGGATCATCTGTATAACCGTAATCATAACTCATATCATTTGTATCAATTTTACGGTCGCCATTCAAGTCCACATATACCGCATCTCCATTTCTCAAAGTCTGAATCTGTTCTGGATATGGGCGGTTAAATGTTTTTTCGTACAACTCTGGGGTTTGTTCATCATAATAACGGAAGAATACATATTGTGAACGAGCTCCGATACGACGTCCCTTAGTATACTGATAATCATAACTCTGAGGCGCCTGTTTATTTTCCAGGATTTCATTCTGGTTATAAGACAAATTGAAGGTTGCCCAATAGCGGAAATTTTCCCCAATTTTATCATTCCAGTTCAGTGAAAGTTCCCATCCCCAGCTTTTAACCTCTCCAAGGTTAGCATAAGGTACCATGAAGCCCAACAGACCAGGAGCTGTACCATCAATCAACAAGATATCCTTACGATGTTCTTGGAAATAATCGACAGAAGTGCGTAAACGGTCGTCAAAAAAGTTCATGTCTACACCATAGTTCTGCTTCAAGGCGGTTTCCCATCCTACATTAGCATTATTTTTTGAAGATTCACGTGCACCCAAACTAGCTGTACCATTCTCTATACCAAAAGAATAAGCATAACCTCCATTACGGTTCGGCAAACCAGAATTATTTACTTCATAAGGATCAGGCGTATAAAGGAAACGCAAATCTTTATTAATCGGGCGGTCATTACCTACCAATCCGACACTGGCACGAAGCTTAAGGAAAGTTACCCAGGGTTTTAAAGGCTGGAACCATTTCTCCTCACTCATAATCCAACCAATAGATCCTGCTGGGAAAGTTCCAAAACGACGTTCTGGAGCAAAGTTCTCAGAACCGTTATAACCAATATTAAACTCCGCCATATAGCGATTTTTCCAATCATAAGTCACACGACCTACAAAGCCAACATATCCACGAGGAATATCACTATACATGCTTCCATAATAATATTCCTTTGACTGGTTATACAAGAAAAGGGCAGTTACATTATGATCGCCAAAAGAGCGAGCATAGTTCACTCCTAACTCCATATACCAGTCACGAGATTTACCAGTACCATATGAATATTTTACATCTGTATTTTCACCTGATTTACGATAAGCAAGGCTTCCATCTTCCTGTAAAACAGGAGTATAAGTTGCCACAGCTCCTCCAGTACCAGTCTTTGTTACTACAAATCCACTATTATATGAACCCTTCAACTTCAACGAAAGTCCTTTAGTAAGAAAATCAAGTTTCTGTTCCAATGAAAGGTCTGCATTTAGCTTATTGTTGCTGACTTTATCAAATCCGGCTCCATAATAAGCCATACCAGTACCTCCGGTAAATGGCAATTGTTCATCATTATAATCTGTAGCTGTAGTGATAAATTTTCCATCTACAATACCCGGACTAGAGAACGGAGTAGCATAATACATATTTTTAATCATACCAGATGTTCCCTGACTCGTGTGAGGCTTACTGTTGTTATCCACATTTCCGGCCACATTAAATGACAAAAGGGTTGATTTAGTGACGTTTATATCAAAGTTTGCACGATAATTAAAACGTTTGTAAGAATAACTTACATCGTATGGCAAGCTAAAACTATTAAACAAACCACCCTGTGTATATGCACCAGCAGAAATAAAGTAACGCACTCTGTCGGTACCTCCAGAAACACTCATGTTGTGCTGGCTCTGCAATGCTGCACTTTTCATAATATAATCGGCCCAGCGAGTATCCGGGAAACGTATAGGATCAGAATGAGTGCGGAACTTCTCTACAATTGCATCTGAAAAGACAGGATCTTTGCCATCATTTTTCATCAACTGATTGTAGAAAGTGGCATACTGATAAGAATTAGCCTGTTCTACCATCTTGGTAGGCTGAAGCACCGTTGCCGAAGTTGAGAATGAAATTTTCGGCTTTCCTTCCTTACCGCGCTTTGTTGTAATCAAAATTACACCATTGGCACCACGAATACCAAACACAGCTGTAGCAGAAGCATCTTTCAATACTGTCACGCTCTCAATTTCATTCGGGTCAATATCAGTCATACTTCGTTCTACACCATCTACCTGGATAAGCGGAGATGAATCATTGAAAGTAGCCTTACCACGCACCAGGATATCTGCAGCATCCGCACCCGGTTCACCAGAATACTGTACGGTTGTCAAACCTGTCATCTGACCACCCAACACATTAGTAACCGAACTTACTGGAGTACGCAGCAATTCTTCAGAACCTACACTTGAAATAGCTCCAGTCACACTGACTTTTTTCTGTACACCGTATGCCACTACTTGCACCTCACCCAGCATGGTCGAATTGTCTGATAAGGTTACCCGCATATTGGCTTTTGCAGGTACTGTTACCGACTCATATCCGATGAAAGAAATAGTCAACTTCGTACCAGGTTTGGCATTAATCATAAACACACCATCAATATCTGTAATAGTACCCGTAGTGGTACCTTCAATGATGACATTTGCACCGATAACGGGCTCACCATTACTATCGACGACCGTTCCTTTGATAGTTCCCTGCTGCTGAGTTGCTTCTACCGCAGCATATGCCTTTTCCCCAAAAAGTGGAGAAACAGCTACAGCTGAAAGAAGCATCGCCATAGGAAGGGCGGTTCTTTTTATATAATTCTTTTTCTTATTCATATTGCCGTTTTACATTTTTGATTTTAAAAAGCTAACATCATGCGGAAACGTCCAGCAAGGCTTCCTTTATTTGAAGCTTGAGTATATCTACCACCATCGATACCATGAGTCCATTGAGTAGCCCAGTTTCTTTGTGTACTAGTCCAATAATGATTCTTCTGTGTTCCACTTGATACTGAAACAAGTTCCTCTCCACTCACTTTTGAAACACTCTTATTTATCACCGATGAACTTTTAGCAACCTCATTCCAACATACTACAGAAGGAATATACCATGGAGTAGCAGAATTAGGAACCGTAACTTCATTTCTATAATTCATTAAATAAGTATAAGCATTATTACATGAGTTTTGTGGCCCCTTTCCTTCATAACACATTGTCATAACCAAAGTATTATTGTAACCTAAAAATGCAGGAAACATTAATTCTGGTTCATTTTTTAACGCACCATTTGCTTCCGTATTACAAGGAACAAATAATCCATTCCATTCCTCATCTGAAGCTAACCAATCACAATAAGCAGGACTACGAGTAGTACTACTAGTAGAATTGAAGGCTCCCCCCGTCCATTTACCATCTCTTGCATCTTTCAAAGAAAGAACTAAGCCATGCACACAATTAGGATAGTCACGATAAAGTGCATCATTCGTTTCGGTATAATTATCTGGATGAGTGACATGCGGCTGAGGATTACCTACATAACATACAACACCAATTGCATTGTCTGGAACTGTTGCAGCATCTACACTTACCAAATTACCATCCGCACAGAAGTAATCACCAATCTGTAACGTATAATCTATCTTGTTAGGGTCAGTAATAGTATACATCTTAGCCTTACCACTAGCCAGACTTCCTGCAGCACTAAATGACATTTCTTTGGCTCCCTGATAAGTACCAGAAATAGAATACTCAGCTTCAGGCTTTACCAAAGCCATATAAGTGCCACTGGCAACATCGTAATATGGAGTTGTTTTCACATCATTTATAAACAGCTCTTTAGGAGCTACGTTCAAACTATAATCATCCAAACCTCCATTCGTGAAATCATAGACCAGATTAGGCATTTTCAACACGGCTAAAGCCATACGATGTTCCATTGAAAAGTTTACCTTACCTTGCAAACGACCATCTTCTGCCTGACTTGCACTCGTCATTAAATCACTCTTTGTATACTTTGAACTTCCCTGATCTGCTGCAATTTCCCAGCTACTTACAAACTCAGCAAACGGGTCTTCGGCTGCAGGATTAAACACCACATTCTCCTGATATGGATAATAAGCATAAAATGTGATATTTTTGAAACGCTCACTATCATACTCTATAGGGTTTCCATTCAAATCCCATACTCCCTTTTCATTGAGAGTAAATTTACGATTGGAAATTCCCTCTACCAGCTGACCATTTTCTACGCCATACATTCCAATGGCATCTCCTTTAACAAAAGTCGTTTTAAAGTTTTCGTCTATGGCACGTCCATCCGATATTCCTTGGAAACCCATATCGGAAACACTAATCTGAAAAGTCTGTGCTGTAGAACCATTGTCCAAGCTTTCTTCTTTCGTACAGCTTGTAAAAGCAAGCAGACCAGCCAAAGCACATATTGAAAGATTATTATAAATTTTCATCTCTTATTCATTTAAATATATGAACCTATA
>ENA-UEPJ01002028-UEPJ01002028.1-human-gut-metagenome-genome-assembly--contig:-NODE-2028-length-22252-cov-4.884374_pt1 | contig 22252 bp, 14 predicted proteins | sample MGYA00242890_ERZ507896 | MGnify/ENA primary metagenome ERZ507896 (study PRJEB26167, sample SAMN06115508) | human gut metagenome | host: Homo sapiens | place: China:Qinghai | collected 2015-08-20... | reverse complement strand
GTGCCGAAAAAACAAAAAGTAATCCTTACACGGAAGAAGAATTTATGGAAGATTTTTCTCGTTTCGACAGGGAATCAACCCGAAAAGGAAAAACATTAACAGAAACCGAAAAATCGTGGCAGATTAAATTCTTGACTCATGTGTTTGGAAATGCAGGTGTACAGAAGGGACTGAACGAAGAATCAATGGGTGCTTTAGCTTTTACCGCGAATCAATGTCAGGTTGCTATACCGGAGGTAATCAAGGAAAGAAGTCGTTCGTATTTCGGAATATTGCCTCCCTCTATTCTAGGGCGTTTCACGAATCAAGTGGAGCAGGCTGTTCCGATTTGTACAGATAATATGACACCCCGGGAAAAAGCCGGATTCGGTTTCTTTGTAGCGGCGCAACAGAAAGGTAAGCCTATGGAGCATTTTTATTTCTCTTTATTGAAAGACATACAACGTTTATTGAAAGAAAAGGCGAACACTGGGTCTTCAGATACTCGTGAGCACTATCGTTTACTCTTGTATAAGATTGAAAAAGTGTTGAAATAGTAAGTCCTGAAAATGTGAAATGAGATATGAAAAAGATTCTATATTTTAATATACTTGTTTTCTTGTTGTGCGGATGGGGTATGCCTGTTGCTGCGAAACAAAAGAAAGAAGAAGACCGACAAAAAACGGAAATAAAGACCCCTTATCAGAAGTTTTTTGAAGGTAAGAAAAAAGTGACCAAAGAAGGATGGATGAAAGTACACCGGATAAATGGAAAAGTGTACGTGGAGTTCCCCTCTGTTTATTTAGGAAAAGATATGTTGTTTGCTTCTTCCATTGAAAATACCAGTGATAATGGAGAAGGTGTTGTCGGGCAATTTGCCGGTGCAGGAATTGTTTTCCGGTTTATCAAGCAGGATTCGGTGATACAGGCGAATATGATTAGAAATCTTCCCTTTGACACGGGTGATAATCGGGACTTGACAGATTTGCTGCAAAAATCAAATTGTGGTGGTGTGTACACAAGTTTTAAAATAGAAGCGATAAACCCGACAGATTCATCCTATTTAATAGATATGACACCTCTCTTTCTGGAAAGTTCTTACAATACCAATCCGTTTTCCGGTTTTTCTGGAAATTCATTGTTCGGTTTTGTATCCAGAATTCATAATTACAGGGCGGAACGTTCGTTTTTGAAAGATATTGATGCTAAGGCATGGAACATAAATGTAAAATGTGAATTGAGTTATAATGTCGACCGTTTAATATTCGGTGCGTTTTTGAAAGATAAAGATGTACCCGTAACGGTAACAGTGAACAAGATGCTGACCCTGTTGCCGGAAAATATGATGCGTCCTCGTTTGGCAGATCCCAGAATAGGTGTGTTACCCGAAAGGAAAATGAATTTTTCGGATTCGAAGGACGGGGCAAAGCAAATTTACCTTGCCAAGCGTTGGAGAATAGAACCAGTGAGTGAAAGCGATTATAAACAGGGGAAGATAGTGGAACCCCGTCAGCCGATTGTCTTTTACTTGGACTCTCTGATGCCTGAATTTTGGAAACCTTATGTCAGGGCTGGTGTTGAGGCTTGGAATCAGGCTTTTGAAAGAATCGGGTTTAAAAATGTTGTTCGAGTGAAGGATTTTCCCGTGAAGGATACGACTTTTGATGCTAATGACATTCGGTTTTCCACGATACGTTTTTCCCCGTCAGTATTATGGATGACGAATATACAGACTTCATTACAGGAAGAGCCGAGAAGCGGGGAAATTTTGAATGCGTCGATCTATATACACCAGAATTTGATTTATGCGATGATAAAAAATCGTATGGTGGCAACCATGACGGCGGATTCCTCCGTGAGGCATGTCTGTTTGCCTGATTCGGAAGTCGGTAATATGATGAAGATGCATGTGATGCAAGCTGTTGGAAAATGTTTGGGGTTGGCGGAGAACTTGGGTGCATCCTACGCGTATCCGGTGGATTCATTGCGTTCGGCTTCGTTTACAAAGGAATACGGGTTGAGTCCTTCGATAATGGATGATCTGGTTTATAATTATATCGCTCAGCCGGAAGATGTGCAAAAAGGCGTTCTTTTGGAGCCTAAAGGTTTAGGAGTATATGATTTTTTTGCCATAAAATGGCTGTATGAGCCTATCTACGGGGTACAAGATTTCCAAGAGGAACTCACGACACTTGACCGATGGATTAAAGAGAGCCAACAACAACCTTACTGTCGATTCGGTAGCAAGCAGATAGGATATCCTGTTTATGATCCTTCCGTGGCGCGAGGAGATTTGGGGGATGATCAAGTAAAAGCGTTGGGGTATTTGCTGAAGAATGCGAAAATAGCTGTTCAACACTTGAATGAATGGTATGCGGAAAATGACGAGAACTTACAGATGCGGGCAGAACTGTCCCAGTATCTGGACGGTCTGCTAACAGGTAGAATACAGGATGTGGCTAATATTATCGGTGGTATTTATCTCCGGGATGTGAGAAATGGTGATGATAAGCCTTCTTACGAAGTTATTCCTCGCGAGAAACAGCGTGCCGCGGTAAAATGTTTACTTCAATTGACAAATGAATTCTCTTGGCTTGACGATAATATATTGATGAATGAATTAGAAATTCAAGACAGTCGGGGAGATTTAATGCGACAGTTGGTCGTGTCCAGTTTGTTTGCTCGAATTAAACCGGTTGCCTTGTGTACGGAAAAATCTAAAGAGGCTTATTCGATTCGGGAATATATCAGTGATCTTTATCAATGGGTCTGGGGAAAAACTTTAAAGAACCAAAAACTGACTAGGAATGAAATGGATGTGCAAAGAGCTTTTTTGACAAGCGTTATACAAACTTCTGCGGTAGATGCTTCCGTATCATCTTTCGAACCAGTCGGTCAGGTTGCGTTAGTTACTCCTGAAAGAAATAATTTAGCCGCACGTTACTGTAAGACTGTTTTGGAACAAATGGTTCGTGACAGGGCAAAAATGCAGCAAAGTGGTTTCAGTCCGATACCCATGATTCAACAGAATAATTATCCTGTTGCCCATATTTATTACAAAATGTTGTTGGATATTCAACAGTTATTGAAAACGAGAATACAATCTAGTTCCGGGGCTACTCGTCAACACTATGATTATTTGTTGTTTAAGATAAGACGGGCTTTGGAATTGAAATAATCTATGTAAACTGTATCAGTGTTTATTCGATTTTAAATAAAAATCCCATTACTTCCCGAAAAAGTAATGGGATTTATTAAGTTGTATTTACTTATTCTATATCCTTAATAATATGTATCGCATTCAATGCCAGAGGGAAACCGATATATGGCAGGCATTGAATCATGGCAGCGATGAGGGTTTCCTTGTTGTTTCCCGCTTTAAGGTTGCCTTGTGCGTGCGATTCGATTTGCCGTTCTGCACCGAGGGTTGCCAAGATGCAGAGGGATAATAATTCACGAGTTTTAATATCCAGCCCGCTCCGGGTGTAAAAGTCGCCGAAACACATTTCCGTGAGGAGGCGGGGAAGAGTGTCATTCATTCCGGCGGGGAGAGTTTTCAACGCTTCTTTCATTTTTTCGCCGTAGAGTGCGTGTTGGATTTCTTTCCCTTTCTCGAATCGTTCTTCCTCTTTCACGGTTTCTTGGGATTCCAACGGTAGGGCGATACCACGTTCTTTGAATACCTCGTTGATCGTGCCAAGTGCGTTCAGTGTTTTCGGGAAACCGATAAACGGGGCGCACAAGTAAACTAATTCCCGCAATTCAACGGGAGTTACTCCCGCGTTCAAGGCTGCCCCGGCGTGGGCTTTCAGTTGTGGCAACGTCTGCATCGCGGTTAATGTAATGCAGGTGATCATCTCACGTGTTTTCATATCCAGATTACCGGTGCGGAAAATATCCCCGAAGATGAACTTCTGGAGAATATCCATCATTTCCGGATCCGAACCTTGTCCGGTTAATGCTTCTCCGCCGAACAAGGTGGTATAATTCTTTTTGCATAACTCGATTCTATCCGTATCTTTTCCATTTTTAGGCGTTTGTTGCGCGAAAGTAGAAACCGCTTCCGAGTATTCCTCGTCAGTCACTTCGCCCATCCATTCCGTGTTGTTCTCGCTGACTCTGGGCGTAATTCCGATATGCGTGAAGCGGCTGTCCGGGGCGGCTCCATGCCAGTGAATCGTGTTGGCGGGGATATTCACCACGTCGCCGGGTTGTAAGCGTCGTGCCGGTTTACCTTTTTCTTGGTAGTAACCGATGCCTTCCGTGCAAAGCAAAATCTGACCTATCGTGTGCGAGTGCCAGTAATTGCGTGTTCCCGGGGCAAAAGTGACATTGTACACGTTACACTCGTACTCCGGTTGACCGGATAGGTATTGCAACCAAGCTTCCCCGGTGAAATTTGCCGTAACGGGTGTGCCTAAACCCAGCACCGGCTCCGTTTTCTTTGTAGATGCTTCCATCGTTAATTTGTTTTGATTATTATTTTTACTGTAAGTGCCATTCTTGCATGAATTTGTAAATGTCATGACCATGCAAACCATTATTAAAACGAAATTCTTTCTCATGTGTATTTTGTTTTAGGTTAAAATTTCAGTTTAATTCTATCCGGTTTCTTTAGTACAAAGATATTTCACCTCGTGCGACAGGATGGTATATGGATTACGGATGTTTGTACCCATTTTACAGGTCGGGAATAAATTCATGAAGAAAATTTTTAACTTTGTATCAGACATATAATAGTAGAACCCATGGACGAGATATTGAATATTGAAACAATAGACCAGTACAATAAGCTGTATAATCAGGAAACGTTGCACCCTCTCGTGAGTGTTGTCGATCTTTCGAAATCAAAAGAGAGAAGGTATTGCCGGATGAATTTTGGTCTTTACGCTCTTTTCTTGAAGGAAGTCAAGTGCGGGGATATGCGTTACGGGCGTAATTATTACGATTACCAAGAAGGGACGGTAGTTTGTATCGCCCCGGGACAGGTGGTCGGTTTCGAGGACACGGGCGAAGTCTATCAGCCGAAGGGGCGGGGATTGGTGTTTCATCCCGATTTGATTCGGGGTACGTCATTGGCGCAGGATATCAAGAATTACTCTTTTTTCTCTTACGAGTCGAACGAGGCTTTGCACCTTTCGGAGCGGGAGAGGGGAATCGTGCTCGACTGTCTGAATAAGATATTGATGGAATTGGAGCACTCGATTGATAAGCATAGTAAACGGCTTATTGTCACAAATATCGAGTTATTGCTTGATTACTGTACCCGTTTCTACGAGCGGCAGTTTATCACTCGCGAGAGCGTGAACAAGGATACGCTCACGAGGTTCGAGAATCTGATAAACGAGTATTTCCAAAATCAGGTACAGACGGAAGGATTGCCTTCCGTGAAATATTTTGCAGATAAAATATGCTTGTCACCCAATTACTTCGGGGATTTGATTAAAAAGGAAACGGGGAAATCGGCACAGGAATATATCCAGTTGAAATTGATAGGTGTCGCCAAAGAAAAAGTGCTTAACCCGGCTAAAACGATTAGCCAGATCGCTTACGAACTGGGATTCCAGTACCCGCAGCATTTCGTGCGTGTTTTCAAAAAGCGGGTGGGGTGTACCCCGTCGGAGTATCGGTTGCAAGGTTCGTGATGTTTTTTTTCAATGTATTATGGAGAATAAAGGCTATCGAAAACAACCTTCGCGAAATTAACTTATCCAAAGGCGAAGGGAAGTTACCAGGTTCCATAACACGTGTAGAGCGATAACATGACCGAATCCTAGCTGAATTCTTGTGTACTCGAAGATTAAGGCTCCGGCGAAGATGACCAAGAAGAACGTTATAGATATGGTATATCGTGAAAAGAGTTGCCGATAGGTAGAAAATAACGGTAGGGGGGGTATTCCATTTGTAAAAGAAATGGAAGTTTGTGGTGATAGATATGCATAAATATCGATTACTGGGTGTGGTTTCCGGTAATTATAGTTTATTGTATAAAATAATATAAAAGAAATACTTCAATAGGGTATATTACTGTAATATTATAGTTATTTTCTAGGTATCCGCTCCTATTCACTTCCCATTCCACTCCCATTTAAAGTCTATTTTAATAAAATATTTATTGTATTTTATTTGCATTTAGATGGATTTTATTATATATTTGTCCTATCGGATATTTGTTATAGATAACGGTGAATGATAGGGTTTTCTTATGATTTGACCGATAAGTTGGTATGTATGGTGTAAGTAAAACAAGGAAGGTATGGCTACATTAAATGATTCTTTATTGAGTGGAGCGTCAGGGAAACTTGATGGCTACGTGATTTATCGGGTGGGGAAGAAGACGTATATGCGGAAATTGGCGGAGAATGTGTCTAACCCTCGTACGGACGGGCAGACGATGCAGCGGGCGAAGTTGCCGGGGGCACAGACGATGTATCGTGCGATGCGGGATGGTATGTTGAAAGATGTGCTTGATGTTGCCGCTCGCGAGGAAGAGCGGCGTTCCGGTTATCATTGGTTTTTGCACGCTAATATGAACGTGTTCGGGAAAGAGCACTATATTGATTACTCGAGATTGGAATTGACGGCAGGGAGTTTGCAATTGCCTTTCGAGATGAAAATGATCGAGGGGGACGAAACGTACGCTTTGTTTAGTTGGATAGATAATTCCGGTTCGGTGACGGCACAGGCGACAGATCGGTTGCTGGTAGCCGCGATCTTTGACGATGAACCGTATAGTCCGGTGGTGTTGGAGATGGATAGGTCGTGCAGGGGTGACGGTGCGGGAGTCGTGAATTTGCCCGAGGGTACGTGGAAAACGGTACATTTATATTGTTTTTTCGCTTCGGAAACGGAGAGGCGTTATTCCCCGTGCCGGTATTTTAGTATTAGTAAATCTTAAAAAGAAACGGTTATGGCTATATTCGATTCGACTATTTTTCGAGATTTGTCAGGGTCCGTGGGAAACGTGACCGCGTATAAATTGGGTGACAAGCAGGTGGCAAGGGCAAAGACTTTCGTCGTGCGGGATGCGAAGTCTTTGGCTCAGTTAAAGCAGCGTTTGCGGATGAAAGAGGTTGCCCGGCTTAGGCGGGGGATTGTGGGGGTGTTGCCCTTGGGGTTTTGTACTTCGTCAAGGAAGGTGTGTTTGAATGGTTTCTTGAAAGAGAATATCAAAAAAGTGGAGGTTGATGATGATTTGAACGTGACGTTCGATTTGTTGTCCCTTTCGCTTTCTGCCGGGGAGTTGGCGTTGCCGTCGATACAGGCGGAGGTTGACGGGGATATGCGGCGGGTGATGTTTCATTGGGTGAAGCAACCGTTGATGCCTTACATGTTCAAGGATGACCGTTTGTACGGGGTGGTATATGAAAGTGGCTTGCGGAGGTGTAGGAAGGTGGAGTTGGGGACGAGGGGTGTGAGTGGGGATATGGCGTGGGAGTTGCCGAGAGATTGGGACGCGGGGAAGTTGGTGGTGTACGGTTTTGCCGTGAGTGCCGACGGGAAGAAGGCGTCGGGGACGTTGGGCGTGTGCCGGAGTTGAACAGGATGTGGTGGCTCGTAAAGATGTCGTAAGATGGATGATTTTCAAGATAGTGATGTGTTGGTGAAGTCCTTGCGGAGTGGTGAGGAAAGGGCATTCGTGTATCTTTTTGATAATTATTATGACGGTTTGGTGAATTATGCCGGGCGTATCGTGAAGGAGGTGGAGTTGGCAAATGATTTGGTGCAGAGCACGTTTTGTAAACTTTACGAGGATAGGAAGATGTTGGATGTGCGATTGTCGATTAAGTCGTATTTGTATAAGTCCGTGTATAATAGTTGTTTGAATGCGATTAAACATCAAAAGGTTGTCCGTAATTATATCGACCGTGAGATGTTGGATTTTTATTTTGAGGAGGTTGTTCAGCGACCGGAGGTAGAGGTGGAATTGCTGGAACAGGATATAAGAAAGGTGCTTGAAGAGGCTGTAGAACGGTTGCCTGAGCGTTGCCGGGAGGTATTTGTCTTGAGTAAAATGGAGGAATTGTCTAATAAGGAGATTGCGGAGAAGTTGAATGTTTCCGTGAAAACGGTTGAAGCACAGATGACTAAAGCTTTGTCCCGTTTGCGGAAGGATTTGGAATGGTTACTTTGTGTTATTTTTGTTACAAATTTTTGATTCGGGCGTAAGGGTTATCCTTTTCAGAGTTGTCATATAGGTATAAAGGAAAATACTATGGCAAACGAGATGGATGAATTGATATGGCGAGTGCTTGACGGGAAGGCTTCTCCCGGGGAGATTCGCCGTGTGGCGGAGTGGGTGAAGGGGGCCGGCAATAGGACGTATTTCCGACAGTTGCGGAAGGTCTGGAATCTGGTGAATGGTCCGAGTGTTACCCCGGAACGGAAACGGGTGGAGTTGGAGCGTTTTCGGAATTTCATGCGTCAACAGCCCGTGAGAAAAGAGAGGCGTTTGGTTTGGAAGGAGGGGTGGTACAAGTATGCTGCCGTTATAGTTATTCCTGTTTTGATAGCTGTTTATTTGTCGTGGTACGAGTTTGCGCGGGAGGATACGCGGGTGCTTTTGAACGAGGAACCAGTGTATCCGGGTACCCGTCAAGCGATATTGACTATCGCGGGCGGGGATACGATAGCCTTGCCTCCGAATCGGGATGTGGATATTCAATTGGCTGGTCAAGTGCGTGTTGTCGGTTCGGGAGAGAGTATCGCTTACGAGTTGGGCGAGGGGGAGTGTGCGAGTGAGGAGCGCTATAATACGTTGACGACTCCGGTCGGGGGTGAGTATCAAGTGGTGTTGTCCGACGGGTCCCGGGTGTGGTTGAATGCGTTGACACGACTGCGTTACCCGGAGATATTCAAGGAGGATTGTCGTGAGGTGCATTTGAGCGGGGAAGCTTATTTCGAGGTGGCGCATGATCCGGAGCGTCCGTTCGTGGTGGTGGCGAACGGGGTGGAGGTGACGGTTTACGGCACGCGGTTTAACGTGAATAATTACGGGACGGACGTGGTACGAACCGTGTTGGTTGACGGTAAGGTGGGAATACGGGTTATGGAGTCGGGCAAAGAGGTGGTGTTGAGCCCGAATGATATGGCGGAGTTTTTCGAGGTGTCGCGGTCTGTAAAAGTGAGGAAGGTTGACCCGTACGTGTACACGGCGTGGAAGGAGGGTAAATTCGTGTTTGAGGATGAGCCTATCGAAGAGATTATGAAGCGTTTGAGTAACTGGTATGGCATAAAAGTTCTTTATGCTGACGAACGGGTGAAGAAGCAGACGTTCACGGGGGTGATTACCCGTTACACGGAGGTGAGTAACGTGTTGCATTTGATCGGGGAAACGGCTGTCGTGCGCTTTCAGTTGAATGGAAATGTCGTGACCGTGGGTACGTGATAAAAATAAAACCGGTAGTTATTGGGCTAACTACCGGTAATAGATTGATGCGTTTGCATCAAAATGTCAAACTAATTGCAAAGTTATGAAAAAATTTGAAGAATCGGGAATTTATGTCGCGAGAGGGTGTGTATTGCTGTTATTTTTGTTGTTTACGACGGGAGTTATGGCGCAACACCAGAAGGTGACGATCGACGTGAGAGATGTCGGTGTACAGGAAGTGTTTAAATCCATTAACAAGCAGACGGGGTTGGATTTCGTGTACGGGGCGTTGCAGTTGAAGGAGCTTGGTACGGTGACACTTCAGATGAGGGATGTGACGGTGGAGGAGGTGATGGCGAAGTTGTTTGCCGGGACACAGTTCGAGTACAAGTTTGAAATGAAGTCGATTGTTATCAAGAAAAAGGAGAAGAGGGATGAGGTGAGGAACCGGAGTTTGAGCGGAAGCGTGAAGGACGAGAATGGAAAACCGTTGCCGGGCGTGACGGTGGCGGTGAAGGGGATTAGTTTGGGTACTGCTACGGATAAGGATGGGAAGTATAAGTTGGTTTTCCCGTGGGTGGAGAAGCCGGTTATCGTGTTTTCTTTTATCGGTATGGAAACTTTGGAGGTCAAGTACGCGGGCAATGACACGATCAATGTGGTGATGAAGGAGTGTGTCGCTGAGTTGGAGGAGGTGTTGGTGCAAACGGGTTACCAGTCGATTGACCCGAGAAAGAACACCAGTGCTGTTACCACGATTAAGGCCGCGGATATTATTACTCCGGGGTTGCAGACGATAGACCAGATGCTGGAGGGGTACGTGCCGGGGATGGTTTTTATGCAGAACACGGGACAGATTGGTGCCGCACCGCGTTTGCGCGTCAGGGGGACTTCCACCGTGTTGGGGTCGCAGGAGCCGTTGTGGGTGATTGACGGGATCGTGCAAGAGAATCCGGTGAACGTGGATCCCTCGCAGATTAATGATTTGGATTTCGTGAATCTGTTGGGGAATGCCATATCCGGCTTGAATCCGGAGGACATCGAGCAAATCGACGTGCTGAAGGATGCTTCGGCAACGGCTATATACGGTGCCCGTGCGGGGAATGGCGTGATCGTGATCACGACGAAGAAGGGGAAGGCGGGTCCGCCCTCGGTGTCTTATTCGTTTTCCGGCACGTATACCCGTCGCCCTTATTACACGGACCGTGCGGTGAACGTGATGAATAGCGAGGAACGGATTGATTTCTCGCGTGAGTTGATTGCCAAGCAGACGGTTTACCCGACAATTAAGACTTGGATCGGGTACGAGGAAGCGATCAGGAAGTATTACAGGGGGGAGATTTCTTTCGAGAAGTTCCAGCAAGACGTGGGGTATTACGAGCGAGTGAACACGGATTGGTTCGATCTGTTGATGCAGAATTCATTCTCGCATAAGCACACGCTGAGTTTGTCGGGCGGGACGGACAAGACGAAGTATTACGCTTCCGTGGGGTATAGCGATATGAAGGGTGCCGAGCGGAGGGAGAAGAATAAGTTGTACTCGGTCAGCTTGAAGGTGGATGTGAATTACAACCGTTTCGATTTGCATTTTGATATGAAAGGGAACGTGGGAGAGAAGAGATACACGCCTTCGGATGTGGGTGTCACGGAATACGCTTATAATACCACGAGGGCTCTTCCTGCCTACACGGAATCGGGTGATTACTGGTATTACGCGCGGGAGGGAAGCGATAATACGGGGTATTATCAATTGTTTAATATTTTGAAGGAGGTGGAAAACAGCACGCAGGATATTGATTCCCACGGGATGACTTTTACCGGAACGTTGGGGTACCGTATCATGGACCCGTTGAAGTTTGCCTTGACGCTTTCTTATTCGGTGAATAACACGGAACAGGATATCTGGCACGGGGAGGATACTTATTATTGCAGGAAGTTGAGGTCGAATATGCCGGATGGCTCGGAGAATCTTAATTATAATAGATTGCCCGTGGGTGGGGAATTGCAGGAGAAGAACACGAGAAGGAATGCCTATACTTTGAGGGGACAGTTGAATTTTAACAAGTATTTGGATGTTGCCCGGAATCACATGATCGTGGCGGCTTTAGGTGGGGAAATGTCTTCTAATAAGTATAAGGGGCTGGAACAGACTTATCGCGGTTTTTTGAAGGAACGCGGGTTGCAGATGGCGGAGATTGATTTGAAAAAGTACGTGAAGTACGCGGAGTGGTTGCAAACGGCAGAGGCGAAGGGGATTCGTACTGATCAGTTGACGAATATGATTTCGGGGTATTTCACGTTGTCGTATAGTTACAAGGATTACTATACTTTGAATTTTAATACCCGCGTGGATGCCTCGAACAAGTTTGGTTCCCGCGCGAATGATAAGTTTTTGCCGATATGGTCGGTTTCCGGGAGGCTTAATTTGAAGGAGGCGTTTATGGAGCGTGCCAATTGGGTGAACACGTTGGCTTTGAGGGCTTCGTTCGGTTATCAGGGAAATATGCTGGATTCGGAAACGGTGGAAACCGTGATAAAGCGGGGAACGCATGACAAGTATTTTAACGAGTACGCTTCTACGATTTACAAGTATCCCAATCCTTTGTTGAAGTGGGAGAAAATTTCCAGCGTGAATACGACTTTGGATTTTGCTTTTTTGAAAAATAAGATCCGGGGTTCTGTTTCTTATTATTACAAGAAGACGAGGGATGCTTTTTTGAGCAAGAAGGTTTCGGAGGTTAACGGAATAGATGCTTATGTGGTGAACAAGGGTACGTTGACGAATCGGGGGATGGAGCTCGCGTTGAATTTTATCCCGGTGAACACGTTTGGCGGTGGTTCGAAAAACGGTTTTCGTTGGAGTTTTGATCCTCAGTTCGGTCAGGTGATTAATAAGTTGCTTAACAAAGCTATAAATAACGGCAAGAAGCAGAGTTTGCGCGACGAGGATAATATTACTTACACGGATTATTTGAATGGAAGGGTAGAAGTTGCCGGTCGACCGTTGAATAGTTTCTTCTCTTACCGTTTCGCGGGTTTGGACCCGGCGGATGGCCGCCCGATGTTCAGTGGCACAGAGGTTAATTACACGGTGAATGGAGAGGAAGTGCTGGGAGAAGATGGCGAGGTGATCACGAACAAGAGTCGTTACGCTGAGATGACGAAGGAGCAGGTGTTCCTGGAAGTGATGGATTATTCCGGTTGCCGTGTGCCGAAGTTGCAGGGAGGTGTACGTAATACATTTTCTTATAGAGGGTTTGCGTTGGCGTTGAATTTGAGTTATAGTATAGGTTCCAAGGTGCGTTTGTTGAGAATGTACCCGAATATTGCCAAGGAGAACGGAACGTTGGCTCCACAGCCGATGGAGAACGTTCGCCGGGAGTTTTTAAGGCGTTGGAAGAGCCCGGGGGATGAGGCGTACACGAATGTGCCGGGGATTATATCGGATGATGAGTTCGTGAAGTCCTTGTCTAACGGTTGGTGGCGTAAAGAAACGTATTCGTTCGGGACGAATATCTGGCAAATGTATGATTACTCGGATATTCGTGTCGTGAGCGGGAATTATCTTAAAATACAATCGGTGTCGTTGCGTTATAATGTGCCGACGAGATGGTGTAACCGGTTGTTTTTGAAAAGTGCTTACGTGAGTTTGTCGGGTACAAACCTGTACACTTGGGGGGCTAAGGCGTTGAAAGGGCAGGATCCTTCCACGCAAACGGGTAGTTCGACGAAAATCGCGCAGTCCGTGCGTCCCACGTATTCGTTTAGTTTGAATGTAACTTTTTAATCGAGTATGGTTATGAGAAAGATGATTTATGTTTTGTGGCTGTGTTGCTTGGGTGGTCTTTTTTCCGCTTGTAGCGGTTTTTTGGAAGAGTACTCGCAAGATTTGACTTATATACAGACCGTGGATGATTTGAACGAGCTTTTGGTGGGAAGCGGTTATATTTCAAATACGTCGGATTTTTTGCCTATGTTGCACGTGATGGATGATGACACGGAGTACGTGAGAAAACCCACGACGCCGGGATATTGGGGGTTCCATTATTGGTTGGCTAATCCTTTCGTGTCGGGTGCCGGGGTGGAGCAGAAGGATGGGGTGTGGTCGACGTTTTATAAATATCTGGCGGCGATTAACGTGGTGATGACTAAAGCGGAGGATTTCGCGTCGGAAGGCGAGGCGTATAGAAAAGTGAAGGGTGAAGCTTATTTCTTGAGGGGGATGGATTATTTTTATCTGGTGAATTTGTACGCGAAGCCGTATTCCGCCAAGGCGGCGGCGAGTGAACCCGGTGTACCGTTGAAGTTGACGGAGTATGTCGAGGATAAGCATTACGTGCGGGCTTCGCTGGCTGAGGTGTACGCTTCGATTGTTTCCGATTTGAAGAGTGCTGCCGTTTATCTGGAGGGAACGACACAAACGACGAAGAGAAGGGCGAACGTGGATGCGGCACGTGCTATGTTGAGCCGGGTGTACCTGTACATGGCGGGAGAAGAGAATTGGGAGAATTGTGTGGCGATGTGCGATTCCGTTTTGAAGAGTAAACGGTACGATTTGTATGATATTAACGAGCATGAGCCCAAGAAGGATTTCATTTTTCTGGATTCCCCGGAAACGATATTCACGCAGGGAAAGTGTAGTGCCCGAAACCCGATATTCATGGGGCAATCCGCAGTGGCTACTTATATGCTGACACAGGATTTGCTGGGGAGGTATGATGCGGATGTCGATTTGAGGTATTCTCATTGGTTTAATAACGTGAGGAATATCGGGTGGATATGGATGAAGTATTCTCCTTTAACGCCGGTTGTTTCGACGATGGTTTCGAGCGAGTTTTTGCTTCGGTTGCCGGAGGTGTATTTGAATAAGGCGGAGGCTTTGGTTATGTTGGGACGCACGGAGGAGGCGGTAGAGGTGTTGAGGGCATTGAGGGAAAAACGTTTGGTGGAGGGGACAATGGATGTTATTCCCTCGAATCAGAAAGATTTGGTGGATTTCGTGCGGTTGGAACGCCGTTTGGAGTTGTGTGGGGAGGGGCACCGTTGGTTTGATTTGCGGCGTTACGCTGTTCACCCGACTTTCCCGGAAGAGAAGGAGATTATACACGAGTATGTGAATCAATCGGCACGAATCGGTTATTACAGGTTGGCTCCTTATTCCGAGAATAGCGGGAATTGGGTATGGCCGATACCGGAGTACGCGATTACTTTTAATGACGGTACGTTGGTCGCTAACGAGAGGGATGGTGCGCCTTTGGTTGAATATTAAAAAAGAGAGAGATGAAAAAGATTTTATTTGTATGGATGCTGTGTTGCGGGCTGATGGCTTGTAACCGGGATGATAAGGATACTCATGTTTCTTATAAGGATATGGAGTGGTATGTGGTGGAGGATAGCGACGACGAGTTAGACCATTTGATTTACGAGGTTTATAAATCTACGGGGATTCCTCTTTTTTACAAGGACACGATTCGGAGCCGTACGGAGGTGAATGAATGGGGGGGAGAGTACACGCTTTACCAGATATTGAACCCGAATTACATGATAGAGGGTATGTCTAAATTGTGGACATTCACGAAGTCGACGGACCGGGAAAAATTGAAGAAGGGGGTGGAGTTGTTTCGGGATGAGGTGTATCCCAAGCTCCCGAAAGGATATCGCTCGGCGTGTTATCTTTTGGTGGATCAGTTGCGTCAAAAGGAGTTTTATACGGATGTCGTGGGAGCTCGTAAGGGGATGAATACGACGGTTATCGGTCGGGTGGCAGAAGTGGACGAAATGTCCGAGGAGGAGCGGGAGCGTTTGGCTTGGGAAGTTGTCGCGGAGGAAGTGTATGATAGTATCCAGTTGAATTATTCCAAGGAGGTGGATGCGTTTTTTCAAGTGAGTTTCGTGCTGTGCAAGAAAAAAGACGTGTATTCGGATATTATCACGAAGTTCAAGAGTAATATTCCGAATTATAATGCCGGCTCGAATGGGGCGGCGACAGACCCGAGGGAAGCCGGTTTCTTGCGCTGGTGGCAGAGTAAAAGGTATACACCGGAGTATAAGGATGATGTGTGCAGTTATCTGATAGAGGTGTTGATGGGTGATGACGAGGGGTTTGCGGAAAGGAACGCAGGGTTTAAGGGATGTCTCGAGAAATATGATATTATAAAAAGTATCGCCGTGGAGATGGGGCTTAGGAGGTAAGTTTAGTCTATAAAGTCTGTAAGGTCCATAAGGTCAAAAGTCCATGGACCCCTGCGGGGCGCTTTGCTTACGGCAGTGTTGCTGCCGATAAACTCTGTCCGAAAGACTCCAGTGACTTTACAGACTTTATGGACCTTATGGACTTTACGGACTAAAGGTGTGTTTTGACACACTGTATAATAATATGTTGTATGTAAATGAATTGTATGAAAAATCCAATTGTAAGAGTGGAACATTTATCTCATCGTTACACGGTGCAGTGGGCGATAGAAGATATTAATTTTGAGATTGAAGCGGGAGGAATCGTGGGATTGCTGGGATCTAACGGTGCGGGTAAGTCAACGACCATGAATATTATTTGCGGGGTGTTGAATCAGACTCGCGGGGAGGTGTTTATTGATGGGGTTAATTTGAGGGAACATCCCGTGGAAGCAAAAAGGAATATCGGTTTTTTACCCCAAAAGCCGCCGATTTATCCGGATTTGAATGTCGAGGAGTATTTACGGTTTTGTGCGGACTTGAGATTTGTCGCTAAAAAAGATATTCAGTCGGCGGTGAACCGGGCAATGGCACGTTGCGGTATCACGCATTTCAAGGATCGTTTGATACGGAATTTATCCGGGGGATACCAGCAACGCGTGGGAATAGCCCAAGCTATCGTGCATGACCCTAAGTTCGTGATATTGGATGAACCGACTAATGGTTTGGACCCGAATCAGATCGTGGAGGTTCGTAATTTGATTCGAGAGATAGCCTCGGATCGTACGGTTTTGCTTTCCACTCATATTTTGTCGGAAGTGCAGGCTACATGTCGGGATATAAAGATGATCGAGTGCGGGCGTGTTGTTTTCTCCGGTACGGTGGATGATTTTGACAATTATATCAAACCTAACACGTTGTTGGCATGTTTTGAACGCCCTCCGCTGGAAGATGAATTGTTGACCGTGGAGGGAATCACCAAGGTGAAAAAAGTGAACGAGAAGACTTATCGCCTGTGGTTTGACGGTGGGCGGGATGTGTCAAAGGATGTGGTGAAGTGCAGTGTGAAGAATGGTTGGGAGTTGGAAGAGATTCGTTTCGAGAAGAGTTCTTTGGATGCCGTGTTCGCAAAATTGTCAAATAAAGAGATTCGTGAATTATAAAACGTGGAATGATGAAAACAATATATAAGATAGCGAAATTAGAGTTAGCTAACCTTTTTTATTCTCCGATCGCGTGGTTTATATTGATAATATTTATGTTGCAGATGGGTATTAATTTCGGGGAGATGATGGGGTCGTTAGGACGGTTCCAAGAGTTGGGACGGAATTTAATGAATTTGACGGCGAGGGTGTATTACGGGGGAATGGGTGGTTTGTTGCGCGGGGTGTCAAGTTCTTTGTATCTTTATATTCCTTTGTTGACGATGGGGTTGTTGAGTCAGGAGTTTAGCCGGGGATCGGTGAAATTACTTTTCTCTGCCCCGATTACCAGTTGGCAGATTGTGCTTGGAAAGTATGTCGGTATTATGATATACGGGTTCTGTTTGATGCTCGTTATCGGGGTGTATGTTGCTATCGGTTGGGTGACGATTGAAAATTTTGACTGGCGACCGGTGCTGATCGGGATGTTGGGGTTGTATTTTTTGCTGGGAGCTTACGCGGCTATCGGGCTTTTCATGTCTTCGTTGACTTCGTACCAGATTGTTGCCGCTTTGGGGACTTTTGTCGTGTTCGCGTTGTTGAATCTGGTCGGAAGGGTCGGGCAAGATATTGAATTCGTGCGGGATATCACGTACTGGCTTTCTTTGGGAGGGAGAGTGAACACGTTTTTGCAGGGCATGGTTTGTAGCGAGGACGTGTTGTATTTTATTATCGTGATCGCGATGTTTCTTTCATTCTGTTTTTTGAAGATCCAGCTGGGGCGTGCCCGTTATTCCGGTTTGTCCAAGATGATGCGTTACGGGGGAGTGTTCGCGGTGGCGATGCTTGCCGGTTACGTGACTTCTCGTCCGGTGTTGAAAGTGTATTATGACGGGACTTACACGAAGGCGAATACTATTTCCGAGGCTAGTCAGGATATCGTGAAACGACTGGACGGGGGAATGACGATCACGACTTACGTGAATCTCTTGGATAATGTTTATTCTTTTTCCCGAAAGGGTGTTTTGAGTGATATGGCTTTCTTCGAGAAATACGTGCGTTTTAAGCCGGATATTAGGATGAAGTATGTTTTTTATTATGATGAGGTGGATAATCCGAAATTGGAGCAGATGTATCCCGGTTTGAGTGCCGAGGAGAAAGCGAAAAAGGTGGTGAAGGCTGCCAACTTGAATTTGGATGATTATTTGTCCCCGGAGCAGATCCGTGAGCGTGTGGATCTCTCTGAGGAAGGGAATCATTTTGTTCGTATATTGGAAAGGGATAACGGTCAGACCGCCCGCTTGAGGATATTTACCGATATGCAGAAGCATCCTTCGGAAACGGAGGTTTCTGCAACGTTGAAACGTATGGTTATGAAGTTGCCTAAGGTCGGTTTTTTGAAAGGGCATGGGGAACGTTCTATCACGAGAAATAAGAATCGGGATTATTCTTTGTTCGCTTATGGCAGATATTTCAGGCATTCGTTGTTAAATCAAGGGTTTGATGTGGTGGAGTCCGAATTGGAACCGGAAAAGGATAATTTGCAGGATATTGATATTCTGGTGATAGCAGATCCGTTGGAAGCGTTTGAGGATTGGGAACTAGGGCAGTTGTCGGATTATATTGACCGGGGAAATAATTTGATTATAGCCGGAGAACCGAAGAACGATGAGTATTTAGCTCCTGTGTTGGAAAAGTTCGGGATTCGGTATGTTCCGGGGACATTGGTGCAACCGATGGAAGAGTTTCCTGCCGATTTGCTGGTGGTTCGTTCGACGTTGGCGGGAGCGAGATTAAGCAGGGTGAGTGCCGGTTGGCGGCGTTCGATTTTTACCATGCCGGGGGCTATGGGAATTGATTCGGTGGCAGACAAGGGATTCAGGATGATTCCTTTGTTGGTATCTCGGGATTCCGGTTGTTGGAATGAGGTGGAAACGACGGATTTCGTGAATGGAACCGTGAAGTTGAATCCCGCGGCAGGAGAGAGGGAAGCCCGGATGGTAACGGCGATGGCTCTTGAAAGGGAATGTAACGGGCGAAAGCAACGGGTGTTGGTGCTGGGGGATGCCGATTGTATTAGTATGGGCGAGCTTTCTGCAGTCCGGAGAGGTATACGGGCTTCGAATTTTTCGTTGATTCAAGGGGCATTTTGTTGGTTGTCCGATGAGGAATTGCCGGTAGATATACGACACCCGAACCCGATTGACAATAAAATCTTTTTGGGAATATCTTCGGGAACATGGGTGAAAGTGTTCGTGAAATGGATTCTTCCTTCTGTTTTGTTGTTGTTAGGGATGATTTTGCTTTTGCGCAGGCAAAGGAAATAGAAAGAGTGTTATTTATAGGAAGAGCACGTCAATTTTTTTTGACGTGCTCTTTTTGAGCTTTTCTTATGTTTTCTATTGGCAAAAATGGAGTAGGAGATTATGTCCGATCCGTTGTAGTTTGAGCATTTGTTTTTTCCGGGGAGTTTGTAGCGGGTGTTGTCGCCGCTTCGGCTTGGGCTTGTTCGTCACCCGGGAGGACAAGGTTGATCTTGTACTGGTTTTTACCGTTGTAGATTTTTAAGGCTTCCGGCTTTATCGTTTCCACCCGGAGGTTTGCCTCGGGTATTCCTTGGGTGATAAGGTAAGTGGCGGCTTTTTGATTCCTTAGGCGGATGAAGCGGTCTACTTGGTCTTGCAGGGTTTGTTCGGGAACGAGGGACAGGGCTTTGTCGGTCACGGAATTATTTTGGTGTTCCGGGGCGACTATACCGGACAGGTAGGTATTCAAGTTTTGATCTTTGGTTTCTATTTCGCCGATTTTGGCGTAGTCGATTGCCAGAAGGGTGGAATCGCTTTTTTCCGGGTGTTGTGACAGGTAATATTTCTTTTTGGCGTTGAATAGAGCCAGTTCTTCCCGTGCTTGCGGGAGGTTGATTTGCTGTTCCAATACCAGCGTCATGGCGGGTTTGTCCTTGATGATTTTTGCCAGATCGTTGAACGTGGTGAATTGTTCCGATGTAAATTCCCATTGACTGGGGTCGAGAGGGATGGATTGCAATTTATCCGGGGATAATCCTAATGAATTTGCCATGAAGGTGACCGGGGAGACGGCTATTTTCACGAGCAGGTTGGTAAGCGTCTTGAAAATCAGTTTCCGGTAGGAGAATTCCGGGGAGGTGATGTTGCCTTTTACCGGGAGTTCCATGTTGATTTTGTCGTTTTTATCCTTGATTAGATAAAGGGCAGTCTTCATCGGGATGTTGTATTCCGCTTTCAGGTCTTTGCGTTTGTTTTCCAGCTCGAACCGGAAAGCATCCAGTGTATTTCTTCCTTCAAGCATATTGTCGGTAATCACGTTCACGCTGGTGAAAGCGAGATTTCCCTTCCGTATCGGGTAGGCGAAGTAGGCGAGACAATAGGGATCAAAGCCGCGCAGGTCTACGTTTTTGATGCTTAATGTCAGCATGAGGTTACTGATGTCGTCGAGTTTCCCTTTCCAGTTGAGGAACGCGCTTCCGCCTTGCCCCATGTTCATCTTCATTAGAATATGGTTCGTGCCGGAAAGAGTCACGGAGTCTGCCTGCACGGAGATGTGTGTCATGGGAAAAGAGAACGGTTGTGCCAGCGTGTGGTCGTTAAACGTGAAGGAACATTCGGCGATGTCGAGTTTGTTTAATTTCAACCGCGTGGGTGTTTCCGCCACGGAATCTGTCGTGACCGTGCTTCGTGTCGTGTCGGCGGGGGAGGCTTTCATGAGGTCGGAGAGGTTGTTGTGCTCTTTGTACAAGTCAAACGAGGTGGTGAGGCCTCTCATGGTGAGGGTGTTGAAATAGAATGTGTTTGTCGAGGGATTGATTTCCTGTATGTCTATCCCGATGGTGTCGAGAGTGAGCACGTTCTTCTGGTGCATGTCCGCGAGAGATAGTTTCTTTAATCCGGTTTGTCCCTTGACCGAGAGATCGAGCACGTGATTCACGTTGCCCGTTATATCCATGTCGGCAGATAGTAACCCGCCGAGCTTACTGATATTCAAGTAATCGGTCAAGTAGGCTTGCAGGTTGTCTATGGCAAGGTCTTGGAGATTCAAATGGATGAGGTAATCGCCGTTTGTCAAGTTGTATTCGGTTTGAGTTTGCAGGCTACCGCCGTTGCTGAAATTCAGGTTGATGCCCACGTTCGTGTTCTCCCCGCTGAAGTAAACCCCGGGAATGTGGAGGTTCATATCTTCCATGTCCCAGACGGATTGGCGTATTTTGTCCTCGTAGTATACGCGACCTTGCCGGAGATTGATGTTGCTTATGGCTATTGTCATGGGGGAGGAGTTTGTTGTATCCTTGGAGGATGCCGTTTCCGTGGTGTCGGATGAGGCTAGTGCCAGCAGGTCGTTGAAGTTGAATACGTCCCCTTTTTGCCATACCATGACCCGCGGGTGCACGAGCGTGATTTCGTTTACCCGTAATTCGTTAGCGAGTAACCTGTATAAAGACAGGTCTACCACGAGGGTGTCGAATGACACGAACGCCGTGGTGTCGTCCGGTTCGTAAAGGGTGAAATCGGTGATCCGGTTGTACCCCGTGAAAAGATTTGAATAGAGCCCGTTGATTTGGATTTTCCTGCCGACGAGTTCTTTCCCGTGTTTGTTAATGTAGTTTTTGGCTATCGGCGATGCGATAATTGCACAGATTATAACTAAAAATATAATAACTATCAATGTGATACCTAGTATTTTAATAAACTTCTTCATGATTTTTTCTAAAATAAAACAGTCAATATATATAAGAACAAAATTAGTGTAAAAAGGCGGAACTTCGCTGTTTTAATTTACGTATTTAACAGTGTTTACGTTACCATTTTCTCTAAATAAATGAAAATTGGTCTGAAAGTTATAGATTTTTATTTAAGAGGGGTGTTTGGTTTCGTTTTGTAAGTAAAATAATTAATTCATGTTAAATATTAAGTTAAAATCGACTTTTGAGTCACCCTTTTTGCTCTTTTAGGTGTTATAAGGGTGTAAGTTGAAATTAATGTATCAAGCAGTATGTTGAAAATTGTATTAATCGTAGGAGTATTATTATTCAATCTTGTTGGAGTGGAAGCTCACGAGAAGGAGATGGATTCATTGGATAATTTAGTGAAGAGGTTCGAAGCGAATCCTGCGGACCCACAGACCACCATCAAGTTGTTGAAGGAGTTGAAGAGTCAAGGCAAACCTAGTGGTGATGTCGTGAACAAGTATTTTCAGACGCAGCAGGAAGCTGATTATCTGAAAGATTACAACTGGTCGATTATCCGTGATTTTGTGGATGACGTGAATGCACCACAAATTAAATACGTGTTTAACAATCAATCCAAGTTCATACAGCGTTTTTCTAAAGACGATGTGTTCCAGAAATTGGATAACGTGTTCGTGGGACACTTGGAGCGGTATTATAACTCGAACCGGACGGAGTATAACAAGTACTTGGATTTCCTGAGAAATACGGGGTACGAGCATTACGACGTGGTTTCGGATTATTTTTACATCAAGCAGTTGCGCGCGGAACGGAAGTCTGAGGACTATTTCTACAAGGCTCGTAAGTTGTTCCGTTATTTCCCTGAGAACC